>Ga0207433_10006353_pt1 | contig 20470 bp, 26 predicted proteins | sample YelNatPaOPGAMG01_FD_187559 | JGI IMG/M metagenome (GOLD analysis project Ga0207433, IMG submission 187559) | Hot spring thermophilic microbial communities from Obsidian Pool, Yellowstone National Park, USA - OP-RAMG-01 (SPAdes) (version 3) | ecosystem: Environmental > Aquatic > Thermal springs... | reverse complement strand
TCTTTACCAGCACAACATCATCGACTCTACCAATAATCAAAAAATCGCCAGCATCAATTTGTATGGGCATTTCATTCTGCAAAAGCTCTACATCTTTATTCTTCTCACTTCTTATCACATTAACAATAAAATCATGCAACATTTCGCCTGCCTTAAAAATCTTCAGCGTTTTGAGGCTAAGCTGCTTCGGCAACTTGTAAGAAAACCATACTCTCCTTAAACAATTCCCGACATCGCTTGCATAATATCTACCAATCTTCTTAGCCTTTACTTCTCTTGCCAAGTAATTTTCTATAAGCCTGTTGAAATCTATCATGTTAATGCACGAAAAGCCTGTACTTTTCATGCTGAGTGCACTCCTCAAAAATTCTTTTCTCTACAGCCTTTATAGGATCTGGCAAATTCTTTACCCTTTTTTTCAAATCCTCTATGCTCTCAAAAGGCTTCTCTTCCCTAGCCTTTAATATATCTTGCATGTGTTTCTTTCCAAAGCCAGGAAGAAGCTCAATCATATGCAGCCTCTTATTTATGGCTTGTGCCTCATTGAAAAACTTCACAACTATTTCTGGCTTTTGGCTTACGATTTCATGTATGGCTTCTTTCAAGTTTATCTTTGCCGCTTCAGTCAGGTTTTTAGGATTGGCATGGCCTATGATAAAATGTATCTTATCCCTCTTACCTTCTCCTATGTACACCTTTTCCTTTATCTCAATCTTCGCATCCTTTCTCGGCGCTAATTCGAGCAAGGAAAAATGGTCTATACCAAGGGCTATGACAATCGGCAGCCTTCTTCCACGAAGATAGCCATAAGGCAAATAATCTATCACTATTGCATATTCGTCCTTTTTCATTTCCTATGCTTTTGAACAATGTCGAGTATTTTTTGTATTTCATTTTGTTCCAGGCTTATGCCAAGTATTTTCCTTACATCTGCTATGTCAATAGGCATGATGTCTATTATCTTCACTATGTCTTCATCACTTAGCCTCACAATGCCAAGCGCCTTCAACTCCTCTTTCATCTTAAGTGCACTCTCTAAGCTTATCTTACAAAACCTGTTTGCATATTCCAATGCAGCGGTCTCTGCTTTCCTTATCTCCCTTTCTTCTTTCTTTTCCTCTTCCTGCTCCTTCTCTTTCTCCTTTCCTGCTTTCTCCCCCTCAGCTTTTTTTCCCTCCTTCCTCTCTTCCAGCCTTTCCTTCTTGCATAGCTCTTTTACCTCAGCAAGGGTTACAGGCATCTTTGATATGGCTTCCATTTTTCCTTGTCGGTAGTTAAAAATAAAGCTAAAACATTTAAAAATTTTTTCTAAGCTATTTTTTTAAGGTGCACAGGATGGGCGATGATTTGCTTAATCTTGTTGCCTTTTTTTATTTCTACCACATAGCAGCTTCCTCTTTTTTCCTTCACAATCCCAACAAGCCCCCTATATCTTTTATGCTCCTTCTCAAACCCTACACTCAGCTCTGGCATAAAAGCAACCTTCTGCCCTATTTCCAATTCTTTAAAATATTCGCTCAGCCTTATCTTTCCTCTCTGCCTTATCCTTTTCCTTAGCCTCTTCATTTTTCCCTTTTGCTTTTTTTAATTTTTTTAATTTATTTCTTACCTTTCGCCTTTTCCAATTCCTCTACATTAACGCCAAGGCTATACTTTTCTGTTTTTCCATATCTCTTGTCTTTTATTTCTTCTTCTATCTGCTTTAGCAGGCTTTCGAAGCAATCGCTCAGTGCATGAAAAAGGTTTTTGTGTGAAACAGTGGCATTGAATTTTTTGTTGCCGCTGAAAATGTCAGCCTCTAACTCATGAATGAACAAGTTGCTTCGCTGATGCATCTTTAATCTTATCTTTATTTCATCATAGCTATGCAGCATGTTTTCGATTTTTTGGATGTAATAGCCAGCAATTTTTTTAGCCACACTCAGCTCAGCTGTGTCAAGTTGGTTAAAGCCAATAAGCTTTATGTCCTTGTTTTTTCCCCACAAAATTTCACTTTCGTTAGCTTCATTAGCATTAGCCGCCATTCAACTCTATGTAAATGGTTTTAAAAATTTTTTCTAAGCTTTTGCTTTTTTGCGTGATTGGAAAAAGCTTGGCAAGCCTGGCTTCAGTTTGCTTACTTTGTTTTGTGCGCACAAAATTTTTTAAGCGAGAGCCATAACATTTAATGCTGTTTATTGCAGACCTGCATTTGCATAGTAAGTATAGTAGGGCTACTAGCAAAGATATGGGACTAGAGAAGATCAACGAGTATGGCTTGGTTAAAGGCTTGGATGTTGTTGGCACTGGTGATTTTTCACATCCCCTTTGGCTTAGTGAGTTGAAAAAAAAGTTACAAGAAAGTGAAGAGGGAATTTTTGTTTTAAAAGACAAGGCAAAAAGCCTAAACTTTATTTTAACCAATGAAGTTTCGCTTGTTTACACTGACGTAAAGCAAAGAAAGGTGCATTTGCTTTTGCTCGCTCCAGGCTTTGAAGTTGTAGAGCAAATTAACGAATATCTTGGCAAAAAAGGAAGGCTTGATTATGACGGAAGGCCAATTTTTAACATTACTTGTCATGAGTTTGTCGAGGCTATGCAACAAATATCTGATGCCATAGAAATCATTCCTGCTCATGCCTGGACACCCCACTTTGGCATTTTTGGCTCTGCTACGGGCTTTGACAGCATAGAAGAGGCTTTCAAGGATAAAGCAAAATTCATTCATGCAATCGAAACAGGGATGAGTAGCGACCCTGCAATGAACTGGCGTCTGAGTAAGCTCGATAACTGTGCTTTAGTTTCTTTTTCAGATTCTCACAGCTACTGGCCTTGGCGTTTAGGCAGAGAGGCAACTGCCTTTGAACTAGAGACTTTAACATACAACAACATTATTAATGCTATAAGAAAAAAAACCATAGCATTTACAATAGAAACACCGCCCAGCTATGGCAAATATCATTACGATGGCCATAGACTTTGTGGCTTTTCCTGCTCTCCCCAAGAGGCTAAAAGGCTTGATGATACTTGCCCAATATGCAAAAAAAGACTCACGATTGGAGTGTTGCACAGAGTGGAGGAGCTTGCCGACAGGCCAGAAGGCTTTAGGCCAAGTAGTGCAAGGCCATTTAAAACCTTGCTTCCTTTACATGAGCTAATAGCACTAAGGTTTAACACAACGGTGCATTCAAAAAAAGCATGGCAACATTACAATGCATTGATAAGCAGCTTCGGCAATGAATTTAATATACTCTTATATGCTCCAATTCAGCAACTTGCAAAGCATGACGAAAAACTTGCAAGTCTTATAAGTTTAAACAGAGAGGGCAAGATAAAAGTCAAGCCTGGTTACGATGGCGAATATGGCAAACTAGTTCTGCAGGAAAAGCAGGAGAAGTTACTTTAAAATTAAATCTAGCACGTAATGTTTGTTTCTATCACAGCATCAGAGCAATAAACTCTTTTATTTCTTACATCTCTGAAAGGCAGGATGCTTATGCGTGAAGGAGAAGTACACTGATAAGAGATTGTTAAAATGTTAATGGCAGATGGAGCTAGTGGTAGGGAAAATTGAGAAATGGAATTTGTGCAGACCGATGTGGCATTAAAAATTCTGACATTTACTCCAGAAACATTGAAAAAGCCATTGTTTTTTATTGTTAAGTTTAGCTGCTGAGCAGAGCATGAATAATTATAAATAAGAATCGAAGTGCCTTCAGGACATTTTATCTCCTCTGGCAGACTTGCTTTGTAGCGAATGACAGTGTAAACAAGTCCTGCCATGGCAACAGAAAGCGTGATGAGGAGCACATAGCTTACAATCACACTGATTCCTTTTCGACTTTTCATTTTTCCTTATTTTTTGTTTTATTCTTTCACTATATAGGTTTCATTTTCTGCCTTTAGTCTTATAAGCAAGTAGAATTGCTCGTTTGGGCCAAGGGCAAAGCTATAGGTTCGGTTTCCTAGCTTGACATCCACTGTTTGTGTTTGTTGTGTGCTTTGAAAACTCTTTTTGATATAGTTCAATGCTCCGGGATATTCACTAGCCGGTGTGATGACTTTCATTTTTATCTCGCCCAGCTGTAGTGTCGAGCTGAGGTTTTTTCTCCCACCCATTATATCAGTACTTCCCACAGTCACATTCTCGTCAGCAAAATTGAACACAGTAAAATTTGTGGCATTGCCATAGATATAGACAAACTCGAGCCTTGGGTCTTCTGTCAAGCCATATTTCAAGAAAAGCCTCGTTGCATTATCAAGCAGCTCATCGATGTTTGCCTTATTAACCTTTCCTTTAGCAATCACTTCCACTGCTTCAAACTTGAAATTTTTATTTAGGTCATAGATCTTTTCTGGCTTTTTTTCCTTCTTTGTTATGCTAACAGAGAAGAAAGAAAATATCACAACTATTCCTATCAATGCGGCAATGATGAAAAACTGCGCCTTTTTCATTTTCCTCTTTTTTTGTCCTCTTTTGCTTTAAAATTAATATTTATAAATTTAAAAATTTTAAGAGAAAATGCCAAAAAGCAAAAGTAAAGCAAAGGCAAAAAGACAAAGAAAAAGTAAAAGAATCTTGATTGCAGGCCTGATTTGCTTGGTTATAGCAATAGCACTTGTGCTAATCTTTGCCTTTAAGCAAAAGCCACAAACATCCCTGCCAGCAACACCTTTTTGTGGAATATCGACGGAAGGCAAATGCAACAGCAATGCGGATTGTATTGTTAGTGGCTGTAGTGGGCAAGTATGTCAGTCAAAACAAGAGGCAAGAATGATAACGACATGCGAGTGGAGAGATTGTTACAATGCAAGCATGTACGGCTTAAGCTGTAGATGTGTGAGCAACAAGTGCAAGTGGAGTTAATGATCAATAGCCAAAGCTCAGCCAAAAAATCTCATAAGGTATTGGGACTGAGCATTGGGACTGAGATGCAATCCTAACTGCTTCTACGACTTTTTGAATTTGGCAACTAATTGAATATAGTCTTCATGCCCCAAAAACACTTGCCTGCAGCAGTATCTTTTCAGGCCCAACTCATTTAACACTTCATTTGCAGATCTACCTTTCTCGATTTCTTTTTTGAATTTCTCCCACAAATGTGCTATCGGCTTTCCGCAACTAAAACATCGAATCGGTATTATCATTTTTTTGTTTGTTGTTCAGTAAATAAGGGATATTGTTTATAAACTTTTTGAATTTCAAACAATGCTAGCTGCTCGCTATTAATCTTGCCATTCATATTATATTGTGGTGCTCGTGTTGTTTGCGTTATAGTTTTCTTTTGCTTCCCCTGCTTGAAGCAATATTTTAAGCCAAGTTCAAGCTGGTAAGGTGGAAAAAGTGGTAATTGGCATATGCTATTTTCTTCATTTTCAACTTCCCCCTCCATAACCTTTGTCTCAACTCCCATTTTCTTATCTGTAACTTTTTTGTCTTTTTGCTCTTGCCTTGCTGTCTCTTGGCTTCCTCATTTCCTTTCTTCTTATGTCGGCATCTACAAGGTTTCTTGCATAGTTCAAAAAGGCTTTCTCTATCTCTTTACTCTTTGTAAATTGGACTATTGCTCTGGCAATTGCAAGCCTGGCAGCTTCTGTCTGTCCTTGCACTCCCCCACCTCTAACATTCACATGTATGTCAAAATTAGGAATTCCAAGCACCCCTTCGGCTATTTTTATAGGCTCAAGCAGCTGGAGCCTGTGATACATGTCAAAAACATCTAGAGGAATGTTGTTGATTTTTACTATGCCAGTTCCTGGCTTTATTAAAGCTCTTGCAATGGCCTCTTTCCTCCTTCCAAAAGCTATAATTACTTTTTCTTTTTTCTTCTCCGCTTGACCAACCTTTTCCTTTGTCTTTTTTTCCATTTTACTTTTTTTCTATTTTATTGGACTTTATCGGATTTTCCCTTTAATAAATTTTCTAATTGGCCGAGAGTAATAAAATCGAGAAGTTCTTTTTTGGCCTCTTTCACATCTATCGCAACAAATTTCTCCTTCTCTTCCTCGCCGAGCGGATTACCTTTATAGCATTTAATCCTCTTGAAAGCCTCTCTGCCCCTTGTCTTTTTCCAGGGCAGCATTCCTCTTATTATTCTCCTAAGCAACCTGTCTGCTTCTTTTGGCCAATAGGGTCCCTTTAGCCTTCCTTTTCCGAGCGCCCTTCTTCTTAGATATTTTTTCAATATGTTATGTTTTTTACCAGAGATCACTGCCTTTTCAGAATTCACAACAACAACATTTTTTCCTAACAATGCTTGCTTTGCCACAAAACTCGCAAGCTTTCCGACTATGCAATCGGTCGCATCTATCAAAATACTTTCTCCTTTCCCACTTTTCTCGCCCCCCACTTTTTCGCCTTTCATTTTATCAACTTTATTCCTTTTCCTTCTTTATTTTGTTGATAGAGCTCAGCAATGCCTATAAGCTTTGAATTTTTTTCAACTTCCTTTCTTGCTTTCTGGCTTATAGCAAGGCATGCAAGTGTTATAGGCTTGTCAAGATAACCTTTTCCCAGCACTTTTCCAGGCACTACTACTACATCATTGGCCTTAACCTCTTTATTTATCTTCTCCAAATTTACTTTAATCGCTTTTCTCCTCGGTCTTGCCAACAGGCTTGCAACATTTAACCAAAACTCTGAGTTGGATGCTTTCAGCTTTATGATCAAATCTCTAAGCCCAAAGTCAGTCTTTCGCTTTGCCCTCTCAAACAACTTTGTCTTGCTGACAGCCATTTTAACCATTTTAACCTATTTTCAGAAGATTTAAAAAACTTGCTTTAAATTCCTTACCAAATTGCAAATCAAACAAAAAGCTACTTTGTCCACTTGTAAAAGATCTTACACTTCCGCCTAACCTCTGCATCCAAATCATCGCATTTAGCATAGTAACTTATCTTTTTCAACGCTTCTCTTCTCGTTTCTTTGTCGATATACTTTATAGCATTTATCAATTTATCTATGGCCTTCGAAAGCCCATCTGTTGCATATTTTTTTATCTCTTCATCTTCACTTTGAATAAACTTTTCTAGCAGATCAAGGCATGGCAAGGAATATCTCTCTATGCATAAATCGATAAGCTTTTTAGAGGCTTTTAATCTTTCTTCCCTTGTTTCTCCCTCAAAAGCCTTTCTCTCTAGAGTTTCTGCATCTATATCAACGCTAAGCCTTTCAAGCTCTAGCCCATTAAGCTTAGATTCCATTAATAAAGTAGCTTTAGGGTTTAAAAAGCTTTTCTGTTGTCATTTCAGAATAATTACTATTGATTGCTTTTTCCACAAGCGAATATCAGTGCTTACCGCGTTCAAACATCTTATGCAATCCACTCTTTTCCATGCATGAATGCTTTAACTCCTATCTCGCCATCATAAGCTAAAATTTTAACTCCTGCCTCCTTCATCATTCGCACGGCATTTATCAATTCCTCTTTCCATTCCTCCCTAGTTCTTATTATCATTTGCTTATGCACTATAAGTTTTTTTATACCAGAAGTTATGATTGCATTAGCACATGGAATGCAAGGAAGCCACGGCATTACCATTGTTAAGCCCCTCGTTTTTATCCCTTTTCTTGCAGCTTTATAAATTACATCCCTCTCTGCATGGTTGAGATACTTATGCTTGTTTTCTCCTTCGTAGCGTTCCTTTCTTTTTTTTACACCTGGAGGCAAAATGTTTAGTCCTTTTAAAACTATCTTTCCACTTTTGTCTACAAGTAAGGCAGCATTGTGAGTGCTAGGATGATCGCTTTTTCTTGAATATTTGTAGCACTCCCTAAGCAACTCTCTATACTTCTTATTTCTTGTTATTTTTACATTGCTTTGCTGAAATACACTCTCCATTTTGCAAAGCTTTCTGCTTTTGTGCTTTTTTGGTTTTGTATGCGGGGAAGAGGATTCGAACCTCTGAAGGCACTAAGCCACCGGGTCCTAAGCCCGGCCCGTTTGGCCACTCCGGCATCCCCGCATGCAAAGTAAGGGATTTTAAATTTTAAAAGTTTAAAATTTAACAATTTTAATTTTTAAGTTTAAATTTTAAGTTTAAAAAATTCTTGAATGTTAAAAGAAGGATGCTGAGAGGAAAAAAAGAGGAAGAGAGAAAAGAGAAGAAGGCGGGTATAGATTGGCACGCTCACGCTTTAGATGCAAAAGAAGTGTTAAACAAGCTTGGAAGTAGTGAAAGTGGCTTGAGTGAGGAAGAAGCAAAAAAGAGGCTCAAGAATTATGGAAGGAATGAAATAAAAGAAGTGCATAAAGTTTCGGCTCTAGCAATATTTATTTCTCAATTTAATTCTTTTTTTGTCTATCTTCTTATTGCTGCTGCTCTAATTTCTCTTCTCTTTTCACATTGGCTCGATTTCTATGCAATTTTAGCAATTATCATATTAAATGCATCACTTGGCTTTGTACAAAATTATAAGGCAGAGAAGGCAATATATGCTTTGAAAAAAAGCCTTATACGAAAGGCAAAAGTGATTAGAGAAAATGCAATTCATGAAATTGATGCTGAAGAGGTTATGCCTGGCGACATACTTTTGCTTGAAGAAGGTGATAAAATAGTTGCAGATGCGAGGCTACTTGAGGCCAATGAGCTTCAATGCAACGAAGCGGCATTGACAGGAGAGAGCTTGCCTGTGGCAAAAACAACAAAAGCACTTTCAGCAAACACAGCTTTAGCAGAGAGAAAAAACATGGTTTATTGTGGCACAGAGGTTGTGAGTGGAAATGGCAAGGCAGTTGTTGTGGCTACAGCAATGCAAACAGAGTTTGGAAAGATAGCAAGGGCAGTTCAAGAGGTTAAGAAGGAAAAAACGCCATTACAGAAAAAACTTGATTCGTTTGCGAAAAGGTTTAGCATAGGTGTTATAGCTTTAGCCTTTGTTATAGCATTGCTCGGAATTTTTTTTGGCATAGATAAAATCAACATGCTCCTAACTTCAATTTCTTTAGCAGTAGCCGCAGTTCCAGAAGGCTTGCCTGCAGTCATAACAATAACCTTAGCAATAGCTGTAAAAAGAATGTATAAAGTTAATAGCCTGATAAGAAAACTTCCTGCAGCAGAGACTCTTGGAAGAGTTACAGTGATAGCTACAGATAAAACTGGAACTATAACAAAAGAAGAGATGGAGGCTGTAAGGTTTTTTGCTGATGACAAGATTAAAGGCTTAGAGGAGATGAAAAGGGCAAGAAGTGAAAGCTATACAATGTTGCTAAAGATTGGCGTGTTATGCAATAATGCGAGGATGGAAATTAAGGAAGAGGGCGAGAGCAAGGGCAAGGGCAAGGAAAAAATTTTGTTTTTTGGTGATCCAACAGAGCAAGCCCTGTTGAGAAGTGCATTCAAGCTTGGAATTGATAAGAGAGCTTTGGAGGAGAGAGAAGTGAAAATAAAGGAATTTCCTTTTAGCTCTGCAAGAAAGATGATGTCTGTCATAAGGAAAGACAAGAGTGGATTGATAAGCTATGTTAAGGGAGCACCAGAAGTTATAATAAGTAAATCTTCTTATGAGCTCAGAAACAAGAGGCTATGTAGGCTAAATGAGCTTAGAAAGAAGCAATTGCTTGCGGTTTATGAGCAACTTGCTGAGGATGGCTTGAGGGTTTTGGCCTTTGCCTACAAAAGAATCAACAAAATAAGTCAGCAAGAAGCTGAACACAATCTTGTTTTTGTGGGTTTTCAAGGCCTGTTAGATCCGCCAAGGCCAGAAGTTAAAGATGCCATAAAAAGTTGTAAAGAGGCTGGCATAGAGGTTAAGATGATCACAGGAGATTCTGCAATAACTGCAAGGGCAATAGCAAGAGAAATAGGGCTGACAGGAAATCTGCTGACAGGAGAAGAAATAGACAAGCTAAATGACGATGAACTTAAAGAAAAGTTAAAAGACACAACGATTTTTGCAAGAGTAACGCCAGAGCACAAGTTAAGGATTGTAAGCTTATTAAAGCAAAATCATATCGTGGCTGTAACTGGAGATGGTGTTAATGATGCTCCTGCATTGAAAAAGGCTGACATAGGCATAGCAATGGGGCAAAGAGGGACTGATGTGGCGAGAGACGTTAGCGATGTTGTGCTTGTCGATGACAACTTTGCATCTATTGTAAATGGAGTAAAAGAAGGAAGGAGAGTTTTTGACAACATTAAAAAATTTTCATATTACTTGATTAGCTCCAACCTCGCAGAAATCTTTATTGTTACATTTGCCTTGTTGTTTGGCGCAAAACTAGGAATTCCTATGCTTATCCTGCTTCCTATTCAACTTCTGTGGATAAACCTTGTTACAGATGGAATCATTGCCATAGCTTTGAGCTTTGAAGGCTATGAAAGCAATGTCATGAAAAAAAAGCCAGAGCGCGCAGAACTTTTTAATGCAAGAATCATTGCCATATGGCTCTTGCTTGCAGGATTTATAACAGCGTTTACTCTTTTACTTTTGAATTTGGCCAATGGTGATGCGATAAAAATGTCAACAATAGCTTTTACTGCCCTAGTTTTCTTTGAAGGTTTTAATGCGCTCAACTTCAGAAGCTTTAGGGAGCCTATTTATAAGCTAAAAGCGAATTGGTGGTTGGTTGGTGCAATAGTCCTTGCTTTTTGCTTGCAGCTATTTATCCTTAGCCTTCCTTTCATGCATAAGTTTTTTGGTGTTACTGCACTAAATGCAAGGGAGCTTGGCTTAATATTTGTTGTTTCGCTCTTAGTTTTGGTTGGCGGAGAAATTTTTAAATTTGTACTGAGAAAAGTAGAAAGCAAAAAAAGAAAATGATAATCACAAACTTTTTGTTTTTTGCGCTTTTTTGCATTGTGTTGTTTGCATCTGGTGTTGTTTTGGTTGAGAGCCTTAGCAAAATTGCTAAATTTTTACGACTCACTGAATTTACTGCTGCTTTCATAATAATGGCAATAGCAACATTTTGCCAGAGCTTTTTGTAGGTATCTCTTCAGCATTAGAAAAATCTCCATTATTAAGCTTAGGCAATATAATAGGAGCCAATATCCTAAATCTAACCTTGGTTACTGGCCTTATAATACTAGCGGGCAGGGGATTGAAGATAAAGAGTAAGGAGACAAAGAAAGATGCTTTGTTAATGCTCATTCCTGTAGCAGCCCTAATTGTTTTGAGCTTTATAGGTAATTCTCTTTCCAGAATCGATGGAGCAACTTTGGTATGCATGTTTTTTATCTATTCTTATAGACTAATAAAGCAAAGAAAGCAAGAGTTTAAAGAGAAATTGGAGAATGAAATAAAGAGATATGACATTGTTATCAACTCGATGCTTTTTGTTGTCTCATTGCTTTTGATGTTTTATTCTTCAAAGTTAGTTGTCCATTATGCAATTCTTTTAAGCCAGGCCCTAAAAGTTCCCACAATAGCCATAGGCTTGTTTTTGATTTCTATAGGCACAGTACTGCCAGAATTAACATTTGGCATTTCAGCTGCTTTAAAAAACAAAGGTGAAATGGCGCTCGGCGATCAAATCGGCACAATTGTTGTGAATTCAACTTTTATTATAGGAATTGTGGCCATAATTCAGCCAATAAAAACTAGCATGATGATTTTCATGATAAGCGCTGCCTTTCTTTTGTTCTCTGCATTCATCTTTGCAACATTTTTCCAAGTCTCAAGAAAACTTTATGTCATTGAAGCTATAGCACTAATCTTTCTCTATTTGCTTTTTGTATTTGTCGAGGTTTATGCGAGGTTTTTATAGCTTGATTTTTGATTTCACTCTTTCTTTTTCTCTAACTTTTTCCTCAATTCTATAGCTTCCCTAGCCTTTCCTACATGTTCATAAATTTCTGTCACCATCCTTTCAGCATTTTTTGGATAATATTCCACAAATAATTTAGTTAGACATAGCAAATCAAAAAATCGATTAAAGATTAAAAGACTAAGAAGGCAAAAAGGTTAAAAGGGCAAAAACATAAAGAATAAAGCGAAAAACAAAAGCAAAAAATAGCAAAAACAAAAAGAGGGCAAATGCACTACGAAGATTATGTCGATTTAAGCTATGAGCCAAGCAAGGATGATCTGGTTTGCGAGTTTTATGTAGAGGCTAAAAACATTTTGAGAGCTGCTGGAGCTGTTGCGGCAGAAAGTAGTATAGGAACGTGGACAGAAACAACGACGGCAAAGCCATACATGCTAAAGCTTGCGGCTAAGGTTTTTAGCATAAAAAAGTTAAGCAAAAATTCTGCAGAAATAAAGATCGCTTATCCTATCGAGCTTTTTGAGCCAGGCAACATGCCAAACATACTTTCTAGCATAGCAGGAAATGTTTTTGGTATGAAAGAGTTGAGATGGCTTAGGCTCAATGATATTGCTTTTCCAAAAAAGATTGTAAAGAGTTTCAAGGGGCCAAAATATGGAATAGAAGGAATAAGAAAGTTGTTTAAGGTTAAGAGGCCATTGGTAGGAACAATCGTTAAGCCAAAGCTTGGCCTTAAAACAAATGATCATGCAGAGGTTGCTTACAAAGCTTGGCTTGGTGGCTGTGACATTGTTAAGGATGATGAAAATTTGGCAAGCCAGGCATTTAACAAATTTGAAAATAGGTTAAAACAAACATTAAAGATGAAAGAGAAGGCTGAAAAAGAGACAGGAGAGAAAAAGGCATATATGATTAATGTTACTGCAGAAGCTAAAGAAATGTTGAGGAGGGCGAGGCTTGTAGAGGATTATGGAAATGAATATGTTATGGTTGATATAATAACGAGTGGCTGGGCGGCTTTGCAAAGCTTGAGAAATGAAAATTTTGACTTGGTTTTACATGCTCATAGAGCAGGACATGCTGCTTTAGACAAAAATCCAAGGCATGGGATAAGCATGAAGGTCATTGCAAGGCTTACAAGGCTTGTTGGCTTGGATCAATTGCATATCGGCACTGCTGTTGGCAAGATGTTTGAGACAGAGCAAGATGTGCTAGAAAATAGAAAAGTTTTGATTGAAGAGCTTTATGGCTTAAAACCAGTTATGCCTGTAGCCTCTGGAGGTTTACATCCTTTGATGATTCCAAAGCTTTATGAAATTTTTGGCAATGATGCTGTTTTTCAATTTGGTGGCGGCATTCATGGCCATCCTCTCGGCACTCTTGCTGGCGCAAGAGCAGTAAGACAGGCCTTAGATGCAGTGTTGCAAGGAATTCCGCTTAGCGAATATGCCAAAAAGCATATCGAGCTAAAAAAGGCTATCAAGACTTGGGGAAGAAAGGTTAAGTAACTAAGTCTAGTTTTTTATCTTTTATTCGATGTTTCTTTAACCTTTCATCAATACAAAATTCTGTGCAACTCTTTCAAGCGCTCTATTTGCTCTTTTCTTAGTTTTTTGAATTGGGCCCTTGTCAATTTTTTTATCATCTCTATACTTTTTTCTGCTCCCATGATGAGCGGCAATATCACAAAATCTGCATTGTTTTGGTAAAGCTCGAGAGCATCGTCTATTCTATTGGCTATGACAGTCACAAATGCTCTTGGGCAAGTTTGCTTAAAATAGTTTAGAAGCAAGATGTTTGTCTCTTTTTTTGGGATTGTGGAGATGACAATTTCTATGCTATCGAGCGGCAAAAGCTTGAAGAGCTCAATATCGTTTGCATCGCCATAAACAGCACTTATCCCTTTTCTCTCCAAAGCCTTTACAATCTCTGGATTAAAATCGATAACAAGAAGCTTATGCTTTATCTTTTCCAACTCCCTTACAAATATAGATCCCATCCTGTGGCATCCTATAAGCAAAACTGTTTTTTTGCCCGCATAAATCTTGCCAGGCTCCTTCAGCAAAGGAACCTTTATTTTGTCAAAAATCTTGAATGGCTTGTAGAAAGCTTTTGATAATTTCATTGTGTAAGGAGTTATGGCTATAGAAATCACTGCCATCAATGCTATTAAGTCAAAAGCCCTTTGGCTTATTATGTTGAGGCCAAGTGCATAAAGGGCGAGGATCAAAGTAAATTCGCTGAGCTGGGCAAAAGCAAAGCCAATGTCCAAGCTTTGCTTCCCTTTATACCCTTGCATCCTAAGCACAAATGCAGTTATAAGCGGCTCAGCAAAAATTAACACTAGCAACATAGGTAAAAGCAAAATCAAAACACTTCTCGAGATGCTTGTGAGCCACATGCCTATCATCACAAAAAACATTATGGCAAAAAAGTCTTTGAGCGGCCTCACCTTTGCCTCTATGTCTAGTTTATAAGGAGTATTGGCCAGAACAATTCCTGCCATGAATGAGCCTATCGCTATAGATAGCTTCAAGATGTAAGCCAGAGAAGAAAATAAAAAGAGGAAGGCAAGAGAAATCAAAAAAAGCAACTCTCCAGAAGACGAAGCTTTCCTTGTTATGGCCTTTGCAGGAAAGCTGGCTAAGAAGCATAGACAAAAAAGTAGGCCAAGCTTTAACAAATTTGTAGCTATATCAAAAGCCGAGCCCCTTGTGAGCATAGAAAGTGCAATGATTGCAAGAATATCCTGCATAAGCATAATGCCTATAACAATTTTCCCATGTAAAGTGTCGAGCTCATTTCTATCAGCCAAGATTTTTAAAACAACTATGGTGGAGCTGAAGGCAATTGCTATCCCAACCCATACAGCTTCAACCTTGCCAAAGCCAAAGCCAATCAGCACAAAAGCGCTTATGGCTGCCGTTGCTATAACTTGAATCAAGCCTGTAACAACAGAAGGCCTTGCAATTTCTTTCAACTTTTTTACACTCATTTCTAAGCCAACAACAAACAACAAAAAGCTTATGCCAATCTGCGCAAATCCGTCTATAAGAGCTCTATCCTTTATCAAGCCAAACACAAGCGGGCCAAGCAAAATGCCTGTAGCGATATAGGCAATAATCAGATCTTGCTTCAGAAGCTTTGAGATATATGCCAAAACAGCAGCAACAACAATAACAACAGCTATGCTTATTAGAATGCTTTGCGTTTGGGTAGCAAACAGCACCTGAAAAAAATCCTTTAGCATTTTTATTGCCTCTTTTTTGTTTCCGCCTTTAATTTTTTTGAGCTTTCGATTTATAAATCTGCCGATGTTGTCAGATGCTGCTGTAATCTCATATGTTTTTTCAGGCTCTTTTAGGCTCATAGAAAGATTTATAAATATACATATACATCTATTTTTATGCCAAAAACAACTGTACTGTTAAGAGAAGATGTGAAAAGAGCTATAGAAAAGGAATTCGGCAAGCGTAAGCTCTCTAAATTGATTAATGAGTTTCTTTTTCAAGAATTTATAAAAAAGAGGGCCAAAGAGATGTATGGCTGCTTAAAAGGCAAAAAAATAAAGATAAAGGAATTGAGAGAGCATAGGGATAGAGTTTAAGATGTATACCTTCGATAGCTATGCTTGGCTTGAGTACTTTTTAGCCGGCAAAAAGGGCCCAAAGGTTAAGAAAATAGTGGACAGCGAGGAAAAAATTTTCACTCCCTCGATTGCCTTAGCAGAAATTAAGCTTAGATTGGCGAGAGATGGAATAGTTGAGAGGCAGATAAGCGATATCCTGGAATTTATTAGCTTAAGAAGCATAATTGTTGATGCAACCAAAGAGATAAGCCTAATTGCAGCAGAAGTAAAATTGAAATTTAAGCTATATCTGATCGATGCGTTGATCTATGCTTCAGCACTTTCAGTAAAATCTAAACTTCTTACAGCAGATCAGCATTTTAAAAATCTCGATGCAGTAGAGATGCTCTGACTTTAGCCTAAGGAAACATTTTTAAACCAAGGATTTTTAAGTGTAGCGATGACCGAAATAAATATGAGGGAAAGGAAAAATGGTTTCTGCATATGAATTGATAGAAGAAATAAGGAAGAACGGAGGAAAAATAAAGAGAGGCACGAACGAAGTTTTGAAGGCAATCGAGAGAGGAGTAGCAAAGCTTGTTTTTTATGCAGCCGACACCAATCCTAAAGAAATAGTTAAGCCTATACCAATGCTCTGCAAAGAGCGCAACATTCCTTGCTTTGAAGTGGACAGCAAAGAAAAACTCGGATTAGCCAGTGGCTTGAATGTGGCAGCTGCTAGCATTGCAGTGTTGGATTTTGGTAAAGCAGAAAAGCTTGTGGCAGATTTTTTGAAGAAATGAAATAGAATAAAATAAATGGTTAATGGTTTTTGAAGACAATGGCAGGAACCGAAATAAAGGAAAACGAGAAGGCAGGAGAAGAGAAGAAAGAGGAGAAAGTCAAAGCTGAAAAGGTCGAGAGGGTTGAGAAGGAGGCTGGAAGGACAGAAAAGACAGAGAAAAAGGAGAAGGCGGAAAAGAAAAAGGAGAAAGAAGAGGCGGTGCCTGCTGTTGTGGAAGAGATTTTGGGAAGGACAGGATTTAGGGGAGAGTTGGCACAGGTTAGAGTTAGGATACTGGGAGGAAAAAACAAAGGGAATTTGATAAGAAGAAATGTGAAGGGGCCTATTAGGCTAAAAGATGTTTTGATGCTAAGAGAAACTGAGATAGAGGCAAGAAAGCTTGCAACAAAAATAACAAAAGGAACACAAGCGTAAAATGCCAAGATGCAGCTTTTGTGGAGAGGAAATAAGGAAGGGCTATGGATTGATGTTTGTAAAGAATGATGGCAAAATTCTGTGGTTTTGCTCTAGCAAGTGCAGGAAGAGTTATAACATGGGTAGAAATCCGAAGAAGCTTGGATGGATAAGAAAGAAAAAAGAAGGAAAAAGAAATGAATGAAATAGAAAAGGAAATCGAGGAAGTTGAAAGGAGCTTAACACAGAATTCTCTTGAAGATCTTTTCGAATTGCTAGATGGAGATGGTATAAAAAAATTGGAAGCAGAAGCAAAGGAATGTGGATGGCAAAACTGCAGTGAGAAGAAATATGTGATAAGTTATAATGGCACAGAAGCTTATGTGAAGGATCATGTTCTTCCCATAACCCTGAACAGCTATTGGACAATCGTAAAGTGCATGATGGCAAGGCAATATGTAAGTAGCAACAAGCATCTTGAGGCTTATGCTTTACTTGGCAATGCGCTCGAGATGTTTAACAAGTCAAGCATAAACGAGCAATACGCTACCTTGGTTTACGCAACCATCGCAAAAACTTCTCTTAGCATAGCCAAAACACAAAAACAGATGGCAGAAAAGTTTTTGGAAATAGCAAAAGCTGCATTGCGGAGCTTTATGCAAAAAAAGACAGCAAAACAATTTAATTCCGATCAGCCTGAATGGTGGATGGTGGAGTTGATGAAAAAGTAGATGTTGTGTCGCTGGGCTAATTTTAAATTTTTCCTCTTTAACCATTTTTTATATCAATTCTAAACTTTCTCCCAAGCTCCTTTTTTTAGCTTTCAAACAACTCAAACAAATCTTCTTTTTTTCCACTCTTCAAATATTCCTCAAATAGCCTTTTAAGCCCTTCTTGCTTTTCTTCTTCCTTCACCACCTTAAAAATTTTTTAATTTCTTGATCTCAAAAATTTTTGACTTTAAATTTCTTTTTTTTATTGTTAAAATTTCGATGGATTTGATTTAAGCAAAAAGGCTTTTTTGATATAATTTGCCAAATTAGAAAATTTAGCCCTTAATGTTTCCTATAGGAATAAGCTTAGCTACTCTCTTGCTTATTCCTGCCTTCTCTGTAACTTCGGCAACTTCATCGATATTTTTGTATGCTAGGCCTGCTTCTTCTGCTACACCAGCATAACTAACAGCCCTAACATAAATTCCTCTTGTCTCCATCTCCCTCAACAACTTTTCTCCCCTCACAAGTTTTTTTGCTTTCTCTCTACTCATAGTCCTGCCAGAGCCATGTGCAGTGCTATAAAACGTTTCTTTTGCCTTTGGCTGAGCAAGAAGCAAATAGCTTCCTGTTTCCATCGAGCCGCCTATGATAACGGGCTGTCCTATATCGGCATATTTTTTAGGTAAGTCTTTCATTCCTGCAACAAAAGCCCTTGTAGCTCCTTTCCTATGCACAAGAAGCTTAAGCCTTTTTGCTTGCCATTCATGCTCTTCTAGCTTTGCTGAATTATGTGCAACATCGTAAACCTGCCTTATGCCAAGAGCATCGGCATCTTTCTTAAAAACTCTCGCAAAAACTTCCCTTACTCTATGCAATATAAGCTGCCTATTTGCAAAACTCATGTTCATCGCACATTTCATGGCAGCAAAGTAATCCTGGCCTTCCTTGCTATAGAAAGGGGCTGCGGCAAGTTCCCTATCTATAATCTTTATTCCATATTTTTTCTCCATCACATCCAAAAATATTTTTAAATAATCGCTCGCCACTTGATGGCCAAATCCCCTGCTACCACAATGAAACATAACAACAACCTGATCTTCAAAAAGCCCAAACCTCTTTGCTATAGTTTTATCAAAAATATTTTCAGGCTTCAGCCATTGTATTTCTAAATAATGGTTTCCACTTCCAAGAGTTCCAACTTGGTCAATTCCTCTTGCTATAGCCCTATCACTAACTTTACTTGCATCTGCTCCTGGCATACAACCACTTTCTTCTGTAGTCTCTAAATCTTCTTCATAGCCATAACCTTTTTCAACTATCCATCTTGCTCCTTCCTCGCAAACCTGCTTGAATTCTTGCTTGTTTAGCCTCAAAAAGCCTTTGCTCCCCACTCCACACGGCACTCTCTCAAACAAACCATCAACAAGCTCCTTTATTTTTGGCCTAACATCACTTATTGTTAGATTTGTGGCTATTAGCCTCATTCCACAATTGATGTCAAAACCAATTCCTCCAGGACTTATAACACCATTGTTCTCAACATCAAAAGCTGCTACCCCTCCTATACTAAAACCATAGCCCCAATGTGCATCAGGCATAGCAAAGCTATACCCAACAATGCCAGGCAAAGTAGCAACATTGCTTGCCTGCTCCAACACAGCATCATCCATCTCCTTAAGCAGTTTTTCATCAGCAATAATTCTTACAGGCACAATCATTCCAGGCTTATAGCCTCTTGCCAGCTCATAAACACAGCTTTCTACCTCTTTTAACAGCTTGAGTTTTTCTTGCGAAACCATAATAAAGAAGGAAAAGCTTTTATAAAAGTTTTGGGTTAAGCATAATGAAGTTTTTTATCAGCGGGATGCCGGGAAGCGGCAAGACGAGTTTGGTTATGTAGCTTATTGACGAGCTTAAAAAACGAGGGAAAAAGGTTGTTGGCCTTTTAACACCAGAAATAAGGGATGAAAAGGGCAGGGAGGGATTTTGGATTGTTGACATAGCAACAGGCCAAAAGGCCTTGATGGCAAGCAAAGATGAAAAGCAGATTGATGCAACCAAAGGAATGGCAAGAGTGGCAAGCTATGCAGTGAGCATTGGTGCGATAGAGAAAATAGTGGAGAAAATGAAAAGCAGCATTGGCAAGAATAAATGCATAGCAATAATCGACGAGATAGGAAAGATGGAACTTTGTAGCAGAGCATTTGAGCAGGCAATAAAAGAATTGATGAGCTCTGACATAGCCTTGATTGCAACTTTGCACAGGACTTATGTTGACCAATACAAAAAGCTTTACAAGGATGCAAAATTCTTATGGTTGACAAGGAAAAGTTTTAGCAAAATTAAAAATTTTATATTGGGCCAACTTAAGCCAGCTTGAGGTTTAAGAATAAAATTTTAAACCTTGCTTTCCTTGCTTTTCATGCCAAAAAAAGAGGTAAAGCAGCATGAGCAGCGAGAGAAAGAGAAAGAGCAGCAAGAGAAAGAGAAGCAAGAAAAAGTAAAATACACCCCAAAAGAGTTGAAAAAAATCATTCAAGAAATTAGCGAGCCCCTAACAAAGTTGAAAGGTATTGTTGGCGTTTTTATTTATGGCAGTGCTGTGACAAAAGGTGTGATACCTGGCCACGATGTAGATTATTTGGTTATCTTCGACGATTTGCTCGAGAAGCCAGAGATCGAGAAGATAAACTTCTATTTGGAATTTATAAAATTAAGAGCATCGAGAAAAGAAATATTGTTGCACGTTCAACCACTCAAGCCGCTTAGCTTGTGGTGGAAGTTAATTGCAAGGGCCGAGCCATGGGCAATTTCTGCTATTAGGAGAAGCATCATCATCTACGATCCTAATGACTTTTTAACTCTAACAAAACGGCTGATAGAAGAAGGAAAGCTATACAGCATAGATGAGAAGATGGAAAGAATGATGGCTAGAGCGATTGAGAGCTTGATGGGAGTTAGGGAAAAGTTGCTCAAAGTGCCTTACATGCTGCTCCAATGTTTGACTATAGCAGGCCAGATGATGTTGAGCTATCTTGGCATATACACAACATCTGCAAATGAAACAAGGAATATGTTGATAAAGCATAAAGAAAAGCTGAAGCTGAGCAATAGCTTTATCGATGATTATACTGAGTTGATAAGAATAAATGAAAAGATAATGAAAGGAACGCTTTCAGAATTTAGGCCGAGCGAAATAGATGTGTGGATAGAGAAGATAAGAAGGCATATCAGGGATACAGAAGAAGTGCTTATAAGATGTGAGAATGAGATAAAGGTTAAGGAGACAGAGGAAATTTAC
>Ga0207433_10006348_pt1 | contig 20482 bp, 23 predicted proteins | sample YelNatPaOPGAMG01_FD_187559 | JGI IMG/M metagenome (GOLD analysis project Ga0207433, IMG submission 187559) | Hot spring thermophilic microbial communities from Obsidian Pool, Yellowstone National Park, USA - OP-RAMG-01 (SPAdes) (version 3) | ecosystem: Environmental > Aquatic > Thermal springs... | reverse complement strand
TCTATTTCGCTTTCTTTTACCACGCTTATTTCGACCAAGTCGTGTATCACCCTCGACTTTACCTCCTCGAGGTCTATTTTCCATGTTGGTGGAATAGTTACCTCGGCTATGAGCACGGCCTTGCCCAGTAACATGTCTTCTCCATAATTCGAGATCCAGGCGTATCGATGGAAGATTACCCGTTTATCTGGTACGTAGATCCAGTGTTGTCTGGGAGCTTGTTTCCTAAGACCCAGCCCCACGACTACCACGGGGTTGTAGTCGAGTCTCTCAGAGGCTCTTCTAGCTTCATCCGAGAGATCGAATATAAATGGTGCATCCCTCAAGGGTAGTGCATTTATAATCCTATCAGACTTTAGGACACCGTTTATAACATACTCGCCCGGTAGAGACTTGACCTCATTAACCTCCATCCTATGAAACCTCACACCAAGAGACTCAGCATATTTACGCGCGGCCTCCCACTGTTTCATTATACCCCCTCTCCTTGGATAGTAAAATACGGATTGTTCTTTATAGCCAATTGTTGGAAGACCAGCTACTGCCTTCACAATATCTTCCAGGGAGGGCAGGGGAAGCCTGCCAGGGATGAAGACCCAGTCAGCGGTTATCTTGTCGAGCGGCCTCTTCCAGATCTTCTCGTTATATGGAATCAAATAGTCCTCGGCTATATCCCTCCCGAAGACCCGGAGGATCCAGTCCTTGAAGCTGGCGGGTTTTTCACCCTTGTACTCCATTAGGGCCTTGATAAAGGATAAGCCATACCTAGCCCTCTTCTCCGGTGGGAGAACGTAGATTCCGTTTTCAAATGGATATGGAATAAAAGCGCCGTCGAGAAACACATATGACGCCCTCTCCCTAGTAATCCACTCGCCGCCCATGGAGACTATGCCTTCAACCACGTCACGCCTCCTACTAAAAACCACATGGCTTCCACCCACATCAAACAGATAGTTCTTTAAAACCTCGCTTCGAAGAAGACCACCATCTAGATTTTTATCGATACAAACAACATCGATATAGGGATAAAGAGATTTCATTCTGATTGCTACTAGTATGCCAGACCACCCACATCCAAGAATAATGATACGCGACATGGAGACCCAGCTCCTAGCCCGAAATAACTTCGCTTAGGCGTTTAATTAAATGCTTGAGATCATCCTTATAAACTTGGGGCTCTGATAAAACAGATTGCTTTGCATTCTGGAATCGCTTGATATAGTACTCATAGTTTTCGAGGTAATGCTCAATATCCTCTACATGCTTATTATAGTTGATGTCGCAATCAAAATAGCAATTCCATTTAAACTCTGTTGGAACCATGTAATCCATGTAGTGGTAACAGCCACCGTGATTGTTAACAATGGTGATGTTGTCTAAAGCAATAGCTTCACGAGGAGGTCTATCTCTGCCTGGGTGTATACCAACATCAATAAATACTTTTGATTTGAGTAATATCTTTATCATTTTCTCTTTGCCTACATTCTTAAGTTCAAGCACCGTATAGCCATGCTTTCGCAAAATATTCACAAGCTTAAGTGCTACAGGATACGCTTTTCTAGAGTTCCAAGCTATAACATTGGACTTTGTATCGCGCTTTACTATATTAGCGATATCTAGAAACTCTTCTTCCAAGGGTTCTCGAAGTAGCATGATATCATCATTATCAATACTGTGGCTAAGCAAAAATTCTTTTGCATACATAGATTGAGCTATGTGCAAATCTGCTTTTGGTATAGATATTTTTCCAGAGTCAATAAGCAATTTAACGTATTTCGCTGCAAAGGCATTGTAATATACTTGAATGTTTTTAGTTGCAAAGGCGTTTACAATATTATGCAGATCAAAGAGATTATTCCTTATAAAATATGATATGAAATCAATTTTACTTGGCTTGTATAGACTTAGCACATAATTATCTACAGCTAACCAGTAAATGATTCTCTTAGCCTTTCTAAAACGATGCATTTTATCAACAGCCGTCTCTGGCGCTATAAGTACAGAGTTCTCATCATCTTTAACACTACTCAATACAATCCATGAACAGTGATACTTTTTATAATTGGGATGCACAGGATCCATGAAAACATCGCCATAGAAAGCCATAGCAGTGTCAATACCATTAGCTCTCAACTCGCGGCAAAGCTGAAAAAGAGCTGTAGGGCCTCCTGTATACACTCTCGCCGGAGCAACAATATAAATTACCATGTCAGATCACCTAGATGTATAATACATCAAAGATGCAAATTTAATATGTTTTAATTGTAACATGGGATTAATGAGGTAATCGTTTGCAATTGTCATAAACACTTAGTGAAATCCCATAACGATACATAATACTGCCAATGCTAGTAACAACATATCTAGTACAGGCGTCTCTATATAGAGATTTTGACTTGATTTAGGGAGTGAAAATAGAGTCATGAGAAATTCTAAGTTGAGTAAATGCCTCTACTGCTGGCTTTACCCAAGTATAAAAGAGGTTAAAGATCGTAACTAAAGGAACTACACACTATTTTGCTTTGAATTCTATAATCTTGTAGACTATTGTCACAGAAAGCATAGACACTAAATCCATCACTATACATAAATAACTTAAAGAAAGACTGCGAGATCAATACTGAGAATAGCAAGCAAGTCTAAGACTCAGATTATTAACAGGAGGCCAGAGTCCTTAGTCAAAGCCACAAATACTTGGTCAACAGTTTCAGACTGCAAGCGAAATCCCTCAATTGTTGCATTCACATTAATTAGTGTAACCCTGCCAATAACATCATCCAGCTTTAGATCCTTAAGCAACTCACTAATAAAAGCATAAGGCTCTACAGCAACAACACGTCTAGCCCCTCTCAAAAACAAAATACATTATTGTTTCGCTGTAACTAGCATTAATATCGACAACAGTTTTCACTAGTGACATCCAAGATGTCGTACGTACCCCCAATAAAATTCTCGTAAACAATATCATACAGGAATTCAAAATAGTCGTAAAACAGTACTCTCGCCCCCCATAATCAACAACCGCGTAAAGTCCATCACGACATTCCAGGGACTCAAAAGGCTTTCTCATAATGAGCATTAACAATAGCTCCGTAGGTCTCAGACTTCAACACATAGACTCTACCTCTACACATAACAGCAATAGAACCTTTCTTAACTAAAACATACTTCATCAAAAAGTACCTGACACCAGCAGATAGCCAGTTAGAGAAGAGACGTCTACTCGTAAGCAACGTCTTAAGCATTCTAGAGACGTTCATTTAAAGTCTCCTCTAAGGTATAAAGGCAAGATGAGATATATACTTTCTAGTGGCTTTAATTTGAGAAGCGCAGGATCTCGTGTCGCTGAAGCTAAAAGACAGAGTAGGTGTTACGTGCTCAATAGCCCTTCTTAAGCCTCTGGGTTTCTATATTAAGAACTTGTCTAAAGATATTTTGTGTAACTCACCATTAGAAATCTCTCAGAGTTTCTTAACTAGAAGCCCTGTAATAACAGTTTACCCACTATGTTTAGACAGCTAAGTAACAAGCTCTAGAAGGGATAAGTAAGATGTTAAGCTCTAAGTCTGTGTTTATAGCGGCTCTCCTAGTAGCTCCTCCTAGTTAACCTAGTCGAGATCCTTAAAGAAATCCCTCCCAGCCAGGTATCTGAGTATGTTGAGTAGTGTGCTATAGAAATGCTACTCTCTTTCTCCTGGCTCCCACGGTAACGGTATATGTACTGCTACTGTAGGTTGTTTACTGCGGTTTATACCACTAGTTTGACTTACGGTATAGCCCGCTGGAGGAGAGTTTATACTGTTTAGTCCTTTATTGAAGTCTTTATAAGCCTCGATAGTATTATTTATGCTTGATGTAATCCCCATGTCCCCGTTCCCTCTTCTCTGATTTGTGATGAGTTCTAGCTGTAGTTTATGTTGAGCTTTTTTAAGCCTTACTTAGTAACTATGTGGACTGCATGTCTATGAAAAACCCCATTAACAACTCCATCAACAACCCCATGAGACAACTCATGGAAATCGTCATGAGAATCATCATGGGAAAACACACGAGAAAATTCATGAAAAACATAGTGAGAAAAGTTATGAGAAAAGTCATGGGAAACATAATGAAAATTGCCATGAGAAAACCCATGAGAAAACATATGAGAAAATTCATGAAGTTCCTCATGTGAAAACTCATGGACAAAGTCATAAACAACATAATGAACATCGTCATGAACAACGTAATGAACAAAGTAATGAAGAGCGATAACTCAATTACTGCAACCGCTTGAACAACACTGCGGGGGAGTGTCTCACGCTTTCTTCACACTTGTTTAGTACTTTCTTCACACTTGCACGTAGTTATCGAAGAAACGCACCTCTCCACCGTCCCAACCCACCGCGGGGAAGTGTCCCATGCTTTCCTGATACATGTTTAATACTTGTTTAACACATGTGCTCTTAACACTAAAACACTCGAAAACAATATCTTACTACATATTGACAAGCAATGGTAAGCATTACCAAGTTGCGTGATTTAACCACGCTGCTCACAAACACGTTCCCCGTTTTACTGTGCCTTACACGTGTGCAAGCCCGACTCAATGCCCCATCTCATGCTAGACATACAAGTCCATCATCAAGTCCACCACGAAGCAGGGCTTAAACATGGACTAGAAGCCATGCTCACAGAGTACAAGTCAATCTACGAGTGAGACTAGAAGACGCCAAGAAAACCCCGGTAGCAAAACTATGCTTTAAGTAGGAGTAGGGCCTGGTAGAGGAGGAGTTAAGTAGAGTATGAGAGCCACGTGTAGAAACCACACTCTTATTAGTGAGCCTGGGGAGGCAACCACTCCCTAGTTGAGGAGCAATATATCAGGAGGTACTGGTAAAGGAGTATAATTACGCGCATTGGCCCCAATGCTCACATTGCTAGCACCCTTCTTAAAGGGTATATCGGCAAGAGCTCTGGGTATAAGTAGCGAGGGAGACGACGTAGGGTATGTCCAGTGCATGAATTCAAGATGGCCCTATACCTATGAAGGAACAGTAATATTTGAACTAGGAAGGATAGAGTAAAAATATTTATTTTGTTTTATATTTTCTGTGCAACGAAAAATAATGTAGCCTGGAAATTGGGGGACCGTCCTTATAATACTTTCTTCTAAATATTGTTTTCTTTAAAAGTGTTTTAAATTTCTCTTCTAGTGCCGTGGACGGGAAGCTGTACTCGACGACCTTGAAGTATTTCCTAAGCATCCTATAAACATCATCCATAGAGTGGAAGGAATGATAGTGACCCCGTCTATGGAATGTACGGTGACAGAAGGGACACATAACCATGCTGTCAGTCAGGTTCTCTTTCCAAGGTACTGTCACTATCAAGAAGCCATAGGGTTTTAAAAGCTTATGTATGTTCTCAATAGCCTTGTCTAAGTCCTTTACATGCTCAAGCACATCAAGAGCAAATACTACATCAAATCTTTGCGCCAAGTCTTCATTAACAGGTTTAGATATGTCGTGCTTAATCAAATCGATCCCATATACCTTGAAACGCAAAAGCTTCACAACCAAGTACTCAGAGACATCGATTCCAACGATCTTTAAGTTCAGCCCTGAAGACCTCAACAGTAAAAGTAAATAACCCTCACCAAAACCTATTTCGCAAACATGCATTCCAGGTTTCAAATACTTCTTTGCCCGTTTAAAGACATATAAAATCTTATATCTATTACCCACCCACACTTTTCCTCCATCTTCTATCTGTTGCTTAGCCTGAAAGTTGTATACTTTTTCCATGAAAGATTCTCGTTCTTCTTGCTCTAAAATATCTGGGGGCATCTAAAATACACCCTTTAAATTTTCATACCATTTACACAATACAAGTGCTTTTATCATTAAGGATAAGTCATTAGATCCACCCGAGTAATAAAAAATTTTTCTCAAAAAGATATTGTGAGTGTTACGTGCGCATTCCCTTAACTCTTGCAGAAGCAGTTCCTTGTCAAAACCCTCAGTAAAAAATGGAGTAGTAAACCCCTTCTTTTTTTGTTGAATAATCTCCAGTGGTAAGAGTCTGTACTGTTCTGCAACCTTTCTCAATAGGTACTTTGTAGTATTCCCTTTAAGTTTATACCTAGAATCTAGAGAAAACGCAAATCCCACAAGCCTTGGATCCAGATATGGTAGCTTTAATTTCAGCCCTAATCTAGAGCACACATTCTCATCCACAGTTACATCTGATTGCGTAAGGAGCATAAATAGAAGGAAACTGGTTCTCGAAATTATATCAGGATACGGCTTAACCTTTAAAATCATCTTCTGATCAGTGAAGTCTTTCGGATCACTATGGGGGAAAAGAGATTTAAGGGTAAAATAGTTGGTATCCATAAACCGCGTCATCAATGCCAGATCAATATTTTCCGAACTCTCTACAGCACTAATAATTCTATTTAACATATTTATGTTTACTTTTTCGACAACATTACTAATAATTTTAATTAGCATCTTTACAAAAGGAAGCGATGCTAGGACTACAATAGGTTGTCGGTACCAGTACCAATAATTAGGCCAGTAACCCAAGAATAATTCATCGCCGCCTTCACCCAAGAATGCCGCGCTCGCATATTCTTGGAGTTCCTGTAGAGCATAATAACGTCCAATGAAATTGCCCCTCGCATTAGGCTCATCGAGAAGTTTTACAGTTTCATTAAGCAACTTAGATAGTTCTGGCGAATCTAAGGAAGCCCCCTTTTCAATTAACTTTATCCCTAGATATTGTGAGATTTTCCGTGCGTTTTCACGTTCACTATAGGAACCATAGTATACGTTTACAGCAATATTTTGGCAATTAGGACACGTACTTATAAGAATAGAGGCAATCAACCCAGAGTCTATACCTCCACTAAGAAGAATTGCATTGGAACCCTCAGCTCTCTCTTTTATTGATGTTTGAAGAAGCTCATATGTTCTCTTAATTAGTCCTTCTTCCATAACCTCAGAATAACTCTGAACCTGAGTAGCTATTGTGATCTCCGTGAGTTTAGAGTCGACTACATCAAAAGAAACAGCTTTATCCATTTGCAACTTGTATATGTATTTAATTAGGGTTAAATCTATTGGTAATACCCCATAAGCCAAGTATACTCTAAGCGCTTGGGCATCAATGTAGCTATCCATGTCTTTAAATAAATTATATTTCTCAAGAAGACTAACCAGGTGTTTTAGTGATGATGAGTAAATAAGAGCATTGTTTATTATGGTATAGTACAATTTCCTAATACCAATAGGATCACATATTAAGAAAGCTCTTTTCTTCCCAAGATCAAATAGTGTTAAAGCATAGTCCGCATTCACTGATTGAAGCAGTATGAGAGTCAATCCTTTAAATCCGTTATTTAAATAATGGCTCTCTATTGATCGGAAATCCGGTTTTGCTGTGTCGCTGAAAAATGTTATTGCGACTTTATCACTATCGTAACCTCTAGTATCAGCATCAATAAAACGGTGCTCTTGAATACCCATAACATAATTTCGCCCCCGTATTACGTGCAATATATTGCCTCTACTTTTATCTAATGATGCCTCAAGTTCTGGATATATATCATTACATTTATTACCAAAACACCCGAATATGCCACCCATTAGTAGGGCCTCAAGAGGAATTTAATTGTTCTCTCAAGTAGCGAACGCACCTAGAACGTTACATTCTATATCGAAGCCTGAGCCTCACGAGATCTTCTATGCTTTTCCTCGGCTCTATGAGCTCTTCTACGCCTAGGAACCTCATGGTTTTTGATATATCTACTTTAAATTTATATTTAGAGTCCTCCGTGAAGAGTGGTTGCAGGCCTTGATCCACTATCTCTATTTTCGGGATTATTTTACCATTTGTGAGCCTGACAATGGTGTCTCTAACTATTTCGGCGAGCTCTAGTATTGTTACTGGTTCTGGGTATACTAGGTTGAGTACTCTACCCAGGCTACTGCCGTGCTTCTCAACTTCACCATTCAGTATTTTATTCACATATATATCGAAGGACCTCACCACATCTCTCACATCAACGTAGAGCATTGGTCTGTACATGCTGTGCTTGTATGGTGTTAGAGGCTCACCCTTCAACCCCCTCTCAATGAATATGTTCGCAGCCGTTTTCTCAGGCATACCTTCCCCTAGGACAGTGCCGAGCCTTACAACCCCGTAGACCTTATCGCTCATTTCATCATAGTAGCGGGCAATAACCTCCTGCGCTATCTTCGAGAACACATATAACCTGGCCCTATCCTCGACTTTATCGGGTCTATAGCCAAAAGACTCATCAACAACACCGGTAAGGCCAGACTCCCCGAAGACATGCCAAGAACCAGTTAATATGAGGCCCTTAGCTTTTGGGCTCCTGTAAACAGCTTCACAGACATTCATGGAACCAACGTAGTTTACCTCAAAGCCCAGCCTCTTCTCCTCATTAACTCTAGGAATCTGTATAATAGCAGTATGGATTACCACATCGGCGTCTCCCAGGCACTCCTGCACACACTCAAATTTCCTGATATCACACCTACAGAAAGATATATTATAGTCCTTCATATTCCAAGCAGGCTCCCTCACGTCAACGATCCTTACATCATGCTTCTTCGAAAGCTCTCTCGCAATAGACCCACCAATATACCCACTACCACCAACAACTCCCACATTGGACACAAGCAACACCACTCACATAATATTTAAGCTATAATATTTAAGAATGTTTTATTGCCTCAAAAATAGGAATAAGAGACCTCGATCTAGTTTATTTAAATTTCGCCTTCTACTAGCCCGGAAGAGTGTTTTATGCATGCGTAGATTTGTCAAGCATTTTTAACATATTTTATTAGATGGTTTTTAACTACATCCCACGTTCTATGTTTCAGGATAAAGGTTTTGAGTTTTTTTGCATAGTATGGTTTATAGTACTCAATATTATTTAAGTAATCGACAAGTCTTTCAACAAGTTTCTTGGATGAATACTCTTGAATGAGATCATCCTCACCGTAATCTCGTCTATTTATATATTTTGGATGAGTCAACTTTGCTACCGGTGTTTCGAGCAATGCTACTTCTATACCGGTATTTCTAAGTTCTTCGTCAATGCATAACTCCATGAATAGATCAGCGCTTATAACGAATTTATAGAATTCTTCCTTGGGCATAGGCTTGATATATCTAATTATGAGATTTTCTCCCATTCTCACAATACCGCTTTCTCTTCTAGGATCAATAACAGATAATTCTATTCTTCTATTCACATGTTTACTAACGAGTTTAGCGAGGTATTCGAGATGCCGTGGTTTTAGCAATCTGGGTGATTCAGCATAAGAAGTATATGTTATTAACCTCACTATTGAATGAGAGTGGCCATCTTTTTGTTCTTCACTATATTTCCTAATAAACTCCTCGAAGAATTTTACTTCATCAGAGAAAACAAACTCCGGTAAAAGAATATAATTCCTCTCTATCCTATTTACTTCGCACGATGTGGGACAGCGACATATAAACACATCAATTCTATTCATAGCCCTGGAAAAATCCCAGAGACCAAGTAGATAAACAGCCCCCATCTTTACACGCAATTTTCCATGTTTAATTGCATTAAGAAGCTCGTCTTTTACAAATCCATGAACAAATAGAATAGTTTTCACGTGGTTATCGATAAATAGATGGCTGGGCCAAGGTATAGATCCCATGTAAATAATGCTATCAAATCTTCTCAAGATATGAATATTTCTTAGATCAGAAGCGGTTATCTCCATGAGATTGCTACCACGTAGTTCTATGGGCTCAACATAGAAACCCTCGAATCTAAGTCCTTTTATGAGTTTTTCAATAGTTTGCTTAACTCCTCCTATTGCTCCAGGCATTACTATGGCGATCTTATGTTTCTCATCATAGAAACTTGTACTACATGTGGTGTAACTAGTAGAACCCCCAGATTCATGAATCTGCATACTTCTCATCTTCAAAGCACCTTTACAGTTACTTAAATAAGATAACTCTGATTTGAGGAGACATATAAAGTATTGACACCTTGTCTATTATATTGTTTAAGAACACATTAGTTCCAGGAGAGTAGGCTTCAAGCATGTTTAGCGATGATTGACGAAATATGAGTACTCCATTGAAACTTGTAAGATATTCAGGTGTTACTAAAAGTCCAGGGCTTGCTGCGTATGTGAAGAAACTTTGAGTCTCTGAATTATAGAAGCCTCTAGATAGTGGTTGTATCCACAAGTACTTGTAACCTATGTATGCTCCTGATCTCCAATCCAATAAGTAGTTGTTGCAACATAGTTTAAAAGCTATATTATCTAACTCTTGTGCTTCACCATATTTGACAAGTCCCGATATAGACCATGCTAGGTATGGATTTGCTGTATACGGATTTCCAGGCATTAGTGTTCCAGCGAATCCAAAAGATAAAATCGCTAGGAGTAATAGCACGTAAGCGTAGTTCATACCCACTTTTCCTCTCTTAGTCAGAGACTGAAATGCTTGTGGCGATAATATTACCAGTAATATTATTGAGCCCAGTCCTAAATACCTAACCAAATCAAGCGCAGGAAATGCGGAGGCACCAAGATATGCTATGGCTAATCCAGCCAAAGAAATGAACGTGAGCAGGCGCGTGACGATGTCGTTATCTTCAAGCATTCTTACTAAACCTAGTACCACAAGGATGTCTAAAGGTATTCCTAGGATTGAAGCTATAGGGGGTTGAATAGGGGTTGTTGCAGCTATTATTTTTTCGCCGACTATAAAAGCTATGATGGCGTCAAAAACATTTGTTACAGCTTCCTTTAGAACCATTAAAATTGTTGTATAAATAACATAAACACTAAATATCACGAAGAGTAGCGCTGACTTTGTGCTGAGTTGCTGAAGAACAATATGTGTCGAGGTTTTAACATTAAGCGTTTTTATGAATATGGTTAAAACCAAGAATAAGCCTAAGGTCCATAAAGCCATGCCTCCGTGTCCAAGCACTAGAGCTATAATTATAATTACTTCAATTGGAAGAGGAAGCTTTAAGAATAGCAGGGGCAACGCCATTAGAAGAGCGTATGCTTGAGGGATGAACCAGACCGACCAGACGATAATTGAAGACGTTGACAAGGCTAGTAAGCTTGCTACACGATGATACCCGGTGTTCAACTTAGTGGATAATACATGTATCCATAGGATAAGTAAGAAGAGGTAGAGAACCCCAATAACACTGCTAGACCAGAGAGTACTTGCACCAGCAACAATGCTGTAAACGGCGTATAGTAGTGATACCAGGGGAAACGAGTATGCTTCATGGACTATGGTTAAACCTCTCAGCCCCCCTCTTTCAATTATCTGCAACGCTTGCATGGCATCACGCCAAGTATCATTGCCAAAGCTGGGTGTGTGAATACCATAAAGAACCGCTATAATCGATACTAGTGTAGTAACTCCGAACAAGGCTACGTTAAGATCGTGCTTTGACAGTGTTAATATGACAAAGGCTAGTATGAGTGATAGAACCGTGAGTATACTTTGATGCCCATACAGGTAAACATCTGTAATGGAGGAAACAAATACTATATGTGGCAATACATATATAACCCGCTTCAAGTTGATACCGGGAACCATAACCTCTTGCTGAGTACGCTTAAGTAGTAGGATTATTGTTGAAACCGATAATAAAGCAGTAATTGATACCGACAAGAATTGTTGAAAGGTTAGAATACTCCTAAAATAATAGTAACCTAGAACCACGTAGCCCAAAATAATAATTACAACTATAAATACATAGACGAACCTCTTTACTGGGTATCGAAGCATTGCTCTATGCCACCCTCCTAATTCAGCATCGTAAGCACTGTATTCAAAGCTCCTTAAACGCTTCAACTATTTTTCTCTCCAGGCTCTCCTCGTTAAACATTTTTACAACATGCTCTCTACACTTCGTGGCGAGGTTTACAACGGTTTCCCTGGGCTGTACTGTAAGCGCCTTTAACTTCTCGATAAAGTCGTCTATGTCTCCTGGTTTAAACAAGAAGTCTTTTGCAGGAGAAGACCCAGCGATTTCTGGAACACCGCCAACTTTAGAAGCGATGGAGATCGTTCCCAGCGCCATAGCCTCGACAACCGCATATGGTAAAGGCTTCTCCACAATCGAGGGGAATACGAGGCTCCACAACTTCTCATGTAGTTTGAGGATCTCGTCATGGCTTACTCTGCCCAACACTAATACTTCTAAGCCTCGGTATCTACTCCTCAATTCATTCAAGGTTTTCAAGTTATCGTTGCCATATTCTCCCGCAAGAATAAACCGTGCTTTGACCCCCTGTCTACCCAGCTCCTTCATAGCTTTTAAGAGCATATGGAACCCCTTTATGTAGTTGTCTCCACCAACATAGAGAAACGTGGGTGTGTCGTTGAGTTCTTTCCTCGGTGTAATGTTAATTATTTCTGGTGGTAGTGGGTTGTACACGACCTCTATTCGGTCTCTCAGCTCCGGCGCTTGATCAGCTATTATCTCCGCCCGCCTCCTAGAGACACAGATAATTTTATCTGCTTGTGAAACTCATTTTCTCGCTGGTTTTGGTAGCCACCATAGGAGACTTACCCCTGCACAATGCTTGAGGCTTTCATGCACTCTAACCTGATATAATCTAAGGCAATACTGTGCTTTGCTTAATATCTCGATGCTTTAGTATTTTCTAAAAGCTCTCTATAGAGACTCTTCATAATTTCGAACTCTTTCTTCAGCTCCTCTCTATACTTAGTTCTTGATAAGCTCTCGCTTCTTGCGATGTGAAGGACGGGGTTGCTGGGAATGTATATAGTGTCAAAGCCTTCGAGAACTAGTTGCAGAGCAAAGTATTGCTCATTTCCAAGCGCTCTCTTAAGCAACCTGTGCTCTGGGAACCAGGCGTCGTAGATGTAGCTTGTTTTGAAGCTCATGTTGGCTCCTCTGAGTGGTAGTGAGTAGCAGGTTTTGATTGGTATGCCGTATCCGTGTGCTATGTTTAGCTTCTTCGTTATGTATACCCCTAACCTATACTTCCTCATTAGTGGAAGTGGTTTCTCAAGCCAAGGCCTAATGAAAAACCTGTAGAGCTTCACTTCAGGCCTATCATCAGGTATAGGTAGAAGCCTCGTTTCCTTTAAATCTATGTAGATATCTCTACTACACACTCCAGCAATATGTCTGTAGAGAGCATGTAATCTAACGTATCTTTCTATCCATTTCTGCAAGGGTATAACATCGTCATCAGTAAATATTATTATGTCCCCCTTAGCCTCCTTCTTACCAAGGTTAAGAGCGTGAGTAAAATAGCCCTCTTTCTGCTCAATAACAACACAATTGAGGGAGTAATCCTGGCATAAACTCTCCACAACCATAAGATCACAATCCTTGAGAACCAGAATAACCTCAAAGAACCTGTATGATTGGCTTATGAGACTTCTAAGCAAGTACCTAAGATATATGCATCCCTTGCTCGGGACAACGATAGATGCCTTCACCCCCACCTCTCCAGCACCTGTACTGTTGGTTCTCGAGCCTTTGTTGCAACAACTACCATTAGTTGTCTCAGGCTTGGTCTCAGCCTTACTATGGGGTACGCTAAGAGCCTTAAAATGTTCAGTTTTGTAGGCTTCTTTAAAGCAATCCTCACCAGGTCTTTGAAGCTTGAGATCCCTAGGTACTCCTCTGGATCAGCATCAATAAATGTTAAGTCGTTTACCGTTGAGTAATAAGCCTTTATCACCTCGAATCCTGCTTCTCTAAGCAACGATACCACTTCCCTCATTGTGTACTCCCTCACGTGGTAATGATATATGGGTTGAATGCCTAGCAATAGTCTTAGCCTTCTAAATAGAGATGCTATGTTCGGTGTTGTTAGTATTAGTGCTCCTCCAGGCTTCAAAGCCCTGCTTATCCTGCTCAGAACTAGAGGCGCGTAGTAGTAATGCAGGTGCTCCAAAACCTCTGTAAAAACAGCGCAGTCAGCATTGTCAACGCCTAGCTCATCCCTCTCAAGATCACATCTAACAACATCGACGTTGCAAGCCTTTGCAATCCTCATATAGGGCTCTGGATCAACGTCAAAAGCAATAACATTGTATCCCATCTTTCTAAGAGCACAAGAGACTACAAAGGGCTGTGCACCGAGATCCAGGACCGTTGAACCCTGCCTACAGTGCTCCTCAACAAGCTTTAGAACCTCCAACCTCCTACCAAACTCAAGGTTGTAGCTGTGAACAGCCTTTGAATCACCAAACCTCTCAACAACCTCTTTAACACTTAGTAAAGTCTCTCTAACGTTCGTGGAATTCCTCACCTAGGACAAGAGATCCTTAAGGTATTTTGATTCCTCAAATATTTTATCCATATTCAGGTATCTCCAGGTACCCCACCTACCAAGAAACGTTATTCCAATATTAGATAAGAAGTTAAGTATTCGAGTTCTCGCATTATTAGATACATGTGTATGTACTGGGTAACCGTAGGTGTTCATCCACGCTTTTGTAAAAAGTATTTCACGCTCATTTTCACTTATTAAATTTAGGTTCTTGAGGCCCTGAACAACTTCATCTACAATCTTATCCACCTTTATCGATTCAAGTTCTTCAGGTCTTAACGTTACTTCAACTATAAGCGATGAAAATTCATCCTGGTTTGGGGTGTTGTATTGGCTATAATTTGAAATCCATGCATATCTATGAAAGACTATATCCCTGCCTGGTACATAAACCCAGTGCATATCAGGTGCTTTCTTTCTTAATGCTACACCTACAACAATCAATGAATTAAAGTCTAAGTACTTACTATGTTGAGTTAGTTCGTGAGAAATATCAGGGATATCAATAATATTCGTGAGCTCTTTTAATGGAATCGTCGAAACGATCTTTCTAGCCTCAATTTTATCGTTTACTATCCACTTCCTATACGCATCCCTCCTTATAGATCTTACTTTGATACCTGTTATCAACTTAAGTCCTAAATTCAAGGCTTTATTCAAAGCGCTATTATACAATGCTAGTATACCTCCTCTAAGAGGGTAGTGGAATGTTGCCTGCTCCTTGTACCCCACTGTAGGTATACCAGTAGCGCTTTTCACAACATCTCTCCAATTAGGTGCAGGAAGTCTGCCAGGTATAGACAGCCAGTCAACATCTATCTCGTTTAAACTTCTCTTCCATATTTTCTCATTATAAGGCTTAAGGTAAATCTCTGTTAGCTCCTTGTCAAAGTAATACCTGAAATACTCTTCGAGATTTCTAGGTTTCCACGAAGGATTTTTAGCAAACTCCAACAAGGACTCTATAAAGGAGGTTAAGATCTCTGCACGCAATGAAGGGGGAAATACGTACAGACCATTTTCAAATGGGTAGGGAACGAATACATCATGCAATTGTACGAAAGTTTCTCTGTAATGTCTAATGACATTGCTACCTAAAAATGATAGTATTTCCTCCAATACTGATTCGTTAGATGAGAAAATTATATGACTACCTCCAATATCGAATATGAAGCCATTTAACTCTACTGTTTTCATCAGACCTCCAAGGGCAGTATCGCTATCTACGCACACAACGTCTTTTACTCCATTTCTCAATAGATGGTACGCCGCCGATATCCCTGCCCATCCGCAACCAAGGATCAAGATATCAGTGCTAATCATTTTGATCAGCTTAGAGTAGCTTGGTATAGTTTTTATAGTTGCGAGTAGGGTTTAGGAATAGTTTTTATAATCCCAAGATTTTCAAGCAAATACCTCGAATAGCTCTTCTTCTTGATAAGTCTAGAGCTAACGAAAACAGCAACGCGATAATTGTAATACAATTGATTTAGACCTAGAAGCTTGAGAGCACGGAAACCGAAATCCCAATCATCATTAGCTTTTAGGTGAGGATTAAAATTGAGTTTCGTCGTAATCTCTTTCTTGAATGCTATAAAGTACCCAGTCGTGTTATAGGGTCTCCTTACGTAGCGGTCATACAGATACGCTATCAGATTTGTTGTTAGCTCAAAGGGATAATATATGTGGCCAACTGTAATAACAGACTTTTTAGAGCTGTTTATAAAAACTTTTATGGTTTCATATACCGCTGAGGGGGTCATCACAACATCAGCATCCGTACGAATTACTATATCACCCTCAGCACTTAGCACTCCTATGTAGGATGCGTATCCAGTCCCTGGCCTATTAACCTCTATTACCCTGGCACCCATCTTTTTTGCTATATCAGGCGTTCCATCAGTACTCATATAATCCACAACTACGGTTTCGATAGGAACATTACAGACTTGAGCAATGTAGTTAATACTTGTTAATAGCCTAGGTATATACTTAGCTTCATTCTTTGTTGGGACAACAAAAGATATGAAAGGTTTCTCACTTATTTCTTTAAGTCTTCTACAGTGATACTCAAAGTCAAGGTTAAATGTGATACGTTCAAACATTTGCTCCAATGATGCAATAGCCTTGAATAAAGCAGTAATATATTGCCACTTTGAAACCATAGATCAAAGCCTCCCTTATAATGGTGCCGATAATCTTGCTTCAACTATAATATCAATCGTTTTCTTAACCTCATTGAAGCTCTTCTATTAGCCCTCTTGCTATTATTCCTATCGCATTTCCTGAGTTCACTGCTACTTTGAACTCAATCCTTTTTATCTTGTCTTTTAGGGCTATCTTCATGCTCCTACCACCTTACTGGTACAACTTGTCTAGATATAGTTGCATTGCTCCATCCCATGTCTTTATTGGTGCTTTTTCCGCTACAACCAAGTCTTTAGTGAGCGGTTTTGCCTGTGCTTCTAGGTTCTCAGCTATTTCTTTTGATACTATTGCTGGTGTTCCAATGGCTAGTGCCTCTGCTGTGAACATGCTGAATGCTTCATGTTTGCTGGGGTTTATCGCGTACCTCGCCCTCGATACTAGCTCCAAGTATCTTTCTCTTGGTTGCGGCTCTAGGAACTCCACACCACCTCCATACACCTCCCTTGCGTACCTCACCAGTTCTTCTCTATGCGGCCCTCTGCCGATGATCATTAGCATTAGGTTTAGCCCCTTGGCAACATCTACTGCTAACTCCAGCCTCTTGTACTTCTCTATCCTCCCAGCATAAACCATGTAGTTGCTACTCTGCCCCTTCCACCTATAGCTAAGAACGTCCTCATCCACACCACTCGGTATAACAACTATTTTGCTTCTAGCCTCTGGGTAGTGGCTTGCTAGTATTAATGCTTCTCTCTTGCTTACAGCATGAACAGCACTAGCCCTCTTCAACAATTCTGCTACTCTCCATCTCCAAAAGATCCACAGAACCCTCCTCACAAAGGTATGACCAGTTCCGTGGTAGTGTGGAGTAATAACAATTCTTGGAGATATACTGCTACTTGGTATTACCAACCCTGCATAGACCGTGAATATGCTGTGAACGCTATGAACATGAACAACATCTACCTCTCTAGCCAGCTCCTTTGAAAACTTCTCCAACTCACCTCTCTTTTTAGGAATGTGGTAGGCGTTTCCAGGACTCCAAATAGGCCACCTAGTAACTCTAACACCATTAACAACCTCTTCATATGGTCTGTCTGTGTTTGGCTCTCCAGCAACAACCGTTACCTCGTGACCTGCTTTAGCAAGTCTCTCAGCAACCGATTTAACTACGTACTCTACACCACCTATATGTGGGTGGTAGGATGGTGCTATGAACAGTATCCTCATTTTGTTACCCCCTCATCTACTTATTGATCAGCTCTTCTCCTGTTTTTTCCCAAGCTATTTCTTTTGTCCATAGGTTCCTAACAGTTGCTGTGATTAGGTATGCTTGTGTCGCTATCCATGTTCTGTATGGTTTGAGTAGAAGTAGTGCTACCCCTGCTATAAATAGTGTTGTTGCTACTGGATGTAGCGCGAGCATCTCTATGAGTAGGAGTAGTGCTGATGCTAGTAGTAGCCATGGGTTTACTAGATGTAAATATGACTCTATAAGCCATATCTTGTCAAGCATTGTTTTCCTGTAGATGCCAAGCCTCTTTGCGTATCTCTTTGTGTGAAGGAAGTGTAATATGAGGTGCTGTGCTCTTCTAACCTTCCTCATGAACCTGTTTCTCAATATAGGTTCCCTAACAATAGCGTCATCAACTTGTATAGCTCTGTAGCCCATGAAAGCTATTAATGAGGCTGGTGTAGAGTCATCATTACCTGTATATGTTGGTAATCCGCCTATCCTATCTAGTAAACCCTTCCTAAACGCTACGAAAGCACCATTATGTATAGGCGTGCTATGAATCTTTGACTCTGCAACCCTCACATTATTATAGAACCTTCTATATGCAGACTCTGTTCTCAGCTCCTTCTCCAAGGGCTCTATAGACGCTGTTACAGCTCCAACACTAGAATCAGCAAAGTAGGAAACAACCTTCTTAAACGTATCAGCATTCCAAAAACTATCAACATCAGTAAAGATAACAACCTCACTATCACTAGAAACAAACCTTAACGCGTAATTCAAAGCGTGAACCATGCCCCTCCTAACACTCTCCTCAACAAGCAAGACCTTGAAGTCTCTGTGGCTCTCCATCCACTCCCTAACAATGCTTGGGGTACCATCAGTACTAGCAGAATCAACCACAATGATCTCCATAAGCTCCTTTGGGTAGTCCTGAGAGGCAACATTATCTAACTTCTGCTTAACTAAACTAGCCTCATTATATGTAGGCACAATAATAGACACTCTAGGCTTATACTCGGGATCTCTCCTCACACTCCAAGGCTTGTTCAGCCACAGCTTCTTCAAGTAGCAGTAGTATGCTAGTGGGAAGCTGAAGTGTACTAGTGTTAGCCCGATCGCTACAATTAACAATATATCAAGGTGCATGACGGATCTAGGCTACGGTGGCCTTGTCTCCTTGAATTTCTTGCTTACTTGTTCTCCTCCTACTCCCCAGTTTTCCTTAGGCACCTCAATTATTACTACTTCTACTGCGTGCCCTGGTATTCCAAGCTCCTCGAATACCTTTGTTATGCCCTTGATTATTTTCTCCTTAGCCTCTCTTGATAATCCACTCCACATGTATACGTGGACTATGGGCATGGTTATCGCCATAATGCTATAATTGTATTGATTACTTTAATTACTTAGTGTTTCTCGTATCGTGGTATTTGTTTCTATGTTCTCGTTTACTCGTGCTACTAGTATCCATGGGTGCTTCTCGTCAACTGGTTTTATGTCTGATAAGCACTTGTACATAGTGGTGTTTGTGTCCGGTATCTTCACGGCTACTAGTACTATCTCTTTAGCCCCAGTGGACTCCGTGATCCTGCATATTGTCTCGTTTGTAGCGAAGGATGTCCAGATAAGCCTCGATGGATCGGGGTTTCTGATTGCTAAGTACACGTATCTAGCGTAGTCTGGATGCGCCACTACAACAGTGTTTCCTGTGAAATCATTGTTCTTGAAGAAGCTCAGTGTCTCAAGCAGCTTGCCGTCAGCTGGAGCAGGGGTTAATGTTGAGGGGAACTCTCTCAGTGCACGCGTGTAGTCAAATGACCAGTTGTAGCCGTATGTGAAAGCGAGGCCTGGTAGTGAAGCGATAACCAAGTATAATAGTGTAATCCACTTGTTTCTCATGGAGTCAACGAGCCCTACAATGCTCAGAGTGCTCGCTAATGGCGCAGCGCCAATTAAGAACCTATACCACGTGGCAGCAGACGAGTAGGGTGCTATGAGTGGTGATAGCCCTGCGAGGAATAGGACTGTCACAGTGGATGCAATATACGGCTTCCAGTGCTTAGCGAGAGCTATGAGCACTAGTGGTAGTGTTACACCATAGCCTGCTACAAGGTATGAGACTACCTGAGAGTACTCGAAGCTCATTGTTAACCCGGGTGGCAGTACACCGACTGCTTCAATAAAACTGTATGGTTTACGCCAATACCAGGTCTCCAGCAGGGCATTAACCACGGCCCTCATTAACCCGCTGAACACACTATACCGGCTCCCCTTCTTCAAACCATGATACATTAGCACTAGTGATAGAGTGAAGCCAGCGAGCCCTGTAACCTCGTGGCTTATCCCGCAGTCTCCTCAACTCACCGTACACTGATATAAGGGAGAGTATTGTTGAAGCCCAGAAGAAGTAGTCATAAGTCACTTTACCCGTCAATAATGGATTGTAGCGTAGTAGACCAGTAACCATTAACACAAGGGACAGCACTGATAACAAAGCGTTGAATAAACTTGAGTACATTAAACACTTAATGCAAAGACCCTTATTCATTGTTGTAACCACGCGTAAGACGAGGTGAGTATACTTAACGCGGGCTTGAAGCCCAATACTGTTCTCCAACAAATATACTCCCGCTACTTGCTGGGATCTCGTGAATACAGTGCAGTATCATGTATCGAGTCAATGTATTTATATCCCTGTATTACATTATTGTTTTACGGGGTCTACGTGTCTAGTGTT
>Ga0207433_10006342_pt1 | contig 20506 bp, 40 predicted proteins | sample YelNatPaOPGAMG01_FD_187559 | JGI IMG/M metagenome (GOLD analysis project Ga0207433, IMG submission 187559) | Hot spring thermophilic microbial communities from Obsidian Pool, Yellowstone National Park, USA - OP-RAMG-01 (SPAdes) (version 3) | ecosystem: Environmental > Aquatic > Thermal springs... | reverse complement strand
TATCCTCCACTGGGAGTGCTACTGGTTGACTTGGAAACTATCGCTTGATATTTTCCCAAAGAATTCAGTTTAAACCATGCACTAATTGTAATCTTATTTTGAATGTTCAAAGTGTTACCGCAATTTACATAGTCATTCACCCCATCGAACCCTATCGCTGGCGTTGACGTGTACGTTATCTTGACCGTCACGGTCCTCTGCTCGGAAGCGGTCATGTTGAGCACCAATTGTACCCTCTTGAGCGTGCCGTAAGAGCCCGAGGGCGTGCCCAGTGCCAGAGACCCCCAGTCGTAATTGGTCACCGAGGTCGCGTTCCACAGGTAGGGCACCGAAAGGGCGTATCTTGTGGTGTTTCCAGTCATGAGCGTTGAGCCTTCGTAGACGTCGAGACCCATGTATGAGTCTGGAATCGCGAGTTCGAGCGCAACGGCTCCCCCACTGGATGGCGCGCCGACGGTGAGCGTGTACTGGTAGAGCTGGGCTGAAGCATCGTGGGACCAAGACCCTTGAGTCCTGATGGTGTAGTAGTCCGCGTACGTGCCGGTGGTCGAGCCGACCGTCACGTTCGCCCCCGAAGTGAGGACTCGGACCGACGGCTGGTAGTCGCCGGCATTGCCAAACACCCACTGCTTGGTGCTCGGGTCGTAAGAGACGAACGGGTCGATGGACTGCCCAGCCTGAATGATGAACTCGCCGTTCTGTATCCCCGGCACGTCGGAAAGGTCGAGCGTGAGCCTGCCGACCTTCGCTCTCTCGCCGTCGAGGGCCGCAACCGATCCCCTGCCGTCGAGGACCGTGATCTTCACCGCCAGGTCCTGGGGCGAAGTTGACGTGATGCTGAACTTCACCTTGTTGGACATGGGCACGGGAACGAAGTCGAACACCAGCGAATCAAGGTCTGCCGTGGCTCTGCCCTTCTGGACCGCGAGCGACTTCATGCTCTTCGCCTGGTAGTTCTTACTGATCTGCCCGAGGGCTTTACCCCTGTCCGAGGGGCTCACCGGCGACACGTCCACCTTGAGCTTTATGACGTCGCCCCCGAAGGCGAGCGTGAGGACGCCGTTGTCTGAGCCGACCTTGATGGGGTGGTCCCACTGGGGCTTCGATCCCTCACCCGCAGACACCAGCGGGGCGGCGGGTACCATCATAAGTAAAAAAAGGAGGGCGATAGAGACGGCTGCGTTCGGCAGTGCGGCGCGCGCTCTGTGGCTCATGGCACCACCACCTCGCTAGTACAATCCAGTGATTATGCCTGGCGTTAGTGTGAAGCTAACTATGCTGATGGTTCCGCTCGGATCAGTGTTCTTTATCGTGGCCTCAAATTGAGTGGTGGTTTGTTTTGTATCTACGATATTTCCGTCGACAATCAGAGTCGCAGTCAACTGGCATGTCACGGTAAGCTTGTAAGACTGCCCTGGTGAAGGCTTAACCATGTTTCTCATTGGTCCAACGATTATGGCGCAGTTAGGATCACTTCCTACCCAAGTCTGCCCACTGGATATCGACGTTGTCGTGCTGTATGCCATCTGAGAACCTTTCCGGCTGGTGGTTGCCTGAGACGTGTGCGATAAGGGGAAGTAGTCTGTGTCCTGATTGTTCTCGGTTGGGTACTTAACTGAAGTCCACTTAATATCATATTTCAGCTGCACTTTGGAACCGGAAGTGACTGAATAGGTTGTGATTACGTTTGGGATTACCCTGAAGTAATAATTGCTGATGCTGTTGAATTGTGTTGTGATATCTTCATTACTTCCCCCCGAATAACTTGCGACGATGCCCAGTGGATACTTCGGCGTCAAGTCCTTGATGACGTTTCCGTTTTCATCGATGATTGCAACCGACAGCCCCGCCTGCACTCCCTTCCAACCCATCTGCTTCTGTATCCAGTCCTTAAGCTGAGCCGCGCCTCCGAATATCCCCGAGACCCCAGGAATCGCAACGACTGCGATGCCGACGACCGCCACGACTACAAGCGCCAAAGCCAAGTAGGGCATGTAGGAAGGGCGCCTCATTCGCTTTCCCCTCCTATGCCGCCACGTTAAAGCTCATGGTCGCGAGCTGCGTGGCTATCGGCCCGTAGCCGCTGTACTGGGAGTAGTACTGAGTTGAGGTGTAGGCCACCGAGACGATTGTGATCGTGCACGCGCTCCCCACGGGCAGCGAGGACGCATCAACCTGTATCGTGCCAGCCCAGGTGCCGAGGCTGATGTAGTTGCCCGTGCTGTCCTTGATCCTTTTCACAGCATCGTCCGGAATTTCAACTCCGTAGCGCTTGTCCGAGGCGCTGAGCTGCGAGACGATCGGCTGGTTGGTTATGACCACGTACTGCGCGCCAGTCTGGGAGCCGGTGTTCTGTATGAGGAAGTATGTCACGAGCTTCCAGTCCCTGCCGTAGCGGGCGTCGCTGAAGGACTTGAACCCGGTGTTGTCGGCGGAGTTCCTCAGCTCGACCGTGAACACCGGCTTGGTGTTGCCGGCTACCGTGACGTTGTACGTGCCTCCATTAGAGATGGTCGCGCCGCTCGGGTCACGCACGGTGAGCGATCCGGTCATGAGTGTCCTGAGCTTGATGGTCTGGGTGATGTGGGTCGTCTGGGTCTCGCGCTCGCCCATTGGCACCGTCAGCCAGGTGCCGTAGTACGAATTGCCGTTCTTGACCAGAACCCAGAGCTGGGTGCCAGACTTGTACGGGGAGCCCGTCGTGGCGCTGCCTGCTGTGTCGGTCGTTAGGACCTCGGCTGCCGTGGCTTTTGGATCGGTGTAGATGTAGACCGTGGCTCCCGATATGGCGGAGCCGCTGAGCTCATCCTGGACCTGTATCGGCAGCTTGAGCGTGTAGGACGGGGCTGTGGTGGTCGTTGTCTTTTCCTCTTGTGACGGGAATAAGCTGATGGGCTTGAAGCCGTAGAACTGGAGCGAGTAGTTAACCGCCATGACGGCAAGTGGTGCCGCGATGAAAATGACTGCTATCAATCCGATGTACCATAGCGCTCCTCTTTTCCTTCCCACTTTAGTTCACCTGATAGAAATTGATGTAGCCGTTTAAATTTATCAAGTGCAGTATGCTTGATACGGTATAAGAAATAGAACATGAGTAGAAACCGTAATTAATGGAAAGAGCGAATTTACACTCATGGAAAAGAAAGAGGTTGCCATGGCGGCATGCCTGATCATACTGGTGGCGGCGTTTGCACTTGCTGAATACCAGTACGACACCGCAAGCAGGGAGCTCGCCGAAACTAAGAGGCTCTTGTCTGAAGCCCAGAGGAATGTTACGCAGCTGTCGGCAGATCTCTTGGCGGTTAATCAAAGTTTGAGAGAAGTTTGGGCTTACTACATCGCGCTCTGGAACGCCTCGATGATATGCGACCAGACGTTCAACTGCACGGTCACCATCGCTCTTGATTACCAAGAAATTTCGCTTGGATCGACCAACGCCAGCTCTGGATTAGGGCTTGAGGTTGGTATAGTCGGCATAGTTCCAGTAATCAGGGAGGTGCACATGTCCTCAGTTTCAGAGAAGATCGCGGTCTATCCGCCCCTCGTTGAAAAGAACGTAACGGGCTGGCCTCCTTACTATCCCCCGTCCGTTCCGCTCTCGGTCAACAGGTGGGCAGCCCTTCCAGATCTGTTGATCGGGGCAGATACCTACAGGTTCTACTTCGATGGTGCCGACTGCAGGGATTGCGGAACCATGAATTACACCGAGATCAAGGACGGAAAAATAATCAACCATACGATGAGCCTGTTAATGTGCACGGGGAAGGTGAGGTTGGTCTGGTTTGATGGTGCCAACCGAGACGGCGTAAGCTTTCTGGTCGGCGGTTTGAACGGGTATGAGAAGGCGGGATATTTCGTTCCATGGAACGCCACGTCACAAAGTTAAATAGTTGATGGGAGTAAATAGTACCTCATGGAACGAACCGAGGGCGCCCTGTTGATATGCGTGCTGGTACTGGCTGGCGTCTCGGCTTTCGGCATATACTGGGGCTACACGGCATCGGCGAGGCTTGCATCCGCAGAGAGCCAGATTGGGCAGTTATCCGAAGACCTCGCGAAGACCAGGCTGGACTACTACGCGCTTTACAAAGACTACCGCGCGCTCTACAACGCGTGCGCCCTAAAGGAGCAATCGTTCAACTACACACTGATCATCAGCATCGATGACTTCAACCTCACCCAGATCGCTGTGCCTGAGCAGAACGGCTCCGGCTTGTCGACCATCTTCGGAATCCAGCTCCTCGGCAGAAGGGCGTACGTCCTGGACGCAAAATTGACCCCCACGACCCAAGTATCGGTCAAAGAGCTGGACCAAGGCAAGCCCGCGCACTCAGCGCGCCTCCGCTCGGTCCCGCTGGCGGTGGAGGACAGAACCATCATGGCTGATACCTGCTACTTCAGTTTTCAGAGCAGGGGAGTGAGAGAGATGGGGGCTGCTAACTTCACCGACGATAGGGGGATGCAGCACTCCGTGAGGAATCTGGAGTGCACCGGCACGCTCGACCTGGCATGGCTCGACTTGCTCAACCCCGACGGCGTGAGGTTCTACGACGCCTCCACGGGAAGCGGATTCGAGCTACCTTGGAATGAGCTTGGCGGCTGAGGGCAGCACGCCGCGGCCGAGATCGCTCAGCCTGAGCATCCGGCACCTGTAGCGGCCGTACTCGACCGTCTGGACCTCCACCAAGCCGGAGCTTATGAGGTCGTCCAGGGCGCGGCGGAAGGTGTTGTAGTCCGTGCCGATCTCGAGCCTGAGCGAGCCGAGCCGGCGCGAGTAGATGGCGACCGGACCGTGCTCCAGCCTCTTCATGATGAGGATCTTGATCTGCGTGCAGTCCCTGCGCTCCATGGTCCTCATCATTATCTACCGCGCCTCCTCTATTTTACTTTGCCTAGGCATCACCATCCCTCTCGTAGAAATTCAGCAGTTCTGAGATCACACGGTTGAAGGAGCACCTCCCCTTCCGCCTTTCCCTCAGGTCGTTGAGGCGGAAGTAGAGATCGGAGCGGATTTTTATCAGCTTGAACTGCTGGCTAGATTTAGGTTTACTTAAGGCATTGGGAGCTACATCTTTTCGCGCTGGGTTTACCTTGCCCTTCATGGCGGGACCTCCTCCAATAATCTCTGGTACAGTATCTCGCCGATAGACCACAGATTTCTGTCGATCCACCTGTCCAGCTCTCTTTTGTTTTTGAAATTGTGCTTTCTCAACCACGATTGGTAGCACATTATGCAAAATACGACCGTCCTCCCCGTGAAAGCTTGTTCGTATCGCGAAACTCTACTGCCGCAGCGGCAGACCCACCATGATCCTTTAGTTTTCCAAGAGTCGTCCGATGGTATGTAGTGCCGTGCTGGGATTAATTCGCCGTCCTCGTATACCACCTCTTACACCTCCTTTATGCATGAGTATTTTTTGTGGAATTCGTAGCTCTCACGGTATTCTTCGAAGAACGTGCGGTAATTTTCAGCCGTGCCCTTAACAATCTTGAACTCTGGCTCGACAAGAACTCCCCTCCACGGTTGAGCGAAGAAGTCCAGAAACTGCCCCGCAATTTTTAGGTCCCATTCGGAGGCATTTGGTGTGTCCAAGATTATTACGGGTTGAATAGTTTCCCCCTGTTTCCAACGGGAATTAATGCGCCAACAGAGTTGTCGTTGCTTCTCTACGGAGTCGTCGGCTTCGATTATCGTGCTGAGCCTAACGCGCATTCTGTGGATTTTAATTCCACTCATCTCATTTTCCCCGTCCATTTAAATCGAACTATCAGCTCTTCAAGAACGGGTGAGCGCGGATCGAAAGTATAAATCCAAATTCTCTTATCGTCTTTTTTCAGCAGCAGTTTAACGGTCTCTTCGTCAGTTTTTTCGAACACCAGCTTGCAGTCGTGCTCAATACTCCTGTAGATTCCGACTGAGCTTTCGCCAACATAATCTACCGTGAACCACTTATCGTCACACCAGAATTCGACTTTATAACAACCTACTCCCTGCGTAATCACCAAGTGTCCTGGTACCTCAAGAGTGCGTTCCAATATCATACAAATTACCCCTCACCAGTCCCACGGCCATATTCCCTTCTGCCTGCGCTTCTTTCGCCCCGTCGTTTTCCTTTCTTTTTCTTCTTTTTGACTACTCAGAGCCAATCGAAAAACCCCTTCACCATATTAAATAGTTAGTAGTAAGGCACATATGCCAGTATATACACCTCGGCGCTGGTGGTAGTATGTGAATAGACCAAATAATTACATTGTTGTCAATGTTTGGGTCATCGGTGTTACTAAATACAATTGCCATGTTCACCAGAGGACTGGTATCGTCATCCAAAATTGTATAGGATACCGTGAGTGTCCAAGTATCGCCCCTATCAAGGTCTTTTGGTTTGCCATTTTTGTCCGTGTATACGAATGTGCCGAGCTTATCGTCAAATACTTCTACAGGACTTCTGGCTCTATCTGGACCGTAATTGTGTATGGTGTACGTGTAAGTTATTCTGTCACCGAGGTAAGCAGATTCAGGACCGATTTTTATTACAGACAAGTCTGCTTTTGGTGGTTGTGGCGGTGCGCTTACCACTGATATCGTAGCTGTTACTGAGATTAAGAATGCCGCTGTCAGCATGGTTGCTGTTATGATTTTTGCATTCATGGCTCCGTCACTTCCTCCTTTTTTATTCGTCGAGGTCGAACCATCCCTTCTTTCGAGGCTTGCGCCTCGTGATTTTCGGTTGTTCGTCCTTGTTCTCACTCATTCTCTTGCCTCCAGTTCTACCCCGTTCTCTCTCATCCACCTTTTGACGCGCCCCTCCCACTCGGGTCGCTCGGAGCGGTTTAGCTCAATGATGGTTTCAATGAGGGGGTCGGAGGGGATGCGGGCTCTCAAGGGCATGATCTGGTCACCGCCTGTTTCACAGCTTCAGAAAATTTTCGAGGGAGGAACGCCCTCCTCGCGGGATCATGGCAGATGTTTGAGAGATTATCTGTCACGGGGGTTCTCTCGTATTGAACCATCGGCAGGGTGACGTTCCCCCAGAGATCCGTCGGCTTCCGCCATGGAGCACCGTAGTTGCAGAGGTGCACGGTCTGCCGGGGCTTCCCGAGAAACCACCTCAGGCGCCCCCTCGGGTTTTCGAGCAGCCAGTATTTCGGCTTGAGGATCGCCACGGCTTCAAGACAGGCGCCGACCACCTCCAAGGCATGTTTGATCCCTTTTCTCGGAAAACGGGGGTTGGCTATTGAGAAGTGTTCGCACGGTGGGGAGGCGACTAAAAGTTCTGGGCGCAGGTCTTCCCTCAAGGGCAGGTACCTCACGTCCGCAACGATCGTGGGTCTGAACTTCGGATTCACATCGATCCGCACCACTTCCCACTCTGGGTCGTTCTCAAAAGCTTGCGAGAATCCGCCGTATCCAGAGCACAGATCCACACAGAGTTTCTTCTTCAAGGGCATTCCTCACTCCTCCCACACCGACTTGGGGGGGCTTTCCTGCAGCAAATAGACAAGGTCAAGTACTTTTTGCCTTGATAAGAGATGACTGCCCTGCCTTTCGGCAGGAACTTTATCACAGAAATAAGTGCACCCGTAGGAATCTGATGCCCCGCCTTCTTTGCCATACTGTCAGGGCAGTAGAACCTTTTGAAGGTCTGTAAAACGAAATTTTCGCAAGCGGGGTCGTCAAACTCAATCACTTTAAAGGGCATCGAATAGGTGCATTTATACGAAATGCCATCGAAAATGAAAAATTGACAGTGCTCACAGTACATCAATATTCCTCCCACACCGACCCGAGAATTTTGCTCATAGCGCGCCCTGGCGTCCACCATGCATCCCACGGGACCATGTAGTACTCGCCCTCGCCCTGGGTGAAGTGACCCGTGGGGAAATCCTTGGCGCGGGAGCACGGGAAGAAGCGCACCTCGCCCTGAGCTTCAGCCACCGCTATGAACCAGACGCGCCCCGCGATGCCGAAGTACTCCGCAAAGTCCACCTTGGCTTTCAGGGTGGGGATGACGGGGGTTTTGAACCTCCTGGCAGATTCGAACCGGCGCCAGGAGGTGCCGGTGACCTCGAAGAAAACCTTGAGAGCTGGCACGTAGAAGTCGTACTTTTCCATCGGGTTCGTGTGGAAGCCTTCGAGTGTTCTGGGGTTCAGCGTGCCGAACCCCGTGGGCTCGGCTTCGATGCCGAACATCTGAAGCCATATCCTCGCGACGTGCTCGCGGAGGTTGGAGTGCTGCCACTGGTCCTGGAATTTGGCTTTGATGTCGACGATCACGGCGCGCCCTCCTCTTCGGCGGGGGCGACATCCTCTTCTATCACTATCCTCAAAAGCAGTTCTGCCTCACGCAGCAGATCTTCGTATTTCTCTAATGCGCTCTTCATAGCCTGAGCGTATCCTTTGCCGTATCCTTCTCTTTGTTGGTCGCCTGTATTTTCTAATGTGTAAATTTCCCCTTCTACAATTTCGTTCTTTAAAAAATTCCTATATTGCAAAAATTTACGTTTTAATATTTCCTTATTTACTTCTGCTACTTTCATTTTTGTGCCTCCTTTTTGGCGGGAGTTAGCTGGGCGCCACCAACGCCCAGCAGCTTGGGATAGAGGAGGGTGGCTCTACTGATTTTCCCAAGGTGTCCTCCTTTCGCCGAGGTCATGCGGTCGCCTTCACCCCTTCCTTGCGCTTGGCATCGTAGAAGAACTTGGCTTTCTCATCGATGAATTTCGAAGCCTCCTCGAAGGTGATCCTGCTGGGGTACCCTGGCGGGTACGGGATGTTGAGGGTCTTGCAGATGTCGTTGATGAAGCGCTTCTGGTTCTCGGTGGCGCGGCGCGGGGTGAGGTTGTACTTTATCTGAGCCTTGATCTCGGAAACATCGCGCTCGAGGGCTTCGATGCGCTTTTTGAGGTCGCTCAGGATTGTGTCGAGACCACGGAGCTCTTCGAGGACGTAGCTCATGATCTTCCCTCCTGAAGTTTTTTGAGTTGTTCAATCAATGTCGGAACGACTTCTCTGTTGCACCAAACAGAGAGCACATTATTGTTCTGGTCCTGAAACACAATTTGGATTTCATCCAGAGTTGTAAAGCCAGTTCTGACCATTTTAAAAGGTGACCAAATTTGTATATCCATCGGCATCTTTTCATTCCTCCTGCTCATAGCTTCCTACCTCCGTAAGACTTCCCGTTGGTGCTGTGGCACCTAGGGCACTCGTACACCTGCTTTTCCGTGACGAAGAGCACCTCGCAGACGGGGCACCAGTAGGACGGGTTGCTGTAGAGCGGTTTCAGGATCTTTTCGGCTTCGCTCATGCCAGAGCCTCCTTGAGTTTTTCCAGGAGGGACTTTGCCGTCCCGTAGGCTTGGTCGGATTGCGGGTCGACGTCCTTGAGTTCTTTGGCTATCTGCGACATGACCTGGACCAGGTGCTCGTGCGGCTCGCTCAACGGCTCCAACTTCTGGACGGTGGTTATGAGGCGCTTGGACCAAGACATGTACCACTCCTTGATCCAGAAGCGGTCGCACGTCATGTCGCGGACGGACACCAGAACCTTGACGAGCGACGTGAGGATGTCCTGGAATTCCTGCTGGTTCTTCTCTGCCATGAGCTGCGATGCCAGGGATGGTTTTGGAGGGGGAGCGTTGGTTATGTTCGGGTCGCCGTTGAGGTACAGAAGTAAGGCCTCTTTGATTATTTCGGACCGACTCCGCTTGGTGATATTTTCTCGCTCTTTTAATTTGAGAAATAGCTCGGGTGGGATGCCAGCACTTACGACAACGATTTTCTTATGAACCTCCATTTCCTGTGGAGCCACTGGAGCGCGCGGGACTATATTATTACTGTTAGAAGGGCTGTTATAATTATAATCATTATAATTATAATCATTATAATTATAACAGCTGTTTTGCCGTATATTATAGTCTCGTGCTCCAGTGGATGCAGTGGAAATGGAGGTATTATCATTATTTGTCATTTTATCATTTCCCCCTCATAGTAGTGGTTTTTTGAAATTCTCACAGACCCCTTGGGGGTCCTTGATTCCAATGCAAAGAAGATTGCAGAATGAATCAGAGAAATTATAGTGGATGCAGTCCTCACAGGATTCCATTACGCCCACCGTCCTGCCGTTGCACCAAGTTCCTTGGCTTTTTGAGTCCACTCAAGAACAATCTGATTGTATCGCATCTTCATAGCATCAAAGACGGTTCCTTTTGTGACCTCTATGTTGAATGGGTCAAGAATTTGCACTTCCTCAAACTTCAGGATGTGGCCCTCTTTGCTTCTTGTAGTCAGGATAAAGTACACTTTGTACCCCGTGAGTCCTCCCGCATCATAAGGTTCTCTGATTATCTCGTAGTGCTTCCTTGCGTTGGGGTGGGCATAATCCAAGAATTCATTCAGGGAATAAACTATTTCTTTTGGTGGTTTTTCCCCCTTAAAAATCTCGAGTCTGGAATCGGGGGAACTGACCCCAGACTCTACCTTTACAATTTCCATAGGACACACACCTTGTTTTACCATATTGGTAAAACGTATATATATGATTTACCATAATGGTAAATCGATGGATATGGTTAAAAATGAAAAATACTTTAAGAATAAATTGGGGTATGCCTTAATTGAAAAATTAAGGTCAAGTGGAATCAAAATTTTGTTATATCTTCTTAAAGTAGAGAAGGCAAACAAAAACACAATTAGGATTCAGGCAGGAATGGGGGTTGAGAGTGTATCCTCTGCCCTATTCACACTTTATAAATTAGGACTGATTAAAGACGAGAAGGGTAAAGGTACCGAAACAATTTATTCTTTAACTGAAAAAGGGAAAAAATTAGCAGAACATTTGAAGGCAGCTCAGGAACTACTTGAAGGCTCCTAACTCAAGTCTTATTTTCGTAAATTTATCTTCCTTTATCAACCTAATATAGTAATTTATTTTGTCTATTACCTCTGGAAGGGCATCATGCTTTTCACAGACGTCCAAGGCAAGTTCCAGTCCGTCTATTATTCCTTGCCTATAATCGTTGGGCATCTTCTCACCCTTCCAATAAAATTTCTGAAAAGGTAAAAAAGCATTCCCGCATACCCTTTACGGGGAGTGAGGGCAGAGCGAAAATAAAAAAGGTCATATCCTCACTCGTTGATTTTTTTATTACGTGTGTGTTTATGCCGAGGAAGGGGTTCAAGTCCGTCACCCTGCCGGAGGATCTCTACCGCGAGAAAATGGACCAGATCGATCTCGACCGCGGGGTCGTCATGCCGACCAGAATGGGCAGCACTAAGAGGACTTGGTACTCGTTCTTCAATTCGGAAGCCAGGAGCGCCCTGGAGGAGTACTTCAAGGTGAGGCGGGATCCCAAGCGCAGCAGCAAAGTCTTCCCGATGGCGTGGGACTGCTGCGGGACCTTATTCCGGATCGCCAGGGTCAAGACTGGTCTGAACATCACTCCCAAGGTCCTGAGGTTCTGGTTCGCGAATGAGATGGCTCGGCTCGGGGTCCCAGACAGATTCATCGATGCCTTCCAGGGTCGGATCCCCCGCTCCGTCCTCGCGAGGCATTACACCGACTACTCCTTGGAAAACCTCAAAGCCGTCTACGACCGAGCTGGGCTGAAGGTTCTGTCGTGATAGTTCATTATAAATTTTTCACAATGACAGACCATGATAGACTTAAACGAAAAGTATATATATGGGTATACCTATAAGTATATTCGGAGGTATACAAAAATGGAGGCGAAAAAAATTTTGTATAAAATCGAATTGGTAAGAAACCCAAAAACTGGGAAAGGTTGGGTGTACAACTTGACCGACGATACATGGATGCGGGCCATAAATCCAGTGTTTTCCAAGAGGGGGGTGCTGATAAGTGGGCTGTACCCCCTCGAGGAGGGCAAAAAGTACTTGGTAAAAGTGGATAATAGTAGCTGGTCCAACTCTTGGGAGGACTACCAAGTACTTACTGTGGTAAACGGGGAAGTCAAGGAACTTTTCAAATTCAAGCGAAACAACGGTACATACAACTTCAAGGACAATAAAGTGTTGGAGGAAAAAATGGCGGAATACAGCCTAACCTTGGAAACTTCAGGGGAGGAGCCAGGGGAGGCTGTGAAGGTTAATGTGCTGGACTTTGCAAAGTTTTTAATAAAGGGGGCTTAAGGCGATGAACATGATCCCCTTCAAGGTTTTGTTTTCCTACCAACTTGACAACATATACGAGTTGACCGTCGTTGTTACAAAGGACGGTCAAATCAAACAAAAGGTGACTGCAACAATAGATTCTTGGGAAGACATTGATCAAATACCCCCCTCCCAAACCCTTGAAGTTCTTGAGAAAGCGATAGGTGAATGCTGATGGAGGAAACAAAAATGAAAGTGGGCTACAAAGTCGTGTATGGCTGTGGCCACATCTTTTATGCAAACACCCCCAGCATCCCGATGCCATGCCCAAAGTGCGGCTATCGAACTTGCAGTGTGTTCACATACAACCAAGAAGCCCCCGAGGGGGCCGAATTTATCACGCCCCACATAATTAGATTCGATGCTGCGATATCGAAGTTCGGCGATCGCTGGATTATAAACATTCCCAAGGTTCTTTACCCTCAAATACAGACTTTGATAGGTCAAACCGTCAAAGTCACCATTGAGGGATAAAGGAGGTGAAAAGGATGATATTTGAATGTGACCATGACCAATATGGGTACAGTACTCACTACGAAGATGTGCCCATCGGTGGGCTTTCTGTGGTTCGATGCATATACTGTGGGCGCAGATTGCGAAGGGTTCAATAATTATTTCTCTTTTTCCTTTCTTCTTTTTCCGTAAAAATCCTTAAATTTTGTAAAGCCCTATTCTTCTTTCTTCCTTTCCTCTGGTCTTGCACCATGGGGAGGCGCCCATCAATATTTATTTATATAATACAGTTAAGTTGATGGTGAAAAACCAAGACGCCGCGGGGAAAAGACCTTCAGCTGATGTTAATTTTTACACTTTGGCAGAAACTGTAAATTTTGTGGGCGCTTTTCCAACCCCTTCGTCGGGGAGGGGGTAGGGGCTGGGCTTGAGAAGGAGCGGGAAGTAGCTCTGCCAGGAAAGCATCTGATACCTCATCATGCTGGATGACATGCCGGCGGACTTGAGGCTCCATCCGCCGTAGGCAGCCAGATTCATCCCCGTTATCCCGTAGACTTGCGCCAGCTCGCTCGCCCTCAGGTGGCGGAGGAAGTGCAGGGCTGCGTCCCTCTCGTGCTGCCTCACGGACCCGTAAGGCTCTATCGCGTACCTTATCCCAGCGAAGGCCGAGGATGCGTAGCTGTGGAGGGCTTGCCTGGTGAACGGGAAGCAGATCTTCCCCCTCCGCTCGCTGAAGTACCTGAAGATCCGCTCGGTGAGGGGCTCATACGCGGGGTCGAGCGGAAGAGCCACGAACCGCTCCATCCCCTGCCTCTTCGCAGTTCTGAGCCTGAAGACCGCCGCCTTCACCTCCGCTCCGTTGTGGTTGTAAGTGTCCAGCCAAGCATCATCACCTCTCGGGCCGTATGGGGTGGTCCTGTCCGAGGGCGACTTGACCCCGACGATCTCACACGACCTGGCTGCGAAGAGGTAGCAGCATGCCAGAGCGATCTTGAACTCCTCCCTCGGTACGCTCAGGATCCGAGACCTGACCTCCGCCACCGTTTCCCTAAGCCTGCTGATCACAGCCATGCCTTGCCCCCTCCGCAGCCCTCTTGAGGATCTCAAAGTCCTCAGCAGAGACGTACTTGGCGGTCCCTTTCCTGATTATGGTCACGACCCCCTTTGACGAGTACGTGAGTAGCTTGGACGGTGGGACCCGCTTCACCACCTCACAGACTGGCACGAGCTGCCCCTCCTCGGAGTACGCCTCGTTCAGCAGGTTTATCGCCTCCTCCGCGATCCTCAGGCGCAGCTCCCAGTACTCCTTCCACACGTCCGAGGGGATCTTCGTCCAGTCGAAAACGTACGGCCCCTCTATGGGGATCTTGAAGAAGTAGCTGTCCACGCGGTCATGCGACGGCACCCTGCAGAAGCGCTCGGCTATAAGCATCTGGTTGGCCCCGATGAAGACCTCGATCGTGATGTTGTCCTTGATGTTCTTTGCCACCCTGTCGATTATCGGGTTGTTGGTGGTCATGGTGCTGATCTTCGTGCGGATGGCGGCGAAGACCGAATCCACAGCTTGGTACTTTTCCATGTCGGTCCGGTAGATCGTGGACGGGTAGTGAACGCCAAGGTCGTCCCACCCGATCCACGCCTCCCGCTCGCCGTGCGGGATGGACTTGGTGAAAGCCAGAAGCCCGCGCTCCTCCCTCCCGGGTCGGAATATCAGGTGCTGGAGCACCTTGTCCCAGTCTGGGTACCACTGGTCCCTCACCTGCTCGCCGTAGATCCAGCTCCCGCTCTGCAGGGTGAAGTTTGACTTCATGTTTCCCTGCTCGCCCCAGACATGGACCACGCAGTACCTGCCCTTCATCACCGCGTTCACCATGTAGTCTCTCGTGGTCCACCCCAGCTTCACCATGCCGAACTGTATCGCCAGCGCCAGCAGTTTGCTGTTAACCCTCACCTTCGTGTACTTCTGCTCCGATTCCGGTATCTGGTCCGTCTCGATGTCTATCGGCTGGACTGTGCTCATTTCGCTGGCAGCCTCCCTTTAACGCCTTGAAACTCGCTCGTGCTCTTCTGCTCTATGGACGCGGGGATCATGGCTCCAGCCTGGCTCTGCAGGTTGACGTTTACCTTTATGCTGTCCTGGAGCATGCGCAGCAGGAGGTAAAGGTTTGCCGGCCCGTTCTTGCTCATCGCTGCAGCCTCAGCCAGGTAGTTCCATGCCTTCATCTTCAGCTCTTGATCGCCACAGAAGAGGCAGAAGTGCAGCAGGTCGCCGTACCTCGATATGCTGCCAGCCAGCAGGGCGATCTCGTACCCTTCCCTTTCATAGAGGAATTTGAGGAGGTCCTTGACTTCTCGCGACGGGCGGATGATGTTCACTTCGCTCATTTCCCACTCAGCCCCCTAACCTTTTTGACCGACAGTTTGATGCGCATGCCAGGAAGGTACTCAGAAAGCACCCCCCTGATGCTACGCTTGATGGTCTCTGGGTCGCTCTGATCCAGAGGCTCCACCTCCACCTCAAGCTTCACCTTCATCTTTCTCAACCTCAGCCTCGCGAACGCTCTTTTCTTGCAACTTCTCGTAGCAGTGGGGGCACGACCAGTACTCCCTGCCATCCATGAAGTCCTGCAGCACAATTGGCTTCGAGAACGGCTTCCTGCAGTACCTGCACACGTAGAGCTTGCCGGTGCCAGCTGTCTCTTCGCGCTTCTCTGATCTTCTTTCCCTCCCAGCCGTGTACACCGCAGCCGCCATGACGAGGGCTGCCAGCATGGATACCGCGGATGCCACTGGCACTCCTCCGAACTCACCGAGGTCCAAGGCGAAGGACTTGAGCGCGAAGACGCACAGGTAGAAGATCCCAGCCCCCACGCCCAAACTCAAGACGACTTTCTTAACGCTCATGTAAACCACCTATATTATTTTGAAAACGAAATGGTAGACCGCGTAGAACGCCGTAACCACGGCAGCCATGATGATCACCCATTTCACGATCGCCTTCCAGTCTGGTTTTTCTTCTTCAATCCGCGGCGCCGTGTACTCGATTTCCAGCCCGCCCTTCTTCTTGAGGAGCTCTTCCTGCTTCTTCACGGCGTCCTCAAGAACTCCGGCTTTCGTCACCGCGTCCCTCGTGTCATGAATGTGGTACTGCCTGTAAGCGTCGGCGATGTCCTCGGGACTGGGAGCCGTGAGGTTGTACGTCTTCGCAAAGATCTTCTCGGCCGTCTTGTTCGTGGAGTGGAGGTAGACTATCGGCACCTCCTCCTCGCATTCTGGCTCTCTTCGGAGGATCCTGTCGATCCACGTCGGCTCCGGGCGCTCGAAGACGGACAGGTGCTGCGTGGCTCTGCCGATCTGAACCCCGTCCACATAGCATATCGGGATCTTGGCTATCCACGAGCCGATGAGCACCTCGTCCGTGGCGAAGCTCAGTTCCCCCCACGGGTGGTCGAGGAGGAAAACCCACTGCTTTCCCTCCGAGTCGACCACCGCGTACCGGTAGAAGTTTTCCTTCTTCGGCAGCTCGCTCACGCCGTCGTAGACCACAGTGTCGAAGACGTCCTCGCCCTCTGGGAGCCTCCTCGTTAGGCCGAGCGCCATCATGCCCTGAAATTTCGTGTAGGTGTAGAAGAAGATACCCATCAATCCGAGGACCATGCCGATCAGCCCCGCAGCCACGGCCACCATGAGGTACTGCGGGGCGAAGAGCGCGGCGAAGAGAAAGGCTGCGTAGAACGGCACCAGGACGGCCGCTATCATGATCGCCATCGGTTTGCCGTATCCGCCTAGCATACGCCATCACTCATCTTTACCTGTTTCATAGCCGCCACCACGATCAGCGCCTGTCTGATCGGTTCGCCCTCCGCTCCGTGTACTGCCTTCCAGACCGCGAGATCCTCCTTCCTGGCTTCTTCGCCCGGAAGTGGCGATCCATCTTAATGGCCCAGCCCGATCTCTTCCTACGCCTTGCCATCAGTCTCACCTCCTTCCCCAAGCGCCTTCTTCGTGCAGGATGGACCCTCGTAGACGGCCCACCCGTCCAGTTCGCTCTTTTTCAGGCAGAGTTTTTTCTCTTTTTTCATGCTCCATCACCATGACCGTGATCAGTCCACACGCCCCTTCAGCCCCAGCATGATTCCCACGCTCACCGCCGTGCCAAGCAACACGCTGGCCGTGTAGATCGCCAGAGTTCGCTGCGGGAGCGTGAGCGAGACGACCGTGGAAAGGAAGATCAGCGCTATGAATAGGTAGACCACGAAGACCGGCGAGCACAGCCTTGTCCTGGCAAGTATGAAACCTATCAGGAAGAACCCGAGGTAGAGCAGGAAGGGGACCCAGTACCAGTACCAAGTCTGCTGAAATGGTGAGAGCTCCCCGCCCCTGGCAGCCATGAAGAAGAGGGCATCGGATGGGTCCTGCGCGATGGAAGATACGGCTCCCCCGAGGAAGAACGCCAGGAGTATCTGCCACTTGTGGCTTATCCCCTTTGCCGCATCCTTCATCATGCGCCTCATCCCTCATCCCTCCATCCGAGATTCGGCGAGCTCGCCTTCTTCCAGCGAGCGCTCCCTGCATGCTTCCTTCCAGTCGCAGAAGTAGCACTCCATGGACACCTCGCTGTACTCGCCGAAGCACAGGTGCGTGAACTTCCACATCGCCACTACCTCCTGGACCTGTACTTTCTCAGACCGCCGATCCGCTCCGTCCTTCCTCCCCTCGGCCCCTTCCCCTTCTTCACCCCTACGCGGATGTAGTGGTGCCCTGGGCGGCCGACGTCCTTGGCCCTTATCCTCCGGTATTTCCTACAGCCCATGCGAAACTACCTCCTTTCGTGATCGTGAACTTCCTCCTTCCACTTTCACCTCACCCTCACTCTCACCCTTGCTTTCCTCTTCCCCGAGTAATGCCCACAGGTAGGCAATCCAGAAAGCCACCAGACCGGACGCGAAGATCTTCAGAGCCAGCACATCCCCCGTCATTCCGCCTTCCTCCTCCGGATGCTGAACCCAGGCGGCATGAGCACGTATGCCAGTACCGTGACGGCGATGTTCACCCCGCATATCAGCACGTACAGCTCGTACCAGTTCAAACGAAGGTTCATCGCCGGAATGACGTACATCACCAGCCCCGTGATGATCAGGCTGCCGAGCGGTATCGTGAGCAGGAAGTGCCTCAGCCCCATGGTCTCACCCCGTGTTCTTCAGCGTCGCGGTGAACTCCCCCGCCGCGGACTTCGAGTCCAGCACTTTCGATATGTCCGCGCTGTCCCTCAGCTCGGCAGCCACCGTGCACCTGAGCACCAGCTGCCCAGTCTGCCCAGGCTGCAAGCTGAAGACGTTCGAGTCGAGAGGTATGAAGACGACGAACCCCTCACCTTCGAGCACCCTCTGGCCGTTCGGAGCGAAGAACCAGTCCTGGTAGGGCGTCCCGACGGGGTAGTTGGCAGACATGAGCTGGGCGGACTTCACCGGGACAACCGTGCCGTTGAAGGTGAAAGACGTCCACGTCCAGACCACCCTCACCATCGGAGGGCTGTTGGGGTCGTACCCTTCGGCTTTCACCTCCACGGCGGGCTTAACCATCAAGTACCGCTGGTTGGCGTTCCCCGGCGACATGTACTGCGTCAAGTCGTAGGTCGTGCTGCCGTACATGAATAGTATGCTCAGGGGCGACCGCTCCCCGCTCGAAAGCGGCACCGTATCCAGGACGTTCCCGTACTGGTCCACGACCTGGGCCAACGCGCTCATACGCAGACTGGGAGCCTGCGCACCGGCTCCCATGAGGACCAGCACGGTGGCAAAAGCGACCGCCACCCCTGCCGGTATCGCGATGGCTAATTTGCCGAGCATTCCTTTCCCTTTTCTCATTCCTCTTTCCCTCCCCTCTTTTTGTTTTTGATCACCTGTTTCCACCTCTTGATCTTGACCATGCCCTCAGGGGGACTATCAGACCCGTCGCGAGCAGAAAGACCAGCACCAGCACGATTGCGGCGATCAGCAGTACTACGAGCGTCCCGAAGAGGTTGAGCGGTTGAGAGAACCAGGACGTGACCCCCGACCACCAGTCCTTGAGCCACTTCCACGGGTCGTAGGACTCCGGCAGCCTCTTGGCCCACGGTGTGTCGTCCGGGTTCGTGTACGTGAACTTCCCTATGCGGAGGGCGTAGACCTTCATGTCGTAGTCCACCACCGGAGCCTGAGATCCGAACCACCCGCTCAAGGGTGTGGTTATGCCGAAGTCCTCCAGCAGGATGCTGAAGTACGCGCTCCTCTGCATCCGCGTGTCCGGCCTCAGGTCGCCTGAAAAGGTCGCGTTCAAGTCCGAGTTAAGCAGGTCGGTCACGGTGCCGGCGTACTCTGGCGAGGAGTAGAGCGTGACGAACCTCCCGGAGTACGACGGGATCACCTTCCCGTGATCGCCAGGGTCTCTGATGTTGTAGGACGTGATGTAGACCGCGAGGGGAGCCTCCCACGCCTGCCCGAGCTGCGACGGGCGGCCGGATACCGGCGACTGCTCTTGCATGGCCTTGTTCCACACGACCGAAGCCAGGCCGATCCAGATCTTCTCGCCGCTGAAGTACTCGGGCCACTGGGTGCCGGTGATGGCTGCGCTCAAGGTCACGTGCACGGTGTAGGTCACCACCTCGCCGGACACGTGGACGTACTGGTCGCCGTCCTTTACCCAGTAGTCCACCTTCTTCCCCTGCGAAAGCAGGTCGGAGGTAGCCACCGGGTTCCCGACCTCCACCCTAACCCTGGCGTTGGGGTTCGGGTTAAGGTCCTTTTCCAGCACGGCGTTGTGCGGGTCTCTGCTCAGCCACGCGTAGCCGTCCGGAGGGGTCTGGTCTATCCGGTAGAACCTGTCGACCGTGAACCCCTCAACCCCCGCGTTCATCCCCTCGAAGGAGGGCAGGATGGAAAGCCTGTAAACGGTCGGCACGGAAGCCAACAGCAGGGCGACCACCAGCCCCAGCGCAATCGCAGCCGCGATCAGACTTCGCCTTCTCATTATCCCACCACCATAATGTTGATTATCATGTGGGCGATCATCGGAGCGCTGAGGTTCCGCGTGAACCAGTAGACCGCGCAGAGCACGACCCTGGCGGCGAAGGCAAAGGCCAGCAGCGATGGATTCATGGCGTAGACGAACATGTGGTAGGCCGAGAAGACTCCTCCAGTGATCAGCGCGCTCACTCCTGGGCCGTACATCGAGGCCATCCACATGAAGACGAAGTAGTTGAAGAACACCTCCTCCGCGATCGCCATGTTCGCGTAGAATAGGCGACCCTCCATGGGTGTGACGGACATCGGGGTGCGCGCTACCATTACCAGCACTATCAGCAGCAGTCCGAGTGCTGCGCCGCTCACCGTCACGAGCAGCCCGTTCAAGTCGAGGGGCTTGACGCTCAAGCCCCCCGGCACGAAAAGGAGGCGCATCATTATACCGCTCGTTATCAGCACGGTCGCTACGGTGCTCTTCAGCGCGATGTTTATGTCGCGGTCGATCGTCTGGGTGAGCATGTACGTGCTGCCGAGCACGCACACTATGATCAGCAAGCCCGCCAGCAGGTCGAGTCCCGGCATGGCGGACGCGCTTTCCTGGTAAACCATCCTCCTCATTTTGCACTCCTCCTTCCTATCATCGGCAGGCCCAGAAGGGCCACGGCAGCCGTGATGACCACGGCCGGCGTGAAACTGGCTCCGAAGACGTAGATCCTTTCCAGGTCCACGGCTCGGGTGAGGTCCAGCCCGCTCATGGGGGCGTCCTTGTTGTAGTAGTACAGCTTCCCCCCGAGCTTTGCCAGGCTGATGGGCGTGCTCGCCTGGGCTTCCCACTGCTGGGCGGAAAACCCGTAAGTCCTCCACGTGACGGCGTAGGTGAT
>Ga0207433_10006330_pt1 | contig 20546 bp, 18 predicted proteins | sample YelNatPaOPGAMG01_FD_187559 | JGI IMG/M metagenome (GOLD analysis project Ga0207433, IMG submission 187559) | Hot spring thermophilic microbial communities from Obsidian Pool, Yellowstone National Park, USA - OP-RAMG-01 (SPAdes) (version 3) | ecosystem: Environmental > Aquatic > Thermal springs... | reverse complement strand
ATTTTGATATTAAGACGAATGCAGGCTTCTACCAAATTATTTTTTTCACTCAGCAAGGCATCTTGCGTGGGAAATGTCAACGCTTGGATCTGGTAGGTATGAACAAGTTTTGCCAGAATTCCATCCCGTACATAAAATACAGGAAGATCCATAATACGTTGATTACTTGTACTTGGATCGGATGTGATGAAACCAACAATTCTGTAAGTTGATTGAATGTTGTTATTCAGCATATTGGCTAAACCGACACTGTTGGTGTCGATTCCGTACATGAGCGCTGATGATCGCGTATTGATATGCCATGAATTCGTTACATATTGGTATATGCGTACAATGCTATATCGAAAAATGATAAGGCTAAAAAAAGATAGCATACCGTTTTTTACTAACAACGACATTAAGATGGCAGGAGAATGAAAAGGATAGAGCAAAGGGATCAATATCCACAAGACGATATTCGTGATAAAGACTGCAGCTATAATTCTACCAATTTCATGATAAGAAGAATAACGAATTACGCCTTGATGAAGTTTTAAAAGCGTATAAACAGCTGCACTTAGTAAAAAATTCCAAATTAACAGCTTGAAAAAAACGAATAATTGTGTCACCTCTTTAGTGTAAGTGGCTGCCATTACCCAATAAGCCATTACAAAAGAAACTGTTGACAAAAACAGGTCGATAAATAGAATAACCCAGCGACTTGTATAGCGGGAAAGAAGTAATTTAGAAATACGCTGTTTCAGCGCACTACTGTTAATATACATGGAAAAACGTCTTTATAGTGAAATGCATTAAATTGGTATCTATGCACTATGTAAAAAAAATTGTTTGATTTTAATGAGTTCGGGAGTGTACGCAATCATTCTGACTCAACTGCTCCGGTAATAATACGATGCTTTGAGATGACCTACAACATAACATTCCACCATTCTTTGGAGGGAACGTGATATCTGAATTAAAAATACAGACAGATTATTATTGACAGAATTACAAAGGAGAGCAACCATCTTAAAAGCATAATTTAATCATTGTCAAGTATATATAACCATTTTCATTCATTCTCCATTTGGTTAATTCCTTACTGTTAAAGCACAAAAATTAAAAACTTCCTTTTATTTTGATTTACAAAGATACCAAGAGAAATATAAAAACCACAAAATAATTTGTAAAATAAAATTTAATTTACATTAATTAAAATAAACACAAGGAAAATAATAAAGTTTAAATTATTGATATAGAATATTTTTAATCTCCTATTTTTCTAACACCCAACATTAACTATTTTTAAAATTAAAAATCACTTTATCCATTGATTTATAAGCTTTTCTGCAATATTATGAATTCACTTTTTCCCACCATTGCGTACTTTCAGATTTCTATCTTCCGATTCTTCGGTTTTATGAAAATACTTCAGTTTAAAAAGCAGATAAAGAACAGAAAGAAACACGATTACAATCGCTAAGTACCAATAAGAATAATATTTAAAAACAAAATAGAAATATATAATCAATCCTTGTAGCAAAGCATAAAACGACGACACGAAAATATGAGGAATTTTTAATTCATTGGCCATGATTTGATAAACGTGTTTACGGTGAGGATAAAATAGTTTCTCTTTCAATATCATCCTATGCACGATAGTTAAAATTGAATCAATTCCGTAAACGACCAACAGAATGATATAACTAAAATCGTGCGTTTTGATCATTAAAAGTCCTATTAAAAATAGAATGATAAATGCAATGGTAACAGCGCCTACATCGCCGGCAAAACATTTCGCTTTCGTTCTGAAATTAAAAAAATTAAAAACGACCAACGAAAGCATTACGATAAATATCATGTTATTATCAACAAATGGAACTGAATAGGTGTTAATGTACCACAATGCAATAAGAACAATTAGACTATAAGCTCCGGTGATTCCATTTATCCCATCCATAAAGTTATAGGCATTTAATATCCCTGTACAAACAATCAAAGCCACTAAACTAAAATACCATGGGAAGGCAAACAACCTCCACTGGTAAAACATCAGGATCACGGATACAAAGTGAATCAACAACCGGATTTTTGAGGATTGTGGACGGATGTCATCGGCAAAACTGATGATAGCAATCAAAGTCAAACCCAGAAAAAACCAGGGATATTGAAAACCTTCAAAAATAAAATAGAACAGAATTCCTAAATAAAATATCACTCCTCCACCACGCAATGTTATTTGCGAATGAGAACTGCGTTCATTGGGCTTATCGATAATATTAAAATGATCAGCAATTCGGAAATACCCTAATTGAGCAATGATTAAAGCTATAAAAAATAGAATATAAATCATTCCTTTTTAAAACTTTGTATTGTTTTTATAAATCCATCCTTCGCAGAAACAGGCATCCTGATTATCCCCAAAGCTTTCTTAAGTTTATCATTCGATACCACATAATTCTCAGTCAATTTAGTTAGCCTTTCAGCATTCAAAGGTAAATGCAGCATTGTACCTGCCCGGGAAATCACTTCAATAAATGACTTATTCCATTTCCATATCCGGTTCGGTTTACCCATGGTGGCAGCCATCAGTGTGATCAATTCGTTGGTGGACAGACTTTCATCATCTCCCACGTTGTAAATACCACTCGGAACATCTTTTTCAATCAATTGCCCGACCACAAAACTCAAATTATCCACCGAAGTAAACGACCGTCTGTTTTCAAACGCTCCTAAGGGATAAGGTATTCCTTTCTTTACCACCTGATACAACAAATTCAAATTCCCCTTATTCCCGGGCCCATGAATCATACAAGGACGTAAAACGTAAACACGTTTTAGTTGATAGTTGATAGTTGATAGTTCAATTGATAGTTCATAGTTCATAGCTGATAGTTCACTGTCAACTGTCAACTCTCCACTGTCAACTTGGATTTGTCCTCTTTTCACTTTCAACTCTCCACTTTCAACTGTCAACTTACTAAGAATATAGTTTTCCGCTGCTATCTTACTTTCTCCATACGGCCCTTTTGGACTGGGAACTACCTCTTCCGTTAATATGCCTTCTATTTTATCCGCAGCCGCTTTCACCGAACTGAAAAAGATAAACTTCTGTGCCCTTGAATTCAGAAACCAGTCATATATCTTTTGCGTTAATCCGGTATTGATATCGAAATAAACCTGCCTTGCGGTTTGATTCTTCGTGTCATGGGCTTTACCTGCCAAGTGAATAATAACATCCATAGCAGGAATACTATCCAGCTCGCTCCACGAAAATGTTTTTATGACACCTTCTTTTGCAGGTGAAACAATATCCAAACCATAAATTTTATGCTGAGTCTTAAGTGCACTCACTAAGTTACTGCCTACGAAGCCGTGGATGCCGGTGATAAGGATATTCATATCATCAAGGAGTTCACTAAATTAATATATTTTTTGACAACCGCATCCTTTGAATAATTCAATTTAACATCAGCCAATCCCCTAATACCCATTTCAACTAACTCACTATTTGAAGTAGCTTTTAATATTTCAACTATCCGAGCTATTTTTTTTGATAGATTACTTTCCTCAATCAAGAATGCGCAGTGTTTATTTTCCAGAAAATTGATAATAGGTGTATTCTTACCTGAAGATACGATCATTGGTTTTGCACAAGCCATAATAGTATAAACTTTTGAAGGAAATCCGTGTCCTTCTGTCTCTGGAGACATAAATATAAATTGAAGATCCGAGTAAGCAATCAATGCAGGCATCACCTGTCTATTCTGATAGGGAATTAAATGAACTTTTCCAAGCGAGTACTTCAAAATTTCTCTATAAAGAAAATCTTTTTGTACACCTTCACCAATTATATAGAAATCAATATTATCATCTCTTAGTTCAATTGCAATTTTCACTAATGTTTCCCAATCTTGCGCATATCCAATATTTCCAGCATACATCAACTTCAAAGAGTCTGTATTCGGAAAGTAATTTCTATCAATCGATGAAATGTCTAAAGTAAGTGGTTTGTATATTGCTGTATCTACAAAGTTAGGGATAATTTCCAGTTTTGATTTATCTTTGAATCGACTAACAATTGTATCATAAAATACTTTGTCTATTGTAGTCACTTTATCTGAATAATTATAAACAAAACTTTCTAGTTTCTTTAATATTGAAATAATTCTTTTGGATTTTAAACCTCCGTTTTCAATCAACAAATCGGGATAAATTTCCTGTACATTGTATATTACTTTTGCCCCTTTAAGTTTTCCTAAAAAGATATTAACAAGACCTAATGTCAAAGGTGGCGATGGAGATAAAATTATATCTATATTATTCTCAAAAAGACCTAATATAAACGATGCAAAATGCCAATATATAAAACCAAACATCCTCAATATCAAACTCTTAAATTTCTTTTGAGGAATATGCTTTACTTTTATACCTTTGTAGTTACTTTCAAAATACAAACCTAGCAAATTAAACTTTAAAGGTTGCTTTATAATATCCTCTCTGACAAGATTATAATGAGGAGTTGTCGTTAACACGGTTACTTCATAACCCTCCTCTTTAAATTTAAGCGCGATGTCGTTATAAAGATATGCAGTTGAGACTCCATCAGGACTAAAAGCAATAGTATGAATCAAAATTTTACTCATTCCAAACTATTCGTTTAATATAATCGGTATAGGACAAAATGATCCTAACCACTTTATCACTTACATTGGGCATACTATAATCGGCTACGGGACGAAAGTTAGTGATTGGTGATTGGTGATTGGTGATTGGTGATTGGTGATTGGTGATTGGTCTCAAACCAACAGCTTGATGCTCCAATTGTACAAGTCCTTGCATGACACGTTCAGGGTTAAGCCCTACCATCATAACCGAGGCTTCTTCCATGGCTTCTGGGCGTTCGTGGGCTTCACGGATATTCAATGCCCTGAAATTAAGGATTGACGATTCTTCACTAATGGTTCCACTATCCGATAAGACTGCTTTTGCATTCATCTGTAATGCAATATAATCGCTAAATCCCATCGGTTTCATCAACTTTACATTCTCATGAAATTTGACTTCATGCTTCTCAATCATCTTTCGAGTACGGGGATGAGTCGATACTATCACTGGTAAGTTATATCTCTCGGCTATCAGATTCAAAATTTCCACTAAACGAAAAAAATTAGTTTCTAAAGCAATATTCTCTTCCCGATGCGCTGATACAACGAAATAGCTTTCTGCATTCAGCGATAAGCTCTCAAGCACTTCCGACCTTCGACCTTCGATCTTCGACTTATAGAAATTCAAAACTTCATACATGGGACTGCCTGTTTTGATAATCCGATCAGGACGTAACCCTTCTGCCAATAAATATTCGCGGGCAATATCACTGTAAGTGAGATTAATATCGCTTATATGATCGACGATCTTACGGTTACTCTCTTCGGGAACTCGTTCATCAAAACAACGATTACCAGCTTCCATGTGAAAAATAGGGATATGGCGTTTCTTTGCTGCTATGGCACAAAGGCACGAATTGGTATCACCCAACACCAGAAAAGCATCAGGTTGCACCTCCTCCAGCACCGGATCAATACTGACTAAAATTTGTCCGGCTGTTTCGGTTGCATTTTTCCCCGCAGCATTCAGAAAATAATCTGGCTTCCGTAATCCCAAATCTTCAAAAAAGACTTCATTCAACTCATAATCGTAGTTTTGACCGGTATGAACTAATATATGCTCTATGGCTTCAGACGCATCCAGCTTTTGTAAAACACACGATAACCGTATAATTTCAGGGCGGGTACCTACTACCGTTAATACTTTTAATCTGGTGATTGGTGATTGGTAATCTGGTGACTGGTGATTGGTGATTGGTGATTGGTAATCTTGCATAGTACTATTATTTGATGGATTTGATAAGGCCCTGAAGCATTCTTGAGATTGAGTTTAATTCATTGATTAATTCCTGCGATTTTTCATCGGTAATGAAACCAAGCATCTTTGCGATTATCAACTGAGTTTCAAGTTCTGCCCCACTGCTAAAGCTATATATAAAAATTGACGAAATTCATTAACATGATTTCTGGCTGCACCTTCTGCAATATTAGATGGAAGTGAAACAGCAGCTCTGCGAATTTGTGAAGTTAATCCATATAACTCTTCTTTAGGAAATGAAGACGTGGTTTTATAAATTGAAGCAACCAGTTCAATTGCTTTTTTCCAAACATCCAAATCTTTATGCGTTTTCATACAAATTACCAATTACAAGTCACTAACAACTAATCCCCAATCACTAATCCCCAATCACTATACCTCCTCAAAATAAGTATCTCCATCTTCAGGACTGTACCACTCGTTAATCCAAAACTGGGTATAAAGTTCATCTTCTCCTATATTCGTGATGTTATGTGTGTACCAGATCGGCATATCAACGTAAGCAGGTTCATTCCCGTCTAAATAGAAATTCAATACCTCGTCAGTTCCGATTTTGCGTAACTGAATTCGTGCTTTCCCTTTTATTACCGTGAAGCGCTCCACTTTCCTGGTGTGATAATGGTTTCCTCGTGTTATTCCGGGCACAGTGGTCGAAAAAGAGACCTGTCCGCCAATTCCGAGTTTAATGGTTTCAACAAAAATACCACGTGCATCAGCATGTTGTACCAATTTTACCGGAAAATGAGAAGCCTGATCGATATAACTGCGAAAAGTATTAAACAAATTCACTTCATCGCGATCTTTCAGTTTCGGAATAATTCCCTGATCGAAATAGAAGGTTTTAAAGTGTAAAAACAAGGAAAGAAGGTCGGTTACCTTTTTCTCAAAATCATAAGGCACTTCATCCCGCTCAATGGTAGGGATTGAGAGCGCTTTTACGGTTTTTATCTTAGAAATAATATGTTCACACAACGAACCCACGAAAATTAGCTGAACCGGACTATCGACCAACACTTCCGGGGTTTCTCCATGCGTCAGTTTATAACAAAATGTCGCTACAAACGAGTTATAGTTAGGACGTCCGAAAGGACCATACACATTGGGAACTACCATCCCTGTAAAAGAGGCATCATTACGCTTTGCCCATTCTACAAACAATTCCCGTCCATCTCGTTTCGATTTCCCATAAAGATTATCCCGCTCTTCTTGCGTGGATGATGAAAAGAGTACATGTGGTGCGCTTTTTGTAGCTTCCATCGCCGTAATCAACTGCTTACATAAGGCAATATTCGTTTGATACAACACCTCAAGGTCATCATGACGATTCATAGCTGCCAGATGAACAATAACATCACACTGCTTTACAAACGCTTGCAGTTTCTCCTCCGACTGAAAAAAGGCATCCTCAAACGGCACGCGCTCCACGTCAGGCAATAGACCTAACTCATTGTACAAATGGGTTCCTACAAATCCGGCTTGTCCGGTAATCCCTATTCTTAACATGGCAAAATCATTTTGTCAGAAATTCAATGTCAAACATCTGAGGTCTAATGTCGTCATTTGACTTTTGTCTTTTGACTTCAGACTTTCGACCTTAGACTTTATTAAACATCTCCAGCTTCATCAACAACTCCTTCATCCCTTCAACATCCAATCGCGTTGTGTTGTGCGAATGATAATCTTCGCTGATAGAAACATCTTCCTCTCCTTCTACAAAATATTTATCATAATTCAAGTCTCGGTTATCTGCGGGTATTCGGAAATAATTTCCCATATCTTCCGCTTTTGCCATTTCTTCACGAGTCACAAGCGTTTCATATAATTTTTCACCATGTCGAGTGCCAATGACTTTATAAAAAGTAGCATTACTTTTCTTGTCTGCTTTTTGACTTTCGACCTCAGACTTTCGACTTTCGACTTCCGATTTTTTACCAACAAGCTCATAAATCGCTTTAGCGAGCACATCAAGCGTCGCTGCCGGCGCTTTCTGTACAAATAAATCCCCATTTTCCCCATGTTCAAAAGCATATAGAACTAAATCTACTGCATCTTCCAACGTCATCATAAAACGGGTCATTTTGGGATCGGTAATGGTAATATCATTACCGGCTTTCAGCTGTTCCACCCATAACGGAATGACTGAACCACGACTGGCCATTACATTCCCGTAACGGGTACAACAAATAGTTGTCTTAGCATCGTCTCCCAACGAACGGGCTTTAGCGATAGCTACTTTCTCCATCATGGCTTTACTGATTCCCATTGCGTTAATTGGATAGGCTGCCTTGTCGGTGCTTAAAACAATGACTTTTTTTACACCATGCTCAATAGCCGAATCCAATACATTTTCAGTCCCCAATACATTGGTTTGCACAGCCTGTATCGGGAAGAATTCACAGGAAGGTACTTGCTTGAGTGCTGCTGCATGAAAAATAAAATCCACACCACGCATGGCATTATCTACGCTTCGCTTATCGCGTACATCCCCGATATAAAACTTCACTTTTGGATTTTGAAGTGCATGGCGCATATCGTCTTGTTTTTTTTCATCCCGACTAAAGATACGGATTTCTTTGATATCAGTATCTAAAAAACGTTTGAGCACGGCATTGCCGAACGAGCCGGTGCCACCGGTGATTAGAAGTGTTTTGTTTTTGAACATGAGATATGATTTTTTGTTTTACAGTGTTTGCCACAGAGAGTTTTACAAAGTTTTTATAGATAACACCTTGTTAAACGGTGTATAAATCTGTGTGACACGGTGGTGCGGTTTTTGCAATTATTGATTCGTACAGTTTGATATAATCCATATAACGGTCGTTCTTATCGTATAATCTTTCAGCCCGTTCCCTGCAAGCCCCGCTGTATGGTTCTTTCCCTTTTTCTTTTAAGATGTGAATGGCTTGTATTAAACTCGTCAGGTCACCTTTTGCAATAACAAATCCGGTTTCGGGTGTTATTAATTCCGGACTTGCTGTGCAATTATAAACGATTCCGGGTGTTCCACATGCAAAACCTTCAACAGTAGTTAATCCAAATGTTTCCTCTGCAGATAAATTAAGTATGACATCTGCTGCAGAATAAAGTTTTGCCAATTCTAATATATTCTCAGTACGCGGAATTCCAATTATATTTTTAGGTAAAGCCTTTTGTTGTGACTCAGATAGGCCAACCAAAACAATTATACAATCCTCTGCTAAAGTTTTACTTAATTCGAGATAGTCGTCAAATCCCTTTCGGTCAGACCATGAAGTTGCAACACCCATCAGCATAAATCGGCTACCGATACCGTATTTAAATCGAATATCTGTTGTGTTATCTTGTGGTTTAAACAGCTTCAGATCGACCCCATTATTTATGACCTGAATAGGAAATTTTGACAAAAATGATTGTTCAACAATGCCACCTAACCATTTAGACACAGGTATTATTGTCAAATTTTTAACAGAAGTAAATAGTCGCTTTTTAAGGCTATAGTTTTTTTGTGAACGATCAATCAAAATGGAAGCAGGATAAGCTGTTTTTTGCGGGCAATGATGACATTCAGTTTTCCACTTATCACAACCTACTAGATCAAAATAAGTACAATGTCCGGTAATTGGCCAGCAATCGTGAAGCGTCCAAACTACAGGAATATTGGCTTGGCATAAAAAGTTAAAAAGGATTTCAATATTCAAATAATATCCATGCAGGTTATGTAAATGAACAACATCTGGTTTTATCTCTTTAATTTGCTCAATCAATTTTATTGTGGCTTTAACAGACCCTAATCCATGCCGATCGAACAATCGGGTTTGTAAACCATGCCATTTTATATCCCAATCTGTTCCAATTCGGATTAATTCGGATTGGCTTGGGCGTTCATATCGACCATAGGCAATGTAGCTTTGCCAACCTTGAGATATTGCAGTTTGCCCGATTTCTTCCACAATGCGGCCAGTGGAACGCGAGTTGACTAAAATATTAATTTGAAGGAGGGTTTTCATTGCAAATAACAATTAACCTGTTCTTGTGCAATTCTATTAAAATCAAGCTGGCTGATATTGTATCGCAATGAGTTATAAAATTCAATATCCGTCATTTTCAATAGTGCGTTTTGTAAACCATCAGGTTCAGCTAATTTAAATATAATGCCATTTGATGCATTTACAATTTCCGCTGCACATCCAACTCTATCACTAACGATTACCGGCAATCCATTGTTGAATGCCTCTTCAACCACCAACCCCCAAGGTTCTGAAATGGATGGAAGAATAAATACATCGTTTTGCTGGTAGTATTTGTACAATTCATGGTTTGGAACAGCGCCATGAAAAATGATGTTGCCTTTTGCCATCGATTTTAAGTATTGTTCCTGTGGCCCATATCCTATAATATTTAATGTAAGATATGGCAACAGATTAAATGTCTCAATTAAATGTTGAAGATTTTTTTCCGGCGATAATCTACCAACATAAATGAAGTTTTTCACCAACTTGGCAGGCTTGTATTTTGGTTGAGGAATAATATTAAAAATACCAACACCCTTGGTTTTGATAATTTTGCCTTTGAATCCTAAAGCCACTACTAAATCAGTTTGCGATTTACCCGATACATAAGCTTTTGATATACGTGATAAGAATAGTTTTTTTATCAAACCTTTAAAGCCTGTTGTTTTGCTTTCCAATAGGCTTGACTCAACAACTATTGATTTATTTCGTATGTTAGGATAAAAAGCAGCTGACCACATATAAATTGAATCCCAACCTACAATTATTAACTCTTCAAATTTATTCTTACGTAGAAGTTTTATAACTTCAAATACTTTCCTTAATTTTATGCCGGATGATAAATACGCACAATCAAAAAGGATTTCACCATTAAAAAAATCTTTATTCCGAATACTTGCTGTATCACCTGTGAAAATGACAAATATCTTTTTTGTTTCGCTTATTTTATTAAGTAGATTGATCTTATAAAATGAAGGAACGTTGGTAATGTAAATCAGATCATACATATTTTTGATTTATAGATTCAAATATTTGTAAATCAGCGTTCCAACGTTTAATTGGTTTACAGGGATTTCCAGCAGCGATGCAGTAAGATGGTATATCTTTGTTGACGAGGCTTCCTGCACCGATTATGGCTTTTTTACCGATGGTAACACCCGGAAGAATTGTACTATTGGCTCCAATCCAAACACCATCTTCAATGATAACATTACCACCAGAGCCTTTTCCAGCACTATGATTTCCATTCATATCAATTTCATGACTTCCGGAAACTATACAAACACGTGGTGCTAAATCTACATTGTTTCCAATTTGAATTTTATAGTTTTCATTACCTGAAATTAATACTTGATGACCAATAAAAGTATCTACTCCAATTTGCACATTTCTTGTTACGATGCGAGCACTGGATATTATTCGGATGGACGAATCACAATTTACTCCTGCAAGATTGAGCATTTTTGCTTTTAATTTATACCATCGCGTGAGAGGGAAAAAGACAAATATTAAATTAGTTATTTGAAGCAGAACTGTTTTGCCCATCATTCTTGAATTTAAGATTAAAGTGTGAGGATAAATATTGTTTCACATTAGAAGGTAATTCTTCATTTTGTTTTAATATTATCTCATAGTTTTTATCTAATAAAACATTACCATAATGTTTTTTGAGAAAAACGGCAGGCTTTTGGCCCAAGAACACAGCCCATCCAGAAAAAGTTGAATCTGAACCTAAAATTAATGCACATTCACTTAAACCCAAAATATCTAAAAAGGCATTTTGTGAAAAATTTCGTTTTACATTTTCAATTTTCAAAACATTTTTTAATTCTTCATCAGAACCATCAGAGAATAGAACAAATGAAGCTAAGTTATTGGTAATTTCTTTAATTTGATTTATTTTTTCAATGTACCAATCCACTGGTGTCCGATATTCACTAACAAAGTCTCCTAACCTAATATGAATTCCAATTGAATATTTATAATTTTCACCATTAATTGAAAATCGAGATATACTATAAAGTTTTTGCTTTATTAGTTTTTGATAGGGCAATAATGGACTAAAGTACGAATCAACTCCTTCAATTGATATAACAATGCGCACGTGTGAATTGGATGTTGGAATAACATTCTCACAATACCATTTACTAAAATAAAGAATTAAATATTTACGTATTCCAGCGATTCCTTCCTTTTTGAAAATATTAAAATAATGTCTTTTGTCTTTTTCTCTTCTAAGGTATTGGCCAATTCCAAACCGTTGCCAGGTAGGATTGATAAATTGATAGCCGTTTTGATTTGCTAAGACCAAAGCCCGTGAATATACAAACAGACAGTTTGCAAGACCAAAACCTCCTATTCGTATTCCGATATCAAGGAAAGAATCAAATTTTGGATAAACATAAATTGTTTGTTTTTTTTTTGTCATTTTCTATTTTACTCTTTATTACTGTTTTAAATGTAGAATTTGGAAAAGTTTTTTTTCGATTCTCTTCTGATCGTGATTTTCCATTGCAACCTTATAAGCAATTGTTGAAAGATTCTCTCTTAATATTTTGTTAGAGAGTAAATTTTTAATAGCATCAGTAAGTTTTTCGAGGTTCCGATCATTAACTAGATAAGCCCAACCATATTTCTGGGCATAATTTGAAATGCCTGTAGTTGGATGCGAATAAACTAAAATGGGAACTTTACTAAACATGTATAAATGAGCTTTGGTTGAAATGGATAATTCAATCGTGTTAGCGTAATCATTATCAAAACCTTCTATTAAAAGCAATAAATCTGCCCCTTTAAGAAGTCCCGGCAGTTTGTCTGAACCCGGATCATGACGTACTTCAACATTTTTCATTTGTTTGATTGCTACCAGTCCATCTGGATCAATCGCATCGCTTATAACGAAAACTTTAGCTTCAATTCCATCCAAGTTTAGCACTTCGCAACATTGTTCCAAATCATTGAGTAAAGGCCATCTGAATTTATTAAAGGTGCCAATAGTTACAATTGAAAAAGTATCTTTATTTGCTAGCCTTTTAGGTTCTGCTGTTTCAAATCGCTTATGATCATCCGAATGAAAAACCGAATAAAATTGTTTACTATATCGTCTTGAATATTCTAGTTGCATAGGATAGCCAAATGCAATTGGTATATCAACTTCTTGCAGCAGCTTTTTAACCATATTTTCAACTCTTAATCTTGGAATGAGTGATAAAAACCTGTTCTCACCTAAATTACCATTATATAAATATTTTGGCCAATCATCAGTTGTAAAGAAAACCAGTTGCGAACCTGTATAGTTTTTTATTAATAAAGATAATTCCGTAAAAGTCAATGAATATCCTTGGGCTAAAATTAAATCTGGTTTAAAATCATTAAGCCATATTTTCAAACCGGATGATAATTTAGGTCTGAAAAATAGTTCGTAAATACCAGTTTCAATTAATAATTTTTTTAAATATGGCATTACTACTCTAAAATAATTTTTAGATTGAAACTGATTCTCTGTTAATTGATTTGTTTGTGTATTTTCTATATAAATTTTTTCATATAACTTGCCAAATCTTCTATCTTTTTCCGTTAGTTTATAATATAATGAAAAAAAACCATCGTCATGGTTATTCCCACTATTGTAAATTTGACCAATTTTATCTTTTGGCCAACTTCGGAATAAATTACGAAAAAGTAATCCATTATTTGCTTTATCCGAAAGATTAATCCTACCTGCAGTAACAATTATTATTTTTTTATACATAAGTACATTGATATCAAATCATACTATCAATTTATCAGAACAACCCCGGTGCCTCAAATATCGTATGGTATGTTCCAAATGCCGCTTTCCAAATATCGGAATTGAAGAACTGAAAAAATGAAAACATGGTTATAAAGACAAGTACTGAAATAAAAGCTACTTTATAGATGGGCTTCCCGAGATTTTTTAAGATAATCGGATAAACAATTATTGTTGCAGGTGCAAAATACATCCCAACGCGCCCAATTAACATGATGCTAAAGCCTAATGGAATAAACAGAAAGCTAATGATGGAAAGTTTAAATAACAAGGCTATTTCCCGTTTTTGATATCTTTCATAATACAATACTAATCCAAACAATACCATAGAATAAGCAAATCCCCAACCTGTGCCTAATTCTACTCCCCCTTTATAAATTTCATATTTTGCAAAATAGTTTGCTACAAACTGATCTAGATTAAGCGAAACATATTTCTGCGATATAAAAAGAGATACAAATAAAATAATGATTACAATGCCAGAAAGCCGATTGATTTTCCAATTTACAAAGCCCAAAAAATAAACAGGCAATAAGATCAAAGCGCTAGAATGGAAAAGAGAAGCCAAACCAATACATAGAAAATAACGAATGGCATCTTTTTTATATAGATAATCAATCGAAAAAATAAACAGGCCGATGGCAATTGATTGCCTCATGGCTGACAAATGCGTCAACATGAAGTCAGCATTGAAAATATATAGAAAAACAGCTAACCAGTAATATTGTACAGGCGTGTATTTCTTAATAAACTTATAATAAATCAAACAATTAACAAGAGCCAAGAATGCTGTCATGACAAAAAAACCAAGATCACGAAATTGTCGGTTTAAAAACACCCAGCCAATTTCAAAATGACCAAATTTGTCATGATAGTTTATTGTATTCTGCCTGTTAATATCAAGAAATCCATTAAGGTAGTTTTTATAGTCATTCCCGAAATTATACCTTAAAGCAAGAAATAGAAATATAAGCAAAAATGAAACTTTTAAACCCCATTGAAAATTTTTATATTTTGAAAGAAAGGCAAATAGGATTGAAAATATGCCTAAAAATATGGTTGCAATCATACGTTATTGATTCGCTATTTCTCGATAAATCATTAGCGTGTTAGCCAGATTTATCTGTTGATTATGTCGCTCACTAGCAATTTGTATTTCATTTATTGATAAGTTCTCAGCAAATTTGTCATCAGAAAATACTTGCCTAATATGCTCTGCCAACATTTCAACTTCTTCAAACGGATATAATAACCCTGTTTTGCCATGTTCAACCATATTGGGTATTCCACCAACATACGATGCAATTACCGGTGTGCCGATCAATTGGGCTTCTCCCAATGAATTGGGGCTATTTTCGATGCTCGATGGACAAATAAATACATTTGCTTTCCGATACTGCTCGTAAATTGCCTGCTCATTCAGTGATCCTAAAAAGATAACCCGATCGGTTATCCGAAGTTTTCGCATCAATGTCAACAAATATCGGGCATATCCACTTCTGCGGAAAGAATCTTTCAGGTTGTTTTGAGCAATTAAATTGTAGCCTGCCACATACACTTTTGTGTCAGGATATTCACGTAAAACAAAGGGCAATGCTTTGATTACTTGATGCAAACCCTTTATTGGATAGGCCGCCTGACTCAGAAATATCGAATGTTTTTCGCAGTTTGCATATTCCCACTTGGCTGAATTATAAAACGAAGACCGTAACGTTTCGTTGCTAAAATAATACTGAGCGCGATGATTAATTGCATGGCTATGATCCCTGTCCCACGACGTTCGACCTATAATATGATCGACCGAAGCAATAATTTCTTTTTCAATTTTGCCACGCTCAGAAAATTTTCGTTGTTGTTGAATGATATTATCCCACCGAATGACATCACGAAATGTAAGGTTCCTTACGATATCATGGTTGGTAATACCCGCACGATAATAACGTGAACAGATACTCGTTAAACCTTGTATTGAGACCACAACTCCTTGATTACCATTTGCTTTTAGGTAGGCTAATGCCGGGGCAAACTCTGTTCCATGAATATGTATCACGTCGGGTTTAAATTCATTTTTTATCTGTTTCCAGTATTTTTCCAACGAAGCATCGTATTTAGAAGTAACAGTCCTTTTAGGAATTAGATAATACCGGATACTTTCCAAATCCATTTGTTGCAGTTGTTTTCCATGATAAACCGTAGCAACAGCGAGTGTGATAGCCTGGCTATGTATAAGGTTGGCAGCCAACGAATACATCCAACCTCCAACATTAGGTGTTGGCAAACCCAATGCTTTGCTGGGTGCCGGGAAGATGGTGTTGGTAATCCAAAGAATGTTCATATTATTATTATAAGTTTAAAAAATTATTACATTGGGCTATAAGCTGCTCTTTTAAACTCTTATAATTATTTTTATTTTTGAATGATGTTTCTATTTTGATCTTTTTTAGTCCAGGGTTAATAAATGGGATATTCATTTTGCCGTTATCATATTTTATAACATGAAGTAATTCTCTCAAGCCATCTAATCTGCAATAGCTTGTTTCTCCTTGGTGAATATTTTCAATATATAGGACAGGAGTTTCAAGTCCTAAACAAGGTAGTGCACAATGAATTCTTGATGTTACAATAAATTTTGCTTTTGAATATTTATATAATAACGTTCTCGCAAAGTTAAATTTTTCATTTTCATTCATAAAATCATCATCCTTAATTTCATGTTTAATATAAATCGAATTCTCGAGTACTTTTGAATCAAAAATTTTTTTATAATCCTTATAAAAGAATGTAGTTTTTATAAGGAGTCTAACTGACAATGAATTATGCATTAATTTACATATTCTTTTTATTTTAGTAAAATTTAATAATAAGATAAATGCATGTTTAGCAATTGAAAGAAAATCCTTATTGATTTGATAATATGGGTCAACAAAGTAAATCTCTTCTGACTTTTCGTTATTACTGTATTTTTCTCCAAGTGTTAAAGTTAAACAACCAGAGAAATATGCGCTGATTCCTTTTTCAAGGAACAAATGCATAGTAGATTTATCTCGGCAACCTATTGGCTCGTGTTTTTTAAAAAAATCTATGGAGTTTTTGTTGCCAAGTAATTGATAGGCATCTGAGTTCAAATGAAAAGATACCAATAATGGTTTAATAAATTCACTTGGTGGCCAATGTTTTGGTTCATGCAAAAACCATCCATTCATTATTAATTTTATTGATTCATCAGTATATTTATCTAACCTTTCTCTATTTATATATTCTACATCACCATTAATAAATTGAAGTGCAGCTAGACTTTGTATATAATCTCCTATATTGAATATTCCATTATAACTTGGATATATCATTAACCCATTCTTCATTTTAATATTAATTTTATTTTATTAATAATATAAATTCTTTCTGTTTTATTAATACCAATAAGATATATTATGCAGATATTAGATATTGTTACAACTGTAGAAACAAAAATAAAACTACCAAAAGCAGAAGTGAATGTATTTAAACATAATAATGGCAATATGCTAGAAAATATTATTACCATTAGTACTGGGAAAATTACTTGATTTAAATAATTTATTATTGAAATATTTAATATTTTTGACACGATAATTAAACGGCAAATAATAGCTATTGAACTAAATGCGATAGATAAATAGAAAACGGTTTCAGGTCCAAATCCATGTTTCAAAAATATATATGAGATTGGAAGATTTAGTAGTAATACGCCTCCTACTATTAATTGAAATAACTTAATTTTTCCAGTGGCTTGTGCTGCGAAACCTAAAGGATTTGCAAACACATCAATTAAAGCATTTATTATCATCAACTTCGTGAATATTATTGCATTAGTTGGCAAATTTTTTAACCATAAAGTCAATAAATATTCTGTATTATATAAGACTGGGGTTGCAATTATAAATAATAAGTAGAATGAGTATTTTGAAGAATTATAAATCAATGAATTCATGTATTGGTAATCCTTTAATGCATATGATTTAATAATCTGTGGATTAACTGCCATTTGAAAATTTCCAACAAAACCATTGACTGCCCCTTGAATCTGATATGCAATCCCACGAGCAGCATTAATTACTGGCCCAAAAAATATATTTAATAGAATATTTAATCCCTGCGTATAACATACGTATGATAAATTTCCAAATAAATTCCATCCCGCATAATTTATTAAAGTTTTGTATAAGGATTTTTCCCAAAAGAAATGGTAGTTTGTTTCAGTAAAGTTACGTTTGCAATAGATTTTATAAATGGCCCAGATAACAACAGAAACCCCAAATACCAAAACTGCATATAGCTTTAACTTATCAAAACCTAAGCAAACCAACGCAAATACAATAATGAGTTTTAACATCACTTCAACAATACTTACCCAGGCATAAACCTTCATGCGCTCGTGTGCAATAATTGCAGCACTGTATGGCACATTCAATATTGTAAGCATAAATGAGAATATCGAAAATTGATAAACCCAATTGGCAGCATCCATTCGTTCGGCAGGTATAACAAGCTTAGCATTAAAAAACCAGAGACCAATTGTTTCTGCAAGAACTAAAATAACAACTGCTATGATAGCATGAATATTTACACTCATACTAAATACCTTTTTGAGTTGGGCATAATCTTGTTTGCCCATCTCAAAAGAAAGAAAACGCTGCGTTGCAGAAGACATTGAAGAATTCAAAAAAGAAAACATCATCACCACACCACCAACCACATTATAAATTCCGAAATCTTCAACTCCCAAGGTATGTAAAACAATTCGGGAAGTATATAACGAAACGCCCATTGTAAGGAACATCCGGAAATATAAATGGATTGTATTTTTGGCGATGCGTTTGTTGTTCTCAGTATTTGTCATTGTACGAGTTATCAGTTATATATTGATGTGTGATTTAATTTATTGAGTTTGTTAATAAATATCAATGTTGAATCTTAATGTTATTTAGTATTTATTTAAGTCCCCAAAATGTATCAACATTAGGTTCCCATCCCAATAAACTTTTTGCTTTATCTATATTCGCCATTGTTTCCTGCATATCTGCACTGTGAACAGGCTGATAATTTATAATTGCTTTTTTACCCGTTAATTCTTCAATCCATGCAATAAACTAATTAATCGTCACCGGTTCTTTCCCACCGCCCAGATTTATTATTTCGTAACCCAATGGTTTTTCAGCCAAAATAGTTCCCCGGGCAATATCATCTACATAAGTAAAATCACGTGCCTGTGTGCCGTCGCCATAAAGGGTAATGGGAGTTCCTTCCAATATCCATTTGGTAAAACGGTAAGGCATCACATCCAGTCCTCCTCCATGGTTAAATACTATAAAACATCTTAAAAAAAAACAGAAACGTCAATATAATTAATCTGTAAATTTAACAGTCATTTAACTAAAATATTTTCATAAAATGAATGATACCAATTCACAAATGCATTTAATCCTTTATTTATCTCAATATGTGGTTTATGATTAACCATATATTCTAATTTTTGGGTATCTGCCCACGTTTTCTTTACATCTCCCGGTTGCATAGTCATAAAAACCTTTTCGGCCTTTTCCCCTAAAGCATGCTCCATTGTTTCAATAAAGGTCATCAGATTGACAGGTGAGCCATTCCCAATATTCAGTACTCGGTATGGCGGTTTATTTTCCGGCACTTTTCCGACAACACGCACTAACGCCTCCCCGATATCATCAATGTAGGTAAAATCCCGTTCCATCTCGCCATTATTAAACACGTTGATCTGTTTACCTTGTGTAATGGCATTGGCAAAAAGAATCGGAGACATATCCGGCCGTCCCCAGGGTCCATAAACGGTAAAAAAACGTAACCCTGTTGTAGGTAAATTATATAAATGACTATAAGTATGCGCCATTAGTTCATTGCTTTTCTTGGTAGCAGCATAAAGACTTACAGGCTCATCGCTTCTATCGTCCTCGCTAAATGGAATTTTTGCATTAGCCCCATATATAGACGAAGAAGAAGCATACACCAAATGTTTCACCGGATAATGGCGGCAGGCTTCTAATATATTAAAAAATCCCACAATATTGCTCTGGATATAGGCTTCCGGGTTTTCGATACTGTAACGTACTCCGGCCTGAGCAGCTAAATTGACCACATAATCAAAATGCTCATTAGAAAACAATTGATTAATTTCAATTTTATTTTCAAGATCCAGACGAATAAAACGATATTCTGGAAAAATAACTGATTGTATAATATCTCCAAAAGCAATTTCTTTATATTGTCGGTTTTTCCCACCTGAATGATCCGTTTCGTCAACGGCATAAATGCCTGTTTCAGCTAAGCGGGCATATTTCAGATTTACATCATAATAGTCGTTGATATTATCCAGTCCTACAATTTGATATCCGTCTTTTAATAAACGGGTTACCAAATGAAACCCAATAAATCCTGCTGCCCCTGTTACAAGTATTTTCATTTTATTATCCTATTCCAATAGTGCGTTAAAAGTATAGTTAAATAATTGTAAATCAACGAATTAGATGATGTTTTTATTTGGTTAATTCCATGAAAATCAGTAACTTTAAAGATTATTCGACAAATTTTTAAAGGTATGACTTTCACGGAAATTAACTCATTTTCTTCTATTATTAAATGTATATTAAACAAGAGCGCTAAGCTCAATAAATGGCGATATGATTTTATGGTAGAAATCTTCATGATTTACATGATCATTCCAACTCGTATTAACTTCAGACAAATGGCACGCTATAGCAACTATGGAGAACAGCGATTTCGTAATCAGTACAAGCAAAAGTTTGATTTCATGCATTTCAATCAAGAGCTGACATCCACCTATTTTGGAAAACGAC
>Ga0207433_10006326_pt1 | contig 20561 bp, 18 predicted proteins | sample YelNatPaOPGAMG01_FD_187559 | JGI IMG/M metagenome (GOLD analysis project Ga0207433, IMG submission 187559) | Hot spring thermophilic microbial communities from Obsidian Pool, Yellowstone National Park, USA - OP-RAMG-01 (SPAdes) (version 3) | ecosystem: Environmental > Aquatic > Thermal springs... | reverse complement strand
CATTAGCACCTAAATTTCCTCCAGGAGTATCACACGCTTTCCAGCACATTGCAGTTTGTGAAGCCCAGCAAACCCCCTCACCATTTGCTCCGCACACTGCATGATTCTCTGCAAGGTCCTGAGTGCAAATAACAGAACAAAAACTAACACTGGTTCCTGCCATTGTATAACAGTTACCAAGCCCCAGTGGTGACCAGCAATCTTGAGGAGCAGAACAATCCCGCTCATAATTTGGCTGGGTAACCGTTGTAAAATTACCATACCAGCAATATCCATCGAAATCGTTTGTATCGAGAAATGGAGTTTCAACAAATAGTGGCATACAGGTCATCTTTTCCTCGGTAGGAGACTGCCTGCAGGGAAAACCTGTGCTATCAGGGTCATCACCAACATGACATGCTTTCACGCATGCCCAGAATGGGTCATCATTTGTACCCAGGTTCGCACAGTGCCCATTTCCACCCCCACAATCTCTCCCGGAAGCATCGCAACGGTCCTTCAAACAATACCCACCAGGAAAATATGGGTTGCCATTATTATCGGTGTAATTAATCGGGTCGAGACAGCGACCATCAGCAGGACATTGAGAATCATGGATGCACGAACCTGAAAATTCTGCTCCGGGTGTCCCTTCATTAATACATGCATACGACGCCCCTCCGTCCACAGATGGGTCGTTATCGCACCAGTTTGTGCATCCTGTAACAACTTCCACTTCTCCCTCATCCCTCTCATAATTGCTGTTTAAATCCCGCCAAACCTCACAACATTCCCTGTTATGACTGCAACCTGGCAAGCATACTCCATTTGTAATATTGCAATAATACCCCTCCCTGCAACCACAATTAAAATCATAAAGTTCGGGAGGATTAGTACCCGTTTTTTCAGGATAGCATGCATCCATACACCCATAAACCTTTGAAGTTCCCCAATCATAAAGATACATGCATTTCATTCCTTCAGGGCAGGTTGCTACAGGGTCATCAATATCACAAACAGTCGTCCCTGTCCCTGTTTCTGCACAATAACCTCCCATCCATGAAACATATTCCTCCCCATTAAACTCCTCTCTGTCTTCTGAAAAACACCTTGGATGTTCCCCACTGCAATCAGACGAAGAATGACATTCAGTACCAATCGCTGGTGGTGGTGGTGCTTCGCATGGAGGTGGAGGAGGAACATCTAAAACATCACCTGAAACATCTTCCGCTTGAATATCTTCGGGAGGAATGTCCTGAATATCTTCCTGCACTTCTTCTCCCACCTCGCTTAAATCCAATTCAATCCTGTCCCCAATCCCATCTTCCTGAGTAATGTCAGGTTCTAAATTATCCTCTGCATCAGCATCTTTCCCCTCTTCTTCTCCTCCGCCACACCCCGATAAAATCATTAAAAAAACAGGAATCGTTAAAAATTTTAAAATCTTACCCATATTTTTACCTCCTTTTTGATTTAAGTTTATGCTTTTAAAATTTATATTTTCAAATTAGTAATAATTTGTCAATTTGAAAAAAGGAGATTCGCACTTTTTTCGATAAGTGAATCATCAGAAACATAAACAAAATAAACATATCCAGAAAGTAGCCTTTTCCCCCTCTTTATAATTATCCTGAATTTGTCCATTTCGTTTTCACTTATTAAAGTCTCGACTGAATCGCAACCCATACGGGAAAAAATTGCTTCTGCCTTTTCCATATCTTTTCCCTGAGAAAAAATAACTCCACTAATTCCTGCATATTTTTCAAAAAATTTCAATCCTTCATCTGAATCTTCAAATTTATAAGCCCAGAACAAATCACTACCATGGAAATGGAATACTTCCTTAACCTTATCCAGATACTCACAACCTGAAAACAAAACACCCTTTTTTAAATAATACGAAGCGGAAATATCCGGTGAAGTTAACAATGTGAAAACCCTCCCCCCTTCGGCAGAAAATTCATCAAGGCTTCCCCCTTTCTCCAATTTTTCCTCTAATTGCGGAATAAGTAACCTCGCATAGTTATCTATCTCTTTATCTCTATACAACCCAAGAACAATTCTCATTTTTTCCTCAAACTTCCGCTTTTCATAGCGTTTTAAAAAAATCCCCTGTCCAAAAGCAGTAGCAAGCGCTTCATTGTAAATCCACCAGCCTGCAGAAAGACTTCTCAATCCCGATATAAAATATCTTCTTGCAATTTTCTCCCACTTCTCTTTACTTATACTTCTCTCTACTGTGTGAACTGCCTCATGAAAAACTACATCAAGTGGTAATCGCACTGATTCGTTCCCCATTTCCATACAAACCTGGCTTTCAATATAAATAGTTCCATTCTTATTTACAGCGTAGGTTGTTTCACCATTCCCGAAAACAGGAACAAAATTAACTCCTATCTTGAGCAAACTATTTTTACCCGAATCCAGCCCGTAAAATTTCATAATTCTTCCAAGTAAAAAGAGCATCGGACTCTTTTCGATTTTCGAACCTGCCTCACCAGGAATGCCATAAATACCTGAACATTCCTTAAAAAGCGAACGAACGGACGGAAGTAATTTTTCAACAATATCATGTAAAACTTCTTTATCGCCTTGATTCATAAGTAAATTTGCATAATTCCAGAACTCTTTCCATGATTCTACTCTTGATGCCAGTGTATTTATATTTGAGGCAGGATTGTATTCCACCCACGAAGGACTAACAGGAACCGGTGCATCAAGCAGTGATATGTCATAGTAATCACCACTGCGCTTCCTATCCATCAAATAATCATATTTCTTTCGAATATCTGCATATTTCTTTAATAGAATTCCAACTTCACCTGGATTCGAATAAATCTTCTCCAGCTCTTTCCTTGTCATTTCAATAGACGAACGATTCCCTCCCGAAAAGCCACTCAAAACATCAAGTAAATATATCGTCGAAGCAACTTCGTTGAATATGAGACTAACTTCTACACCATCTCCTTTAAGGAGAAATATAATAGGTTTCTTTTTTGCACCAACCTCTTTTTCATTGTGAGTTTTGACATTGGAACAGGTCGGGAAAACCAAAATAATGATGTATAAAAAAATCACATAAAATAAACATGAAGGTATAGGTGCTTTTCTCATCAACTAAAATTTTAACGACGAGGAAACTATTTCAGTTATGTCCATAACAGAAATATTCGTCTGTATTTCTTTTCTGAGCCTCGCAGCACTTTTCTTCAAATTACTTTTACAGCCAGCACAGGCGGATACAATAACCTCTGCACCAATTTTATTTGCTTCTCTCACCCTTTCGTCTGATACGGAAAGGCTGATGTCTGATGAATATGCTGCTACTCCCCCCCCACCACCACAGCATAGTGAATTTTCCTTATTCCGAGCAAATTCCAAAAAGTTTTCTCCAAGAACTTCCTTTAAAATTACCCGTGGAGAATCATAAACCTGCATATGCCGCCCAAGGTCACACGGGTCATGATAAACAACTTTCCCTCTCTGTCCATCTCCTAACTTAAGTTTTCCTTCTTTCATCATGCGTTCCACAAACTCTACAATATGTAAAACCTCTATTTCCATCGCAGTTTCTTTGCGATAAAGATTCTTAAATGTCCTGTAGCATCCGGCGCACGGAGTAACAATAGTTTTTGCTCCTGTAGATTTTATTCTTTCTACATTTTCCTTCACAATTCTGATAAAATCAGGGGACCCGGCAAGATAAACAAAATAACCACAACACCCTTCATCTTCACCTAAAAAAAAGTAATTTGCTCCTGCTGCATCCATTATTTTCATAGTTGATGAAACAATCTTCATATCAGCATAGCTTGGCATACAACCAAGCCATAAAAGTATATCACCACTTCGCCATTTTCCCTCCTTCCACTCCTTTCTTTTTTCCTTAGGATATGTTTCCATTCTCCCTTCTTTTGGTTGACCGAGGGGATTGCTTTTTTCCATTATGCTACCCACAACCGACTTAATACTCGAGGGGGCAAAGCCATCACCCCACAACTTTTCTCGAACTGAATGAACTATCTGTGGAACATCAATTCTTGAAGGGCAAACCTGCTTGCAGTTCATACATGTAGTGCACGAATAGAATTTCCTCGCAATATCTTCCCCCGAAGCATTCGTTCCATCACACAAAGTATAAGCCAGGATATTTCGTCCCCGAGCATTCATTGATTCCAGTTTTGTAACTAAAAATGTTGGACAAACTGGTCTGCAAAAACCACATTGAACACATAGTAAAAGTTCGTTTTCTGCTTTTTCTCCTATTGGATAAGTGCCTGCCCCTCTTTTTAAAATCTCTTCAAAAGCAAAAAAATCAAAAATATCGTAACCCTTTTCTTCAAAACCAAGTTTATGAGGATTTAATACCCCTTTCGGATCAAGGGCATTTTTTATCTTTTTCATTACATCGATTGCTTCTCCCAATCCCTTCCTCGCGAAAGGAGCTTTTGCAATACCTATCCCATGTTCAGCACTCATCGTCCCCCCCAGATTCAAAATGCATTCCACTAACTGCTGTGCACACACACGCAGCTTTTCCCAATCCTCCCTGACTCGAACATCTCCAATAAAAGTTGTATGCACATTACCATCCCCTACATGCCCAAAAGTAGCCAGAATTGCATTATTTCTCTTTGCTATTTCCTGCGCCTTTTTTATAGCCTCTGGAATAGCACTTATCGGAACTCCAAAATCCTCTGCAATTGGAATAAGCCTTGAACCAGGTTTAACCCTCGATAGTGAAGCAACAAGCCCTTTCCTTCCCCCCCACATTTTTGCCTTTTCTTTTTCGTCGTGAGCCTCTGAAACATTTCTAACCCCATTTTTCTGACATATTTCCCTTACTCTTTTTACATCATCCTGAACCGCGCTACGATTTCCATCAATTTCAATTATGAGCATCGCTTCGCACTCCTCCAGCCCCATACCAGAAACTTTGTTTATCACCTCTATGCTTGCTCTATCCATTATTTCGCATATGCTAAGCCCTATCCCCTCCGCAAGGACTTCAGAAACACTCCTACCTGCATCTTCGAGCTTATCAAAAACAGCGGTTAAAACCATCGAATATTGTGGAGTTCTTGTCAGCTTGACTGTTATTTCAGTAATTATGCCTAAAGTTCCCTCACTTGCAGCCATCAATCTTGTAAGGTCATATCCAAAACTCGCCTTAGGGGCTTTTGTTCCTGTTTTTATGATAGTCCCATCAGCAAGTACTACCTCAAGACCCAAAACATGGTCCTTTGTAGTACCATATTTTACCGCCCTCAGTCCCGAAGCATTTGTCGCAACCATTCCCCCAATTGTTGCAACTGATGAACTTCCCGGGTCTGGCGCAAAAAAAGCCTTTGGTTTCAAAGCAGCATTGAGGTCTGCACAAACAACCCCTGGCTCGACTACGGCATACCCATCCTCAAACCTTATCTCCTTTATTCTGTTCATTTTAGAGAGGTCACATATAACAGAAGGAACCACAGGAAGAATAGCACCTGTCACACTTGAACCTGCACCTCTCGGTATTACTGCAAAACCGAATTCAGAGGCAAGTTTTAAAAGGTCTGAAACCATAGCAGTCGTAAGTGGAGTTACAATTGCCTCCGGCACGCCACGATGAACACTCATGTCCCTCGAATAACAAAGGTTTTCCAGTCTGTCAGCTATTACATTTTCTGCCCCCAATTTTTCCACCAGTTTTTCTATTGGTACCATCTATAACCTCTTTTCAATTTTTAATATAATAATATCCATTATCATAGCAATCATTGCCATAGCAATATTTTTAAAGTATTGAGCAACTCTATGAAAGATGGTTTCCTTTTTATAGATAAGCCAGCCGGAATCACTTCACACGATGTATCCCACGCAATTTCTAAAAAATTACAGACAAAAGCCGGTCATACTGGAACTCTCGATAGAGTACTAAAATTTTCATACATCCTTCTCATATCCATTCGAAATTCAAACCAAAAACGAAAATACAGTAAATTATATTTTCCTTGAGTTTTAAAAAGATTTTGTTTATTCTGATATTTTAATGACTGATGAAAGGGCATGATTAAAAGAAAGATAATATAAACAGCAACAGGATTTTTATTCAAATTATTAGAAAACAAACCACTTGGGAATTCTGAATTTGAAGATAGAATTGCCAAATTACTAACTGCTATAGGATTCGATGTCACTTAGAAAGGACATATATCAAAGACATACGAGGGAAGAAAATGAGTGATATTAAATTTATAAAGATTGATAAAATAGACGAGGGATTTCTCAAAGAAATTGTCAAAAGGATAGTTAATGCAATTAATCCATTAAAGATAATTCTCTTTGGCTCTTACGCCTATGGTATTCCCAAAAAAAGTAGCGACATTGATATTTTAGTAGTAGTAGATAATTTCCAGCGTTCAAAAAGGGAATCAAGACTTCTAATTCGTAAAGCATTAAGAGAATTTCTTATCGGGAAAGATATAATTATAGTGTCAAAGATGGAATTAGAAAAATGGAAAAGCATTCCACATGCTTTTATTTCAAGCATTGCAAAGAAGGGAGAAATTTTATATGAAAGACAATCTTCAGTACTTTAAAGAGTGGATAAAGAAAGCAGAAAAGGACTTAATAACTGCTAAGCATTTATTCAGCATTCAACCTACTCCTCCTTATGATATTATATGTTTTCATTCTCAGCAATGTGCTGAAAAATATATAAAAGCATATCTTGTATATATGGAAATTGAATTTGAGAAAACACATGACCTTGGAGAGCTTATGGGGATAGCTTCTACAAAAGATAATAATTTTATTGAACTTATAGATATTGCCGAAAAACTTACCGATTATGCTGTAGATGCAAGATACCCAGTAATGGAAGAGCCAACTAAAGAAGAAGCGAAGGAAGCCATAGAAATTGCAGAAAAGATTAAAGATTTTATATTAAAGAGGCTCCCCTCAAATGACTAAACATTTCATAAAATGGCTCGCAAAAATATTTGGCTTGCCGTTAGACTCAACTTTTGAGATAGTGGATAACCTGGATTTATTTGTAAAAGATAAACTCAATTGTTTCTTGAACCAGCACCTCTCGGTATTACTGCAAAACCAAATTCAGAGGTAAGTTTTAAATTGAGCAACTCTATGAAAGATGGTTTCCTTCTTATAGATAAGCCAGTCGGAATCACTTCACACGATGTATCCCACGCAATTTCTAAAAAATTACAGACAAAAGCCGGTCATACTGGAACTCTCGATAAATTCGCAACAGGACTCCTTATAATCTGCACAGGAAAAGCAACAAAACAAAGTGGGATTTTTTCTTCGCTACCAAAAGAATACGAAGTTACCGCTTTTTTAGGGAAAGAAACTGATACATGCGACCCTGAAGGAAATGTTATTCTAACAACGAATAAAGTCCCCTCTGTGGAAGAAATAGAAAATACTGTCATGAATTTCACAGGAAAGATACAGCAAATCCCCCCGGTTTTCAGTGCAAAAAAAATAAAAGGAGTAAGAGCATCTGACCTGATACGAAAAGGTATGGAAGTCAAACTGAAACCAGTGAATGTTTTCATTTATTCAATTGAAATCACAGATTACTCCTTCCCTTTATTAAAAATGAAAGTTTCATGCGGCGCCGGAACATACATTAGAGCGTTAGTCAGAGACATTGGGAGGAAATTAGGTTGTGGTGGTTATGTACTCAATCTAAGAAGGACAAGAATCGGAAATTATTCAATTGAAAAAGCAACCAAATTCGACGATGTAATCAAACTATCTCCTGCGGAGTTGAAAAATCTCATCATTCCTTCTTTATTCCTTTAAATTCTCCTCGCCCATCCAAATATTTTTTAGTTTTTTGATTTTAAAGCAGAGGAAGCTTGCCACCCTGCCACCCTGCAAAACCATGTTCCTGCCCCTGCCTTCGACTTTGGTGGCTTCGACTTCACTCAGCCATCTTCTTTTGATAAGCCGCGGTCGCTTAGTGGATCAGGCTTTCGACTCCGAACAGGCACCAAAGGTAGTTCGCGCAGAAACAGGAATTCAAAAAAATAAAGGGTGGCAAGCAGCAAATGAAGCACTTGACTAACAATTTTAAATGATTAAATTACTTTTTGGATTTTAAGGAGAAATAATTATGCCAATCTACGAATATAAATGCGATGAATGTGGCTCAACTTTTGAAGAATTTCAATCTATTAATTCTCCACCACTTAATAAATGCAAAATATGCAATTCCAGTTCCCTCCACAAAATAGTCTCCAACACGAGTTTCATACTAAAGGGTACAGGATGGTATGTAACAGATTACGCTCATAAAGGAAACTCAAGATCGAAAAAGGAATCCCCAGGTGATAATGGTTCAAGTAAACACACCAAAAAAGATTACGAATCTCCAAAAACCTCTGAAAAAATTAAAGAATCCCACACCACAGCATAATCTGAACATCTAATTTAATACCAAGGATTAAAATGGCATCGGCTTGACTCAATGACCATGGAGCATCTACGCAGGAAGTACAGGTGATGCACGGAAAAGACCATTCCCCTCTACACTGATTTTCATTCCTGTAATTTATATTTCATTAAATAGCCAAGCGCTACCTTTGCGCATTTTGGGCAATAATTAAATTCCTGCAACCTTTCGAGAAATTTATTCACTTCTTCCAGTTCCACTCCTTCTATTCCTTTTTCACCCCTTAAAACATCAAGTGCCGACTGAACAATACCTTTAAGTTTCTCTATGTTTTCCTTTATAGCCTGGGCTTTTAAACTTTCTATTTCATTCCTGAAAATTGCTGAATAATCACTTTTACCTGCTCCTCTTTCTATTGCATCAGCAGCAATCCTGTTTATGACCTCTTCTCTGAATGCTTTCTTATCTTTAACATTAAGCAAGGTTTCCACCCTTCCCATAAGTGCCTCGTCAGGGTCCTCGTGTTTTTTGGTAACCGGATTCAAAACCTTCTCTCCTTTTATCCATGTACTTGCATGAACCACATAGCGGTCCCAGAGTTCTTCAAATTGCCTCTGAGAAAAGATATTTGAGGCCTCGACAACCGAAGCAAGCAATTTTTGAAGTAACCTAATCCTTAAAATCTCAATAAAATGTTTAAAATCATGATAATGCCCTTCTTTTTTTTCCATATTGAGAAAACTGAAATCCTTGGTTCTTTTAATGAAAGTTTCAAGTTCTTCCAGAACAGCCATCGGGGTAAGGCATTCATACGAAGGATTTTGTGCTGCCATATATAATATGAACTTCACTTCTCTCGGTGAGGCACCGGTAATTCCCTCGTAAAGAGGCTGATTTTCTGTTTCAGTGTATAGTGCTTCAATGTTTTGAGAAAAAACCTTTGCCTCCTCACCACTAAAACGAGGTGGTATTTTCCCTTCTGCATAAACATCAAATTTTTCTGTACACAAAAGGTCCTTTGTTATACTTTTCATCGGCTCGGGGTATGATTCTGATTTTGGCTTAAATAATCTCGTCATCACCGCCCACGATGATGCCATTTCAATTGAATAAGGAGCAACATGCTTTCCCAGCCCTCGAGCAACCTGATTTAAGTAAATGCTCCTTTCTACAGGTTCATTTAATATGTAAGGAATTCTTACCATGTTTATTCTTCCAAGAAAAGAGAGGGCATCGGGATGCTGTTTAAAAGCATTCAGATGAATTTCATTTGAAGTAGCAACCAGAACAGCATTTATCCTCTGATTTGAACCACCAATCTGCACTTCTCCGGTTTCAATTGCTTCGAGTAAGTACTTGAAACTTTCAACAGGTCTCTTCAAAAGGTCCGAAAATTCAATCATTCCTCCTGAACCATCCACAAGATCGCCGTATGGTTCAAAAAGAGATACATTCTGCAGAACCTTAGGAAGGGCTCCTAATGAACGGTCAATAGTTACCTGTCTCTCACCTGCATCTACTGCCATTTGTGGTCCAATAGAAACGAACCCTCTTCTGTATTTTCTGCTGATTGTAAAACGTTCAACCTGAACATGGTCATAAACTCTGGAAAGGTCCCCTCTGTAAGCATTTAAAAGAGCATCAAAAATTAATTTACATTTAGGACAGATATTACCATTTAGTATAAGTTCTGGAATTTGCAAATCCCTGTCACCCGGTAAAACCTTATCAATGAACTTACGCCTTTCAGATACTGGAAGAAGCAAAAACGGGTGGTCCTTGAGTTCACAAATTAGTTTTGCATCTATTTCTGATTCATCGTAGTGAGCATAATCCCGTGCTTTCCCCTTCGAATCATAACTCTCCTTAATAAAACCCAAACCCTTTGCTCCAGCTTTTTCGGAAGGAAATACCCAGTTGAAGCGGTAAATAGCCCCCTGCTGTGTTGTGGAATAATATTCTAGTGCCCTCGCTATACATGAAATAAAAGTAGTCTTCGAAGAACCGTTGGGACCATGGAGTAAAATCAGGCGATGAGGTTTACCTGCTCTTACAAAACTCTGCAATATGTTATAAAAAGCAGTCTGTGCATCCTCCTGTCCCCATAGAGCATCTTCTTTTGAGCCAAACAGCTGGTCAAATAAGATGAACCTTTTGTTAACACGCCATGGATAATGAACTTCTCTTGTTCCAAAAAAGTCAAACATATCTCTTATGTAACCTGCCGCATCTCTCAAATGCACCCGTGGATTCTCCGCTACCAGAGAAAGATATTCACGGAAAGAAAGAATGTTTTTGCCTGTTTCGAAAGTCTTCCGGGATTCACTCCCAATTTCTTCGAGAAATTTTTCAATGGTATCTGCCATGGTTTTCTCTCTCTCTAATATTGACTCACATTAATTACAATAAAACCCTCCTTACAGGGTGGTTTCGACTTCAACAGCAGTTCGACTCCGTTCAGCCACCCAAAGAACTAATTCCTGCCCATCATCAAAACTCAAGGCGTTGATGTTGTCAGGAAAGAGCCTAAAAAATTGCACCTTAAAAGTTTACTCCCTCATTTTTCTCCTACGGTAACCATAACATTTATAAAAACTGCTGTAGAACCCCAGTAACTTCGACACATATCTTCCTTACAAACTGAATATTCAGTTTTTACAACCACCTTGAAATTTCCCTTCGCAGAAGCCATAAAGGGAATAAAAAAAACGATTCTCTCCTTTTCATTGGCAGCTGCATCTTCCTTTTTAAACTCTTTTTTCTCAAAATTTATCCCATCCTGAGGCTTTATTGTAATCTTAAGTGGAAACTTATAATTCATCTTCCATGGATAAAGAGATCTTATAGCAATTATTAATTTCGATTTTTCACCCTGCCGCACAATCGGAGGAACAAAAACCTTTACCATAGAATCTTCTTTCTTGACTCTTATTTCTCCCGGTGAAACACCTGTTGAAGAAACACCAATACTTTCATAAGAAACAATAAAAAACAAAAATACTAAACCTTTTAAAGTATAAATATTACAGGTCTTCATTTTTATTTCTCCAGATTGTAAAAAGATTAGCATGCAAGAAAGGAAAAAAGCAAGAAAAACACCTTTCAAAAACCCGAAAACAGAAAAGGAACTCATAAGTTTACTCCGTGATGCAGTCTCCCTTGGCATTCCCTTTACCTTCAAAGCATCTGGCGGAAGTATGTTTCCCACCATCCCTAATAGAGCAAAAATTACTATAGAAAATTTTGATAGCATGCCACCAAAAGTCGGTACTATATGTGTTGCACAAAGAAATGGTAATCTGGTCTGTCACAGATTTATTGGCATTAAAAAAACAGAAGATGGCAGAACTCTTTTTCTATTAAAAGGAGATAGTCATAAATACCCCGACCCGCCTTATGAAGAAAATGATATGCTTGGTAAAGTAACTGAAATTATACTTGGTTCGCTCAAAATTAAGACCGACATTTTACCAATGCGCATAGCAGGATATATATGCATTAATTTCCCTTTTCTTTCTGTTACTTTCTCAAAGCTTATTTTAAAAATTCCCCGTCCTATAAAAGATAAAATGAAAGCGCTACTTAATCTTTTGAACTTCTCCAGTCATGGGTACGAAAATCACTGACGGCAAAACAACTTTTTCTTTCCACTCGTTCTTTCCCGTTCTTGTAATTAATACAAGGTCCTGAAAACGGTCCCCTAAAGGAAGAACCATTCGCCCTCCTATTTTTAACTGTTTTTTAAGCGGTTCCGGAACAACTTTCGGTGCAGCAGTAATTATTATTCCGTCAAAAGGGGCCTTCGATGGCAATCCTGCATAACCATCTCCTTCAAAAACTTCTACATTTTTATAGCCAAGACGGCGAAGAAGGGTTTTAGCCTTTTTGGCAAGTTCAGGAACTATTTCAATCGTATAAACTTTCTCACATAAAAGGGATAATATTGCTGCCTGATATCCAGAACCAGTTCCCACTTCGAAAACAGTTTCTTTTCCCTTCAGTTGAAGGGATTCAGTCATAACAGCAACTATGTAGGGCTGGCTAATAGTCTGTCCTTCTCCTATTGGAAGCGGATAATCTTCGTAAGCCTCCTCTCTCTTGTCTTCTGGTACAAATAAATGCCTCGGTACCTTCCTCATAGCATCAAGAACCCTTTTGTCTTTCACTCCTCTTGCTTCTATCTGAGTCTGAACCATTTTATGTCTAAGCTCTTTCCAGTGCTCTTCGTCATATTCTTTCGCTGCATTTTCTTTGTAGATGCATTGACTCTTAGAAAAACCTGTAGAAACAAGTAAAAATATAACCAGAATAAAAACAGGATGGACTAAACGATGATTCTTTTGGTGAAAAAAATTAGCATCAGAAAATATATTTAACACCATCGCCATCTTCCTCAATAACACAATTATAATTTTTAAAATCATTTACTGTACTATTTACCTTTGTTTTCTTCTCTTATTCCTCATAGTCCTAACTTTTTCCTCAAAGCTACAGCAACATTTGGAGGCACAAGAAAATCAATTTGACCACCGAGTGATGCTATTTCTTTCACACTCCTTGAGTTAATAAAGAAATGCTCCTCACCTGTCATCATAAAAAGGGTTTCCACTTCGGGGCAAAGTTTTTTATTCATATTTGCCATCATGAGTTCATATTCGAAATCAGCAACTGCCCGAAGTCCCCTCAAAATCACATTTGCACCAACCATTTTAGTATACTCAACTGTAAGACCGGAAAAGCAACCAACCTCAACCCGTGGATTGTCTTTAAACACTTCTCTAATCATTTCCATTCTTTCTTCAATTGTAAATAGCGTTTTCTTTCTTACATTAACAGCCACAGAAACGATTAATTTATCAAAAACGAGCAGCCCCCTTTGAATAATACCAATATGTCCATTAGTTATAGGATCAAAAGAACCGGGATAAACTGCTATCGAAGGCATTTTGTCACCTCTTTCAATGTTAAATCAGCATTTGTTCTATCAACTCCCCATTGAAAATATTATTAACTTATTCCTCCCATAAACTCTTTCCTTCACAATCTCCATCTTTCTCGAATTTACCAGCTCTATCTTCCTTGAAACCTGAATAGTAAAAATACACCCCTTTGTAAGTATATTTGAATTTTCAATCTCATACAATAACTTCTCGAGAGCAGAAATTTCCATATTAAAAGGTGGTCCGGCAAAAACCGCATCAAACACTCTGCCAATTCTAAAAAAGTATGCAGGAGCTGAAAAAGCATCAATCTGAAGAATCTCAGTTCTCTCTAATGCCGAAAGTTTCCGTACATTTTCCTTACATAAATTCACTGCTTCAGAACTCTTATCCACAAAACTACACCAGCTTGCTCCCCTGCTCAATGCTTCTAAACCAACTGCTCCAGTTCCGCAGAAAAGGTCAAGGAATCTGACTCCCTCGAGATTCTGTCCTATGATATTAAAAAAACTCTCCCTGACTATATCAGGAGTTGGGCGAATTTGCCTGTCTGGAGGGGATAGAATTTTCATTCCCCTCCTGCTGCCTCCTGTGATGCGCATTTTACCAGATTCAATTTAATTTATTTTTTAAAAAGAACCATAAATGGAAAGCCCACCTGAAGTTGGAGTTAAACCCGGAACAAGTGAAATTTTCTTGAATCTAAATTCCGTTTCCTTCGCTGATTCTTTTTTCGTCTCCTTATTTTCCATTAATCCATCTATGAGAAAATAAAGACCAACACCACCAACAACCGCTCCCACACTATATAATGCTATCTGCCCTGCCATAAGTGAAGTTTTCTGGTCACATATTGATATTACCTTATCTCTATAATCGGAGGGTTCCAAATTTTTATAGAAATCACAAACATCCTGTCCATCAGGGGTAGTATTTATAGCTTCCTCAAGGTCACCATTGTAACTATTTATTTTTAAAGAATAGTAAAGCCCTCCTCCTGCAAGACCCAATCCTGCAGCGGTAGCCCCGGCTCCAAACAAAACCTTCCATCCAATTTTTTTACCTTTAGCTTTTGGTAATGGTTCAATGGGAACTTCTCCCCCTTCCTCTCCTTTTTCCAATCTAAAAAGAGGGGCATCCAGGTCAACCCGGCTTCCTTTCGCAACTTCAAGAATCTTCTCAAATATCTTGTAACCCTCTTTCTTAACTATAATTCTATGTTTCCCCGGTTCGACCTTCCTTATCCAGAGGGGGTCACTTCCTGTTTCACCAATTCTTGTTTCATCGAGAATTATTTCTGCTCCTGCTACATTTGACTGAATTATAATTGTCGTTGATGGTGGTTCATTAAAAAGTTCTCCAATAACCCTGTCCGCGCTTTCCTGAAGGTAAACGGTTCCCTGTTTGTCCGCTGGAACAACGATTTTTGTAGTTTTTTCAATTTTTCCTGTCTCAACATTGAACAAATTTGTAACAACTTCAAACGAATATGGAGGTTTAGGATTTGCCTTTTTAACCGTCCCATAAATTAAATGAGTTGAATCGAGCCCTGCACCAATCTCTTTGAGGCATGCTGGGTCAGGTGTTTCAGGGCATCCAAAGGCAAGTGTGAGTTGCTCCAAATCCTGCGTCTTCCCGGTATGTCCCAATTCCACTCTCCCTTCGACAGCCCCCCTCAGTTCAGTTGTAAAGGTTTCAGTAAATGTTTCAGCACCCGGGTCAAAATTAAAGCCAATAACGCTTGTTCTTTTATTCTGTTTTGACCCACCGTTTGCTTTTGAAACAAAGCAAAAAAATGAAATCAGCGGTATAAATATAGTTGCAATTAATATTCCTTTTTTCATATTAACTCCTCAAAATTCATTGTACTAATAATTAAAATTCCATATATTATAAATTTAGTCAACATTCAATTTTTGCTTTTTGTAAATAAAAAGAATTTGTAGCAAAGCTTTATGAATTTTCGATCTAAAATAATACTTTCCATTTTCTTTAGCCTGGTATCAGGTTTTTTAACAGGATTTATTTTACCAAACTATTTAAAAATATCAAAAGGAAATATTAATTTTTTTAGTAATAAATTTAAATCTATATGCAAGGAAATTAAGTACCCTTCCAGTGCGAGCATTCCCCTGACCAGTGGTGGTTTATGCCCGGAATTCCTGAATATTACAGGAAATAAATACCTGATATCAGAAAAACAAAACACTCCTATAAAAAAATTTACCAGTATAGTTAAACACAAAAAGGTTAAAAAATTTGCAATAGAAGTAAAAGACCCTTCGAACCATATGAGAATATTACTCTATGACTTACCGAAAATATCCATGTTAACTGGTAACAATCAATGTCCAGCACTCAAAAAATTTGAATTTCAGTGGAAGCCCCCTTTTGAACCTTCCGATGACCCCATGACTTTTCCTCTCTGCCCGGGAGCACAAATATATGGAAAGGGGAAAGATGAGTGTACACTTATTGAAGTAACCATTTCAGGTACCCAACCACCACAAACAGGAGGTGGATGCAGGAGCCCAGCAAATTTTAGGAATTTAACTTTAAAGAAAGATGAAAATCGAGGATTTTTAATAAATCTATCAGAACTGGATTCTCCTATTCATATTTTTAAAATACCTTCAATTCGGACCATTTTGTGGAATAAAACAACACTGTCTATGAGATTAAGAAATGCATTTATCATTACCATTGATGCAAATAGTTTTTCTTTGCAGGAATTAGTAGATTTAATAAATGAAATATACTATTCAAAAATTCCTTTAGCAGATTTCTTGTATGTAAAAGAATGGGAAATCAGCGCATCAGATTAACAACTCTATCTTCCTAAGGTGGTCATTTCGACTTCGCTGGTATATGACTCAACATCCGCCCTTAACTGATTAAAGGTTGCTGAGCGGAGTCGAAGCCACCAACGAGCGCACACCTGATTCTATGGTCATTTCGACTTCTCTCAATGACCATGCTGTGAATATTATCTGGAAAGAATCAAAAGATCGCAATTATAAAAGAAATACTGCACCAACAATGGCTGCAAGAAAAATTATCCCTATTATAATCGCCCAGATTAACTTCTCCCTTGAAGAACCTCTTGAGATAAATTTACCCGCTTCGACTCCGCTTACCGACCGTGGAAGTTTCTCGACGGTTTTTGATTGAGTTTCTCCAGTAGATGAGGATTGTTGTTTAAGTTTTTCACTCTTTTCTTCTCCTCTTTGTTCAGGAGAAGCGACACTATAAGATTTTGATTCATGACCCTGTAACTTTTCAGGTCTTGCTATAATTGCTCCGGTATATTCACCATCCAGCCATGTTTTCAATTCTTCTGCAAATTCAGCTGCCGACTGATATCTCATATTTCTATCCTTCCTGAGCGCTTTCTCAAGAACCTGCCAGTGCATCTCAGTTAAACCCGTTCCGGCTCCTCTTTCATGAACAGGTATCGGTTCTGCTTTAATGTGATGGGCTATAAAATCCATTGGGTTGCGTGCATTGAAGGGAAGTTTACATGTAAGCATTTCATAGAGGATTGTTCCTAAAGAATATATATCAGACCTGGGGTCAAGCGGTTCCCCCTTTGCCTGCTCCGGGCTCATAAATTCAGGAGTTCCAAAAACCGCCCCCTGCTGAGTCAAAACCCTGAGGCTCCCTGTTGCTGGATCAGGGTCATTCATCTTTGCCAGACCAAAATCCAGAACCTTAGGAAAATCCTCTATTCCTCCCTGGTTTGTAAGAACAATATTCTCTGGTTTTAAATCACGATGAATAATACCAAGGGAATGTGCTTCTTCGAGGGCACCACACACTTGAATCATTATCTTTGCTGCTTTATGAGGAGGAAAAGGACCCTTTTGCTTTTCTATCTGCAGAAGATTCCCACCATCGAGATATTCCATCACAATGTAAAGCGCCCCATTATCTAACTGTCCAAATAGAAATACCCTTATCGTATTTGGATGAGTTAGTTTGCTCATTGCACGTGCTTCACGCCGGAAACGAAGAACGAGGTCCTGACGGGCAGCAAGGCGGGTGTGAAGTATTTTTACGGCGACGAGCCGATCCATATCCGGTTGCTTCGCCTTGTAGACAGACCCCATCCCCCCTTTTCCTATTTCTTCAATTATCCAGAACTGTCCTAAAATGCACTTTCCTATATAAGGGTCCATATCAAAAATAGATATAAACTATTATTCAAACTATTTCCATAAGTAAATTAATTTTTAATGCACTTGATTTAGATTTTTACCATGAAAATAATAAAGAAACAATTATGGATTCCCGCCGGAGTTTATCCTTGTGAAAACAGGGACGGGAATGACATAGGAAGGTCATTTAGATTTCTACTTCCATGAGGATAAGAAGTCATTCCTGCGGAAGCAGAAATCTATAAACTATAATTTTCATTCTCGGGGGTGGGCAAAATTGCCCATGAATGTTTAATACAATGCAAATCATTACTGGACTATCTGGACATCTACTATACGCAAAGATTTCACGGATGACATTTTTCCCTTTATCATCTCAACATCAACTATAACATCAGACAGCTGAAAAAGGACTTCACCACTAAATTTGTTATCCCCTTGAACTTTAACTGAAATTTCAAGAATGTTGCTTCTTAAATCATGGAAAATGTGCATTAAATCATGTAGTAGATTTGGGCGGTCATTCCCTTCAAAACGAACAAAAACCCTTCTAATAAGCGGGCTTTTTTTCCACTTAGCTTCTACAAGATTTATGGAACCAAATTCTTTCATTCCTGCAATACAATTGCAATTTGACCTGTGAATCACCGCACCCTTTTCTTTACTCGTAAGAGCGACTATTGAACATGGAGGATTAGGAAAACAACAACGAGCAAAATGAACCGGTAATGGGTATTTTAATTTTGGAATTTCAACATATTCAGAAAAGAAAAATTTGTTTGAAAATTCACTTCCAAGTTTTTTACTCAGACTCTCCCGAATTTCCAATTCTCCGCATTCCTTTATCATTGCAGCAGAATCTTCCTTTGAAATCACTCCCTTAGCCCCAAGAAGGTTACATAACTTCCTGCATTCTCTGAATCCGATGTTCATTACAAGATGCGGAATAACAAATTCGTACATCAGGCGTCCCGTGTGAAGGTCCTCCAGGAATTCCTGCATGGAATTGTAACCCATCTTCTTTCTAACATCATCCAGAACCCACGAATTCGTATCTATTTTAATACCCAATTTCTCTTTGCAAAAATTTAAAAACTTTTCCTTCTCTTGCTCCACCTCTTGCTTCTGAGCTTTTTTGAAATACTTCCTCAACGCCAGTTTCGAATTGGAATCTATCACCCACCCAAACCAGTGTGGTTTTGCCTGAGGTTTATCATCTGTAATTATTTGTACTCTCTGCCCCTTTTTAAGCACAGTATTCAACTTTTTCTCCTTACCATCAATAATTGCACTTTTTGCTCGCACGCCAACTTCAGAATGGATGCTAAAAGCAAAATCGAGTGCAGTACTTCCCACAGGCAAGTGCTTTCTCTCCCCTTTGGGTGTTATAACTTCAATTTCTTCGTATAAAACCTTTGAAGTAATATCAAAAAAGTCATGCCTGTCTATAACATCAAAAGAAGACACAAGGTTCCCAAGCCAGTCCACAAGCGATTGATTCATCTGTCCATCATACCGCCTCATCTCAGCTATAATCCCAAGGTGATTTTTAGTATCCATCTGCGCTGTTCTAATTAAAATCTGCAATCTCGATAGGCCAGGGGCAAGAATTATTGTATGAAGAGATTGGTAACCATTAATTTTAGGATTGCTTATGTAATCAAAAACTGAATCTCGCAGGTGAGGATAAAGGTTATGAACAATCCCTAATGTTCTATAACAATCATCTTGTGTAGGAACGATAAGCGTTAAATTGTATACCGTCGCATTTTCAATCTGTTCAATGCCCATCTTTCGTTCCTGGAGTTGTTCATAAATCTGATAAATTCCACGATGATAGAATTTTTCAGTGCATTCTATCCCCCTCATTTGCAGATGAAGGTGAATTTCCTTGATAATATTGTCTATTACCGGTCTTACCTTTCTTTCATTTTGAGATAACCATTTCTGGATAGCATTGTAAGTATTTGAATCCAGTGCTTTCATAAGGTTATCTTCCATTTCCCTGGCTACCTTAAAGAGTCCCAGTCTTGCTGCAATTGGAATATAAAACATTCTTGTTTCGTACTCTATTCGCCTTTGCTTCTCTGGACCTTTCTGTGACTTTTTAAAAACTCCTATACTTTTAACATTGTCATACCTATCGAAAATTTTAACTATAATTGCACGAATATCTTCCATAGCTGCAGAAGAAAGGAGCTTTTTAAGTGTCTCTATTTGTGAAAGACCAAAATGCAATTTTAAATCTTGAGCAGATATTCCTGCGACACTTGTTTCATCATCATTTTTCTGTTTAAACTTCGTAACCCCCTCTACTATTCTCGCTACATCCTCACCGAATTTTCCCCCTATAACTTCTCTCGTTACAACCATTCTTCTGGGGTCGGCATCTTCAATGGTATCATGAAGAAGTGCACCTGCAACAGAAATATCATCCATCCAGTATTCTGCACATGTCCTTGCCACTGCAAGAGGATGAACGATATATGGAGAACCATCCTTTCTTTTCTGCTCTCGATGGACATCATAAGCAAAATCAAAAGCCCGCTGGAGCAGATCGGTTTTTACATTAATATTGTGCCTCTCCTGAAGGTCGATGATTTCCCTCATCATATCCTCGTACTTTCGGCGGGCATCAGGTTTGAATATTTCAATCAAAGCCATTCTCTCTCTTTTCTTTCAACTATTTTCTCTTTATTTTATTTTTCCAAAGATTTCATTTCAATTATATTATGATATATATTAAGATGGAACGCAAGAAATTGACTTACGAAATAGAAAAAAAAGCACGGGTTAAAAATCCTCACAGAATTTCTCACATTTTATCACAACTTTTCAAATACATTGGTACTTCTATTAAAATAGACAGATATTATCTCCTTAAATTCAAATCCACTCGCAGGATAAATTTTAAAACTGACCCAATTATAAGACTTAGGATAGAAAAAGGGGAAAGCTTTCTAACAACAAAAAAGCGAACATTCAAAGGGAAAACAGAAATAAACAGGGAAATCGAAATCCCTCTTGGTAGCCCAACAAGAGCTATAGAATTTTTCGAAAATGCTCTCGGACTTAAAC
>Ga0207433_10006325_pt1 | contig 20561 bp, 17 predicted proteins | sample YelNatPaOPGAMG01_FD_187559 | JGI IMG/M metagenome (GOLD analysis project Ga0207433, IMG submission 187559) | Hot spring thermophilic microbial communities from Obsidian Pool, Yellowstone National Park, USA - OP-RAMG-01 (SPAdes) (version 3) | ecosystem: Environmental > Aquatic > Thermal springs... | reverse complement strand
TTGCAGCCATACCACAGACATAAAGCCCTGGATAGACCTCGCGGGTATTCTTTATTGTCATATTCTCTGCAACCTCAGCCCACATAGACTTCTCACCCTCAATCTTTCCACTTGTTGTCAATAGCCTCCCCCCACTCTTTTTCTCTACAATATGGACAATTTCACAGGGATGGCCAGTAGCATCAATAACTGCCTTTGACTTGAATGTTAAAGGGTCAATATGCAAATTTGCCAAATCCACACTGGTCCAGTTCACAACCACACCACAGACCTTATCTTCCCTTATCATCACATCTTCAATCTTTAAAAGATTAAAGATTTTCAATCCCTGTTTTATTGCCTTATCAGTGAGACAGGCAGTTGCCTCAAGTGAATCTGCTACATAATAACCGCTCTCATATTCTTTATATCTGATGCCAAACTCCTCAAGAATCTCCAGCCCCTGTTTCTGGACCACAATCTTATTGAACATCATACCACCACCGGGCATACCACCACCGAGTTTGAGCGCACTCTCAAAGAGAACGGTCTTTATTCCATTCTTAGCGAGATAATATCCAGCGCACAATCCAGAAGGACCAGCCCCACCGATGATAACATCAGATTCAATATATTCTAAGAGGTCTTTGAGATATGTCTCAATGATTGCCTTTGAAATGGTGGTCTCGTTCAGCATCTTTATAGAATTCCAAAACGGGCACCAAAAGAAAGCCGGAATACTGTTTCGGTGTTACCTGCATCATAGATAATAATGCCCGGCTCAACAAAGACCTTTGTCTTTGGATTTACTGAATAATTTAATCCCATACCGAATCTAAAAGAGAAAAAGGTGTGGGTGTCTCCGGGTCCGGGTGGGTCAAAGATTTCAAATCCAAGACCACCATGGACATAGGGTTCTATCTCGGTCATTGGGATATAGAACAATCCATCAAGAGAAAGGCCACTCAAACCCCATTCACCAGAATTTAAATAATTTAAATAAAAGTAAGTTCCATTACCGAAAGTTAACTCTGTAATATTCAATCTTATGCCAATCTGTTTTACTGGATTGACCACGCACTCTGCACCAATACCAAAATAGGCATCCTCACCAATATAAAAGCTTGCCTTTGGTGCGATATCAAAAACTGAATGGTGAAACCTCTTTATACCCTTTGCCGGAGCAAAGAACATAAGCAATAAGAGAAAGAGAACTATCTTCTTCATATCTTCTCCTTTTGGGAATTATATCCAGATTAATCCCTTTTTCAAGGGAGTCTTTTTAACCCTTGCCAGAGTAAATCCTTATCAATCTTCCAATTTTTATCAAAGAAACCAGCAGCCACAATCCCTGCCCAGCCATATTTATTAGCAGATTCATCCCAGATTATGAAATCAGGCAGGCCTGAGCCGGAATAGATTACCGGGAATAGATTAAGATACTTCTGTGCCTTCTTTGTTGTTGCTGAATACAGCAAGACAAATTTCTCTAAATTCAAGGGATTGGGATATATCTCCATCAAACACAAATCCCGATATCTTAGAATATTATTGTTCAATGAAATAAAGACCTCATTCGGACCGATATCTTTTATCATTCTACCAATAGATTTATAATCACCTTTGAAATTTATCGGCAGCCTGTTATTTATCCTTTTTATCAATGCATTTGTCTCAGAATTGCCGAAGAGTATCAGATTGAAATTCTTTATCTGTTCTTCAGTAACTTCAGTGTCTGGAACAATCTCTGTGTAGCCATTTGCCCTTATCCACCAGATATAGGATTGGAGTCGTGCCTGATGGAGATTATTTTCTGTATCAATTGAATCTCCAATTGTGCCATAGACCAAAATAAACGGGCTGAAATAAGCCTGTTTGATAGGACCGTATAAATTGATAGTCTTCTGCCGGAATCTTTCTTTATTTTTTGCAATTCTGAATGATTCGCCTGATTTTTTAAATGAGAACTCATTTTCTCCCTTATATTTTACCCATTTAATTTCTGTATTATCAATCTTGAAGAAGATATAATCCGGTTTTGATTTTATTTCTTTCAATCGTATTGTAAATTCTTTAACATTCTTTGTTTGAACCGTGTATTGGATGTAATGACACCAGGGTCGCCCCCAAATCTCTCCTGTTGTATCCACCGAGGCGATTACCATACCATTCTGATAAATATTCTCCAGTTCATCAATTCTTATCCAGTATGCCTTATTTGAATGGCTGAGATCAGTGGTCATAAAAATTATCTTATCCGGATAAGGATTGCGCACTTTTTCTTTTAAAAAATCCATCATTCCTTTCAAATCAACACAATCAAACTCTTCTGTTGAATCTATATCCCACCAGTGTCCTTTTCCTTCAACTTCATTATATACAAAATCATATTTTAATTCATTCAAAAATTGTGCCATCATCCTTCCCTGAATCGGTGGAACATTATCATCTGCCCCACCGTGCAGAATATAGACGGGCAGGTTTAGGGCATTCACTAAAAATAATGGTGTGTTATCCTTTCTCAATACCATATCCCGGAATTTAATCTGGTTTGGTTCTGAAAAAATCTCGCCTCTCTGCAAGAACCAGGGAATGTATAATTGAAAACTTGTCCAGCCTGCACTCGGTGCGATTGCTGCGAACAGGTCAGGGTGGGATAATCCAATATGCCAGACTCCGTGTCCACCCATTGAATGTCCGGTGAGATAGATTCTGTTTGTATCAATCTTAAAATTCTTTTTTACATCCTCAAGGACTTCAAGAAAATCAATCTCTCCCCAGTCCTGCCAGTCAAAACCATATCTTCTACGATTTGTCGGTGCAACAACATAAGCCCATTCTTTTTGTGAATATGATTTAACCTGATTTATTGCCTCAACCGCTGCGCCGTGGCAGGACATAATCAGGGCATAGAGAGAATCAGAAGAAATATTTTTTGGTGGCAATACTGCGTAATACTGGCAGGAATTGTCTATCTTAGAAATAAATGTCTTTTTATAAGGCTCATTAGATTTTTTTATCTTAATCCAGAACGAATCCTGTGTTTGATAGTTGTTGTTATATACCCTGATTTTTATGAGCGAACTATCCCCTTTGCCAATTCTGCCTTTTGATTTCAAATGCACAGGGATTTTTATTGCGGATAAGGGCATAATCCTTGAAATTTCTTTTTCGGTCTTTTCTATTATATCTCCACTGAGTTCAAGTTTAATATTTTTAATCACCCTCTCACTCGTATTCATAATCGGAATAGCAACATAACCATCATAAATTTCGCCTTCTATAAAGTCCGGGCATGTAATATCCCTGATAATCATCAATGCTTGAGGATTGGTTATAATCCGAAAAGAAAAAGAGTGTTCACCAAAACCGCTCGGCTTTACGATTACCTTGTTTTTACCCTTTTTAAGAAGAACCGGAATCAAAAATCCATCACCATATGGGTCTGCAGGATAGGTTCTGCCATTAAGAATAAAGCTTCCGAGGCTCTGGGCATCTATCAATGCCCGCGCCTCTTTTTCCGATTCAAACTCACCATAGCAAATGCTTGCACAGACAAGCCCGGCAATACCATAATAATTCTGGAGTGTATCCCAGAGGACATCTTCGTATTTGATTTCTACTTTTTCATCATTGGTATTTAATACCTTCCATTTTACAAATCCACCTTGAACAAGAAAACTTGGATAAGACACACTGATATCTGGTGTAAAATTCTCGTCGGTCAAATTCAGGTCAATGCCAATGATTCCTTCGCGCACACCAACAGGAAAGGGTCCAAGATACTGCCATTCATTGATAACGATTGTGTCTTCCAAACTTGCAAAAACACTTATATTAAAAATAATTGTAAAAATAGAGAAAGCAATCACGAATACACCCCCCCTCGGTTATGACAAATCCTTTGTCAAATTACTAATCATAATCCTAGGACAAGTCTTTAACAATCCATTAATATCTTATCCATTCACCGTCCCCGCATCCCAACCAAACTGACTGCAACATCATCTCCATTGCCTCCACCTTTACCAAATCCCTATTTCGGTATTTCGCCAATTGACGAAATACCGAAATACTCACCATTGCTTATACCGCATATTCTGGACAAAGTTTTCAAGCCATTTGGTTATGGTAGAAACAGATGCATCTTTAATCCAGTAAATCCGCTCATTTGCCCGCACCTCATAACGGATAAGGTCAATATTCCTCAGATTGCGTAAGACATCAGAAATCGTCGTGACCGAAACACCAATTTCATCAGCAAGTTCTCCAGGGGTCTTCGGCTTATTCAATAAAAGTTTAATGACCTGATAAGCAGTAGGATTGCCCAGGATACGACAAACCCTTGATGCCCGATACCCAGTCTCTGCCATTCTTCTTCTCATAGTGCAAATTATATGCAATTTCGGTATTTCGTCAATTGGCGAAATGCCTGACCACTTTCCACTTTTTATGCATCTTTTGGACATGCTTTTTGAAGTTGAAAAATTATTTGCCGAGTAAGCCGCCGAGAGGGTTGGCAACCTGCCACTGCAAGTTTGAGCAGAGATATTCATAAGTCAAAACTCATTGACCTTGTGAGAAGAAAATTATTGGAAGGCAAAAACATTGCATTCCTGCAATTGACGAAACCGCCAAACCTTTGACGATACGGGCGGTGAAACCGTATAACCATTGATATCACCATTTTTGTTCTGTAGTGGTCAATCTTGCTTGACTTCTTTACGCTACTTTTTTTATTTTTGTCATTGTGAGGTTTCTTTCTTGTGTCATTGCGAGGCATCCGCCAATCTTTGTGGCGGATGCCGAAGTAACCCCATTTGTTATCGGTCATTCCAGGAATTACTTCGCCCGCCTTCGATGGGCTCGCAATGGCAGAAGGAATAAAATGTTTCGGGGTTCAAATCCAGGGTTTTGAGGGGGCTTTAAAAAATTCCTCATTCAAGGGAGGAAAAGTGGGGGGTGGTCAGGCGAAATGCGGAAATATTTTACGGTGATGTGCGATTTAATAGATATTATCAAAAATTGCAAATACACCATTACGCCAATTGGCGTAATGGCAGTAATACAAATATAAATAAAATTTACGAAAGGCTCGCTTCCAGTAATGATAAAAGAAAAAACAGATATTCCCTCCCTATTAAAAAACGGAGAGAGGAGTTAGTGAAGGGCAGAAATTTTTAATTCAAAAATTCATTTAAATCTAAATGGCATCTTACCGAGTAATTTACCCTGAGACATCTTCTTTAATAAATTCTTCGCATAAAAGAATTGCTTTAGTAATTGATTCACGTCAGCAACTGTAGTGCCACTTCCCATTGCAATCCTGCGTCGCCTTGAACCATCAATTATCTCAGGATGCTGCCTTTCTTTTCTGGTCATTGAATTTATTATTGCTTCAATCTTTTTAAATTCATCTTCATTTATATCTGTTTCTTTCACACCCGGGAGCATTCCTACAAGTTTGGAGAGTGGCCCGAGTTTCTTTATTGCCCGCATCTGCTCAAGGAAATCTTCTAAATTCAAATCGCCCTTGACAATCTTTTTCTGCAATCTTTCTCGATCGATCTCACTCTCTATAGTTCTTACCTTTTCCACCAGACTCACAACATCACCCATTCCCAAAATTCTCTGGGCAATGCGGTCCGGATAGAACTCTTCAAGGCCATCAATATTTTCACTAATGCCAATGTAGTATAATGGAACACCTGAAACCCTTGCAATTGATAATGCTGCACCGCCTCTTGCATCACCATCAAGTTTTGTTAAGATAACACCATCAAGTCCAACCTTTTCTTTAAAGGCCCTCGCCTGATTCACAGCATCCTGACCGGTCATACCATCAGCTACAAGGATTTTGTAGTCTGGTTTTACTACATCGTTTATCTTTATCAATTCGTCAACGAGTTCATCATCAATATGTAGTCTACCTGCAGTATCAATGATAACCAGACCGTAATTCTCTTTTTCTGCAGTCTCTTTGGCAAGTTTTGCAGTTAAAATGGGGTTATTATCTTTTAGCGGAAATACCGGAATATTGTTTCTCTTGCCTAACTGGACGAGTTGATCCACTGCTGCTGGTCTTTTTGCATCTGCAGGCACGAGCAGAGGCTTTCTATTACTAAAACGATAGGCAAGTTTTGCTGCAGTCGTGGTCTTGCCAACACCCTGAAGACCGAGAAGACTTATTATTGTTGGACCATCATTTTTGAATGTCACATGTCGGGGTGTCTTGCCCAAGAGTTCTACAAGTTCTTCAAAGACAATCTTCATCACCAGTTCACCAGGATTCAACCTCTTATCAAGATTCTGGTTTAATGCCTTTTTCTGGACATTTTCAATGAATTCCTTTACAACCTGATAATGGACATCTGCCTCAAGCAGGGTTACTCGCAGGTCCTTCAATATGGCATCTATTTCAGTCTTTGTGATTCTGCCATATCCCAGGACCTTACGCCTGAAAATCTGAAACCTATCAGTAAGTCCTTCAAACATTACTCTATTTTACTGAAAATTTAACGAAATTCAATAAGGTAATCCTTCCAATTACCTCCAACAATCTTTGCCATAATTCTTTTTTTACCAATTCCTTCTTTTGCTTTCATTTTAAAAACCATATGTCATTTAAAGTGGCGCAATTTGAGCAAACTTTATACTTATCATAACAATCACCCTCAATCCTTCGGTAGTCATAGAACTCGGCTTTATTTACCCTGCAAATTTCACACTTTATAGCCATTTTGCCCCCTTTTTAAAAAAATTATGCCTCAGCAGCGCATAAGACCTGAATTACATCGGCCAAGTATTCTTCTTTTTTCTTACCCGATGGTAGAAAAATGTCCTGGAAGGCATCTGAATAATTGGCAAGAAGATAATTCAAAATATCTTTTAATTCTATTTCTTCACATCCAGTTTTAATAAGTTTATCAAATTGCACCCTCAGATTATGGTCTCTTTTTAATAAATCAAGAAATATGGTGGAATAATTTCTTCTATATTTCAATAACATAGCTCTCTCATCTATTGTAATCAATTGAGAGAGCCAAATGTCATCGTATTTCAGCAAGAGTAAATCAGAGACAGGTAGTTTTTTTCTGAAAAGTTTTAATGGAATATCATTTCCATAGAGTGCCCCAATTTCTACTTTCACCTTTGAGTAGGTCAAACCCAATGTCATCTTTAAGGTCACAGAATCCTCAGTTATTATATTAATGGTTTTACTCTGCTTGATTTGCTCTTTCAAATACTCGTATCCCTCCTTGCTGGCGGAATAAAAGCCATTTATTCTATCAATTTCAAGTGTTGCAGGGTTATCTCCTTTATCAAATAAAACCCCGATGTAAATTTCAAAGGTTTGAATTTTAAATAACTCAAGAAGTTCAATAAGTGAAAAAGTTTCATTTTTTCTCCTGAACAATTTTTTATTTGAATTTAAATATTCCACAATTATACCAAATTTTCTTGAGGTCCATATCTCTCTTCTAGCTGCAACTCCTCCACTATCCACTCTATTTTTTATTTCTACAAGGACTATAGCTTTTTCTTCTTGGATAATACTACCCACATCAATATTTACATCATTATCACCCAGCCAGTCCCAATTTGATGTCCGAAAGATACTTTTTTCATCAGGGGGTAAAGACTGTAGGGTAAAGATACCTTTCTTTTTGTGCAATTCAGGATACTCTAACCAGATAGGTAATTGACTGAGTTCTATATTAAGTGAAGAGGTCTGAAAAGAAGAGGCAAGTTTCTTTTCAATATATTTTCCTTTGCCACCCTGGCTATGTTGATAATAAGAAGTGACACCAAGCAAAGATTCATAATATTCTTTTATCTCTTGGGGAGCGCTTAGAAGCCCGTGATAAACCTTCGCAACAGGATCAAAATCGCAGGCATCAACATTGATGCACAAGTCTTTAAAACTTATCAGAATATTTTTGTAAGGCTCGTAAAGCAGAAGTTCTCCCAGATCTAACCTATTTTTACTTTTTACGCATAGTAAATTCCGTTTTATAAACATATTTTATATCTTTGTGCAGATAATTACGCTTTCGCCTCTAATTGCCCTATTCCGGGCACCAAGAAGTGGGTTAAATATCAACTTTTCAAACTGAAAACCGACCTCTTCACAAAATTTTTTTGTCATTATTGTTGTGGGAATTTTTCTGCCATTGACCGTGCTATCACCAATAATTATTGCAAGTTTACCACCCGGCTTTAATGCCCAATAAATATTTTTTATAGACTCTTTCAAGTCATCATAATACATTGCCACCTTTGTTGGCAAATTTAAATAGTTATTTTGGGGCCGCCCATTATTCTTCATCCCGAGATATTTACTTTCAATCTTTTTTATATCAGTCCCTAAATAATCATAGGCAATTTTATCCTTACCAACATAATCTATTGAAAAATAATACGGTGGACTTGTGATACAGGCATCAAACTTACCGGCGAATTCACTCATATTTTTTAACTCAAGGACATCATCTTCAATAATACGCGCAGATTCAAATTTAAGGCCATATTTTTCTTTAATCTCCATCATCTTCTTATAACAATTTAAAATATAATTAAATTTTTCAATAAAAAGACCTACTTTACCCTTTCTATTATAACGCGATGTTCTGATAAAGGCGTCGACAGTATCAAAGTATATCGCTAACATTAAATTATGTATAACGGGATTATTATGTTGCCATTTTTTATTTTCTATCGTTTCTAAAATGTTTTGTAAATCATCAGGGCTATAATCTAATTTCTGTTTATCAATGAATAGCAAATCATTTTTTAATTTAGATAAAACTACGCCCATCGGTGTAACATCTATGCCCACACTCTTTATTCCCATTAGTGACGCTTCGTGGGTTGTGGTGCCTGAACCATTAAATGGATCTAATAAAAGCGAATTTGTGTTTAATTTAAAGGCATTGATTAAAGTGCGCACAACCCGAGGATAAAATTTGCCCTTATATGGATAAAGATTGTGAAAGGCATAGGCGTTTGTATCTCCAAATTTATCAACATATTCGGTATAGAGAGTAATCTTGCCTTTTACTTTCTCAAGATGGGCGATGCGCATCCTTATAAAATCTTCGTCGCCTTTTAGATTTACTGTTCTATTTACCGGATCAATAATATATTCTTCGGTCAAACCTTGTAATTCCAAGTCCAGAAATTCTAAATCGGCGAGGGTCTGCATCCAGAAACCAAAAATTGTATCTCCTTTTGGAAGGACATAATTTTTAAATTCCTTTGCATATGCATCCATTATTTCTTCATAAGAGGGAAAGTCATAAGTTCCAAACATCGTTGCTTGTGCTCTATTTTTTACAAAAACACCTTTCTTCATAGTTTTATTTTATCTATTTATAACTCTGTGTCAAGTGTGCGATTAAGAAAATTCAGATATTCTTTATTATTTATCAATTTTGAGATTTAAGTAATTCACCTAAGGGTTTGATAATTTTATCTTTTATTATTTTATCCACTGTTTCATCAAGTCTATCAGTTGGTTCTTTTTGCAATCTGGTTTTACTGAACTCAAGAAGGGGGACAAAAAACCCTTTGAAATTACAATTTTCATATAAGAATTCAAAATTTTCTTCATTATTTATTTTTAGTTCCGTAAGAAAATACCACCGCTTTTCCCACCAATTATTATTTGAGACAAAAACCATAAACAGGGGTTCCTTTAATTTCTTCTCTAAATCCTTCCATCCCTCATATTCCATAAGTTTGTCGTATTTTAGGAACACACATATGCCAATTTTATTGCCAAACCTGGCAAAATAAGGGTTAGGTAAACGTGGATAAAACTGCTTTGGTGCGTAGTAATTTCCCTCTCTAAATGAATAGTCCTCATTATTTGCGCGAAATTCATTATTTAGTAATTTACCTATTCTCTTGAGAAGGCAATGAATATCCTGGAAAAATTTCTCAAACCAGTCATAGGTTTCGTAGAACTTTTTTATCATTTGCTCGTGACTTTGCTCCATTTTAACCTCCTTATTTTTTAATCAATTTATTTTAATTCAAATTCTGGTTTTTCAGGTATGTTCTCAAAATCAAAGCCTGTAAAGATATAATATCCGTAAAAATTAATAAATTCACTTAAATCTTCTAACACTATTCGCTCCTGGTCATTCAAATTATTTTTCGCTTTTTCACTATTGAGCATTCTGTGTATCGCCCATAATACATCCCCCCAAGCAAGTTTAATGATAGGCGTATCTTTACAAAACCAATTCTTTCTGTGACTCTCTATCTGTTTATTATCGTAAGATTTTCCTCTTTTACACTCAATTAATATGCAATATTCAGGCTCATTATATATCCATGCATCTGGAATAGAGGACTGTTCTAATTTACTATCATTATTTTTTTCATTTGTTTGCTTTTCTACAAAATCAAGAGGTTCTTCAGCAATGGTAACGATATACTTTTTTTTTGCCTCTCGTGAAATTTCCTTATCCATATAATTTTGCAGGACAAAGGAAGCTTTACTATAATCATGATTTTGCAATTCCGATTTTTCCCCAAACAAATTTTTTAAAAACCTGTTTCTATTCTCTGAACTTAATAGACGTAGGGTCTGAATAAAGGCACGGGTGATGTTATTTTCTATTAATTCATCCTGCACACTCAGGTTATAGGAATAAAAAAGATTCAGATGCCTATCTTTTTCCGCCATCATACCCCCCTGTTTTTCTGTATAATAATTTCTTTTTCATTATATACATAACCAATAATGAAACTAAAATAAAAATTACATCCCTGAGCATCTTAAGTTTTCAATTGCATTTTTGTAGTCTTTTGTTTTGAATATACCGGCACCAGCAACGAGGATGTCTGCACCGGCTTTTGCTACAATATTTGCATTTTCTCCATTTATTCCGCCATCAACCTGTATCAAACAATTCAATCTATTCTTATCTATGAAATCTCTTGCCCTTTCAATCTTTTTCAAAACCTCGGGGATAAATTTCTGACCATAAAACCCCGGATGCACGGTCATTATCAATAAAAAATCTAAATATTCAACAAATGACAAAACCTTTTTTAATGGTGTTTCAGGATTGATGGCAATACCAGCACGACATTTTTTTTTCTTTAAGAAATTAATACTCTTTTTAGGATTTTTCACCGTTTCTATATGAAATGATATCCAGTCGGCACCGGATTCAATGAATCGTTCAAAGTATTTATCAGGATTTACAATCATCAGATGGGCATCGAGTTCAAGTTCGGTCATACGATTGATTGCCTCAACGAACATCGGCCCGAATGTAATATTGGGAACGAATACACCATCCATAATATCAAGATGGACAAGATCCGCACCGGCTTTTTCTATTGCCTTTAATTCCTTATTGATTTTTGTAAGATCTGCGGCAATGATTGATGGGGCAATCTTCACTTGACAACCATCAGATTTATTGTATCACCTTTACTCACTGGATTACCAGGCTGGGGGTTCTGGACAATGACAGTTCCTTTTTCACCAGTTCCCTCTACTTCAGTTACAGAACCAAGGGCAAGATTTGATTTTATTATTATTTCCTTTGCTACATCAAGTTTTAAACCAATTAAGTTTGGCACCTTTAATAAAATTCCTTTACTCAATATTATTTTTATCTCTTCCCCCTTTTTGACCTCTACTTCTGCTTCAGGAATTGTTCTGATAACCTTTCCTTCATCAATAGAATCAGAATAGATACTGTCAATGTCCCCTACTATTAATCCCAGGCGGTCAATTATCTGTTTTGCTTTTGCAAAATCAAGTCCGAGCAAGGAAGGGACTACAATCTTTTCTGGCCCAAGGCTGACTGAGAGGTTGATAATCCGCCCTTTCTTTACCTTTGTGTCAGGCAGAGGCTCCTGGATTATAACCCTGCCCTGCTCAATTATGCGATCATATCTTCTTTCTACTACGACCGATTGTAATCCTGCCCTCTTAAGAATAAATGTAGCAGAATCAAGCGGGAGATTACAGACATTGGGGACGCTCACAACTTCACCCTTCCGCACAAACATCGGCATCAATAAGAAGTTTGCAAGCAGGAGTCCGAGGATAAAGAAAATTAGAATAACGATCAAGTAGGTGAGAAGTCTCTTCACTGATCAAGAACTGTGGCGACGATGAGGTCTATCTTTGACCCCTTCCTCGCTTTTGTTCCGGGTTTGGGATTTTGTGCCATTACAATTCCAACATCAAATTCAGTGCTCACTTCATATGAGACACTGCCTACTACAAATCCCTTTTCTTCAATAATCCTCTTTGCGGTTGTGAGTGCCTTGCCAATGAGCCTTGGAACTTCAATCATTTCAGCACCGCCACTCAAGACAATCGTAATAGCATCACCTCTTTTCACCCTTGAACCTGCAACAGGTAAGGTTGAAATTATCTTATCCTTTTCAATTGTAGAATTTTCTTCAGTTTTAATATCACCGATGCGTAAGCCAAGATCATTCAATTTTATTGTTGCCTCACTCAAACCAAGCCCTTTTAGTTCAGGAACAATGACATTGCTTGCCCCTTTTGAGATAAAGACCGTAATGCTTGATTTACTCCGGACCACAGAACCAGGCAATGGATTCTGTCTACAGATTTGATTTTCAGCGAATTTTTCACTCTCCTCTTCACCACCAACAACGAGGAGTAAGCCGCGATTTTCGGCAATAACCCTTGCCTGTTCTGGTGTGGAGCCGGTTAGGTCTGGAATGACAACCTCTCCTCCTTTGCTGATCGGAAGGACATAGAGGAATAAAACACAGACAACTAAAGATGTTATCAGTGAAACTAAAAAAGAAATTAAAAATACCCTTGAGCCATTATAATACATCGTTCTCCTCTCTTTTTATGATAAATAAAATTGGTAAACGTAAAGCGGAGAGGGCGGGATTTGAACCCGCGTTCCGCCTTTCGGCGGAAACACGATTTCCAGTCGTGCTCCTTGGGCCACTCGGACACCTCTCCAAAAAATTGCCTTTAACAAATTCATTTATTTTCTTCTTTCTCGTTATCTTTTGACTCCGCTTCAGAGGTAGAGTTTTCAATTTCATGCAAGCCCTTTTTAAATTCTCTAACACCCTTCCCCAGACTCCGTGCAAGTTCTGGAATCCTCTTTGCTCCAAATAGCAGAAGCACGATGAGGAGTATGAGTAGAATCTCTTGCCAGCCTAAATTCATAAGATGCCTCCTTGAAGCAAGTAAGTATATGAAAATTTAATGCATTGTCAAGTCTTGATCTTAGCCTCCAGCTTTGCAGAATGAACTTTTAAATTTTTTGGTAAGTGGGTAATTTATCTTGGGGATAGAGTTTCCTCTCCTATAGGGAGATACAACCTGGGCATTTAATTGAAATCAGAAGGGATTAAAGCGAATTTGAATACGCTTAGTGATAAACCTCTCAAACTCGCCCGGCTTAAAGAAGAAATATCTTAATTCTTCTAAAAATCGCTGGGCAATCTCACCAATACTGCCCAAAGGTTCCTTGATTTCCTTGGTCAAAAGACTACCCTCACCACCCACCTCCAAATCATACGCTAAATAATTGTCCGAACAACACCCTTTCAAACCTTCATACTTCTGATACATCTCCAGGGCACTACCCGCCTTTACGGCGTGGGTCAGCACAGGCCTTAAGTCAAACTGAATCATCTCCTGATAAATTTTAACCAACCGTGCCTTTCGGAAATGCTGATAATTGGCGGTTAAAGGTATTTAACTAAATCAAGAGATAAATGGTGTAAAACCCAAATTTTCTATCTAAAGGTGAGAAAAATTTTGATTCCTCAGTGCTGATTTAAAAACACACTCTATAAACCATTTGCATATTCTTTATAAAATAATTGGTTTAATAATCTTTTTATTACCCCCCTCGTTTCACGAAGCACTTCAAAAAGTTTATTATAAAGCCCATTATTTTCAGAAATACCGATGATTGAACCTATTATGCTTAGGTTATTAGTAAGGATTGAATCAGAAGCGCCAATGGTCAGACGGTAAATATCCCTGATTCTTTTAATAAAATAAAAATTATTCTGTAATATGGTTAAATCATCCATCAACTGGGGTAATTTATGGGAGAGTAATTCAAAGAGTCTTGAGTTAACAGGTTCGGTAATTTCAAAGTATGCCTTTAGAATCAATAAAAGCATTTCAATATCCCTTAAACCGCCGGAACATTCTTTGATATCAATTTCAGAATTTATAAATTCTTTTTCGGTGGGATGCCGAGAATGAATTTCTTTAAGCATTTGTTTTATATATATCTCTTTTCTATTAAAAATTTTTTTCTGAAGGATTGAGTTTAAAAAATCCCTTTCAAAGCGGCGTGAACCAATTATCAATCTTGCACCCAGTATTTGAGATTGTTCAATAAAGATATCTGGACGTTCTTCACTCAAAAGTTCTTCTATCTCCTGAAATTTAATTACGAACCTTCCAAAGTATTCAGCGAATCTGTGGTGTGGTATGGTTCCCCTTTTGATTATCTCAGCATTCATCTTGCTTACTACTCGATTAGAATAGTTAAGTAAATCAGGATCTTCAGAATTTAGAATTACTATTAAGTCATAATCATCATCAAATGCCTGTTCCCGTGCATGGCCACCCGATGCAAAGATCGCAAGCACATCCTCGGTAACAATTCTTCTATTAAATTCTCTATCTACCTCTTCACGGCAGATATCATAAAGGGTTCTCATATACTGATCTGCAAATTCTATAAATTCGGTATTTGTGATTTGTGTTGGGGTCCCCCCTAATGTTGCGATGGAAACCCTCACCATTTCGATGTCATAATAATCGCCAAGTTTTTCTCTTTTTTCAGTGAAAGTCCTCATTGAGTTAACAACATTATAGATCCCTTCAGCAAATTCTTTTAAATCCCGGGGATTTTTTAACATTCTTAAAACCTGTGGATATCTTTCACATACTTTATTGAAATAACGTTTAAAAAATTGACTTCCGGTAAGATGGATATTTATAAGATTAATCAATTCATCAAAAATCAAGCGGAGTTCTTCCTCATACAATCTTTCTTGCAAAAATGATTTTAATTTTATTAAATCCTTAGAATCATTTAATCCAAGGTATTTATTTACAAGTTGGGGATAACGGTGAAAGATAAATAAAATATTTCGTATCATTTCAGGGTTCTTTTTTAAAATCCTTAAAAAATCTTGGTTTAACACCTTGAATATGCTAAAACTATTTTTGCCTTCACCAAGCAGGGTTAGAAATGTCAATAAAGTGTATAGGTCATATTTAAGCCATCCAATATAGCTTCTAACTATATCTTTTTGTCTTTCCGTTGGAAATTCCTGAAAATCAGAAACGAATCTGTTAAGAGCACTGGTATTTTTAAAAACATCAAGGACATCATCCCAAAATGATGTCCCGCGGAAGAATTTGAATTTTTTTATAAAATCAACCGCCAGATTCCCTGAATAAATTGGATCAAATAAAGGGATAAAGTTTGAAATGGTTTTGAGATGGTCCTTTATATCATCACAAAGTATGGGTATCACTTTGCGGAGGTTTGTTATATGTTCATAATAATGAACAAGCAGATGTCGCTCGGCACTGCTGGACCCGATATCTGTATAACCTAAAATCCGGGCAACCTTTCTGATATTTTTAAGACTGTTCTCATCAATTATAATCTCTTCATCCTGAGCAACGAGCATTTGATAAAGATATCTGAAAATCTCAACAAAGGTAAGAGCCTGCTCAAGCGTCTCGTATTCCCCCACCCTCTTTAAATCAAATTTTCTTAATTCATCAATTATATCCCATGCATTAACCTTGTGGATATCAAATATAGTTTTTTTTGCGGAAATGATACTTTTTATTGGTCTCAAAGCATCGTCTTTGAAGTTAATATGACCGCTAACCAGTGGCTTTGCAAGAAGCGTCCGAACTTCGCCAACGATTCCTCTGAGATAACCTTCATGGAATTTATTATCTCCCTTCGGAGAGAAGAAATACCTGCTGATTATCTCTTTTTGAAATTGGTTAAAAAGTCTCTCATCTCCGATGATGAGTGCAGCGCCAAGCATCTCATTAATTATTACAAAATCCCTTAATTCAGTTTTAAGGGCTTTCTTGTATTCATCTATTGAGGCAGAATAATGTTGGGCTCCTATATGCTCAGAGAGGTGAAAATGCAGGGATGTAGCATATTTCAGCATTTCCTGGTTTATACGGGCAATTACCCGGTTGAATCCCACCCGGTCACCAGAGCCATCATCAATTATTCCAACATCAATATCATCCTGATCCGATTTTGTGCCTACACCCATTATCGCATATGCTGGGGGATCGATATCTTTAATAAATATTTTTAGAAGTTCACTAAGATATGTAGCAGTAATGAAGCGGAATCTATTTCCCGCCTCACGCATAAAATTCTTATATATTGAAAAACGGTCATGATTAGAATGGAGGAGTTCCATCATCAACATTTCTATTAACTGGCGGTTCATCCATAACAGATGCAGGGCGAAATAGGTGCCAATAAATTTCAACTTTTCTTCTTTGCCCTCAGCAACTGCTCCAACAATTTTTAATTCCTCAGGAAAATTATAGGCAGGATGAAGGAAATGAACCAATTCTCGCTTCTTATTAACTTCAATGCGGTCGCGCATATCCTCATAATATTTTTGAACCACCTGGATATGTTTACGATAATGATTCCCAAAGTCACGTGTCTTTTCAATGAGGATAGTAATAAAATCCTTCATCTAATCACTCCATTATTCATCATTTAAGTAAATTTGTGACCGACTGAGGAGGTATGATTTTTTCATAACCGAGTTCTTCACTGAGGTTAAGAATGGTTAAAAGTTTTGTTTTAAATTCCTCCTCTTTGTTTATACCCTTTATTTTTTTTACTACATAATCCCAGAAACTTTGATCCTCTACCTCGCGGTTATAAATTATATAAATATGTCTAATATCAATACTCATATCTACCTTTAATTCAATATCTTTGGTGACACGCGGCGAAAGGACTTTCTCAACAAATAAATCCCAGGGATGGGCAAGATATAGCTCAATGGGGAATTTGCCCTCTTTTAACTCAATGATTGTAGTATATGGTTTAAGATTTGAAAGATTTTCTGTATAAAATTCAAAGATACCTTCCCTTAAAATATAATCAACATTGAACCAGGTCTTTGTAAATGACCAGGCAGTATGGAAACTCGTTATTTTTTCGCTGATCATAAGTTCATCATCATAGTTAATAATCCGAAGATTCTGAGACTTGGGATGATTTATAAACTCTTTCAATCGCTGGGCATTTTTGAATAGCAGATCAATATCCCAGTAGGCAATATACTTAAGGTACCCTTGCATTAATAGGGATACCGCACCAATGATGATGAAATTCAAATCTTTCTTATCCTGCAGACGGGAAATTTCTGAAAGGACTTTGACAAAATTTACACGCCGCTTCTCATCAACAAAATTAAGCCATTCAGGCATAGCCATTATTTATCTCCTTGAATTCTTATATAATTATAAACGAATCAGGGGAAAAATCAAGCGGACAGAATCAAAATTGAACAGTTGTTCAGTATGTGAGCAAAATCAGAATAGTTATATATAAAAAAACCTATGAAATTTCAAAATTTTATAGATAAATTTCTTGGCACGGTTTTTGCATAAATATAAGATTAGAACAGGAGGTGCATTATGAAAAACAAGAATTGGCTTTGGATTGTAGGCTTGTGGATATTATATATTGCAATGCCGGTATATGGGAGTGAATTCATAATAGATACGAATGCTGTATTCGTTCCTGCCCCATATGACCAAAAATCTTGTGCAATAGCCTTTGATGGCACAAATTATCTCGTTGTCTGGGAAGACGGGCGTAGTGGTGGCAATCCGCGTATCTATGCTGCACGTGTTGATCAGACCGGAAATCTACTTGATCCAAACGGGATTGCTATCACTACAACAAATTCACAATCTCCAGCAGTCGCCTTTGATGGAACGAATTATCTTATTGTATGGAAGGATGACAGGAATGGAAATTATTCAGATATCTATGGGGCGCGAGTTTCGCCCTCGGGCACGGTTCTTGACCCATCAGGCATCGCCATATCAACCGCAGCCAGTAATCAAACTTCTCCGGCAATTGCCTTTGATGGCATAAACTATTTGGTTGTATGGGAAGATTATCGAAATGGAAACTATGGAGATATTTATGGTGCACGAATAACCACCCAAGGTTCAGTTCTCGACCCATCAGGCATCGCCATATCAACTGCAAATGATAACCAGAGATACCCAGCGATTGCCTTTGGTGGGGCAAATTACCTTGTTGTATGGCAGGATTATCGGTATGGCACCTGGTATGGCTGGGACATCTATGGAGCAAGAGTCAATACATCTGGAGTTGTGCTGGATATAAATGGAATTGCAATTTCCTCTTCTGATAATTATCAGTGGTATCCTGCGCTTACTTTTGATGGCACAAACTATTTTGTTGTATGGGGTGACAGAAGGGGCGGTCTGCCCGAAAAAATCTATGGTGGACGAGTAAGCCAATCTGGAACTGTTCTTGACCCTGATGGTATTCCTATCTCTACTGTAGCAACTAATGGTCAATACTTTCCATCGGTTGCGTTTGACAACACAAATTACCTTGTGGTATGGGATGATTTTAGAAGCACGACCCACAATATTATGGGCGCAAGGGTGACTACTGCAGGTGCTGTCCTTGATCCTAATGGTAGATATATCTCAAATGCAGCAAGGGATCAGCTCTACCCAGTAATTAATTTTGGTACTACAAATTATTTTGTGGTATGGGATGATTATAGAAGTAATATTGATTTCGATGTCTATGGTGCAAGGGTTGACCAGTCCGCATCGGTGCTTGACCCGAATGGTATTCTTGTTACTCCCGTAATCAATTATCAATTGAATCCTGCGGTTGCCTTTGATGGCACAAATTATCTTGCAGTATGGGAAGATGCGCGGGCAATTTCTTATTATAATATCTGTGGTGCCCGGATTAGCCAATCTGGTATTGTCATTGATCCCAATATCATCTCCATCTCAACTGCGACTAATGACCAGATGTCTCCTAAGGTTGCCTTTGATGGCACAAATTATCTTGTGGTATGGGCTGATCAAAGGAATAATGCCTGGGATATATATGGCACCCGTATAAGCCAGTCAGGAAGTGTGCTTGAGCCAAATGGCATCGCATTATCCACTGCAACAAATTATCAGGAGGCGCCCGCAATTGCCTTTGATGGCACAAACTATTTAGTTGTTTGGGAAGATAAACGCGGTGGAACCTATTATGACATCTATGGAACAAGGGTCAACCAATCAGGCACAGTCCTCAATCCTGGTGGCATTGCTATATCAAGTGCAACAAATAATCAGACTTCTCCTGCGATTGCCTTTGATGGCACAAATTATGTAATTATCTGGGAAGATAATCGGAATGGTTCCTGGGATATTTATGGTGCAGCAGTTGATTTAAACGGCACTGTGGTCTCTAATTTTTCTGTATGCTCTCATACAAATAATGAGATTGACCCTGCCCTAACAATCGGCCCAGGGTGTCAAATCTTAACAGTCTATTCAAGATTTACTGATTACATCAATAACAAATTAGTAAAAACGATGCGTATCTGGGGCACATTCTACTCACTGATTGGAACTGAAGAAAATTCTAAAGTAGAAAGAACAGACCCTATTCTGCTCCAGAATATACCCAATCCTTTTGAGAATACTACAATGATAAAATATATTATCCGAGACCCTGAGTCAAAGGTCGTCCTGATGGTATATGATAGCCAGGGAAGAAAGGTAAAGACACTGGTTAATGATTCAAAAACTGCTGGTGAATATTTTGTCCAGTGGGATGGAAAGGATGAAAATAAAAATCTTCTGCCTGAAGGCTTATATTTCTGCACACTGAAAAACGGAAATTATTATGGAGTGAAGAAGATGATACTTCTGAGATAATCAGAGACTTCACATAAAATCTCCCTTTTACAAAAAGGGGATTTTTTTACTATTGGGTCTGCTCTGATTGAAGTCAGATATAATATCAATTATATCAACAATCCGCCATTATGCGCAGAAGATTAAATAGACGATGGTTTTGTTTCTATTTCGCCTCTTTCTTTTTTATCATCCGAACGCTATTTGAGCCGCACTTCGGGCAGGTGCGCTCCTCAATCACCCCTTTTACATAATGGAGTTTAAACTCTGCACCGCATCTTAAACATTTGAAATCTGCCTCATCAGGCATAGGACCTCCTGGTTCGTCACCTCGTCGCATAGCCCATAGTCTTATAGTCATTAACAACCATCAGACCATCCGACTATAAGACCATAAGACTATTCCCCTTCACTCAACACCTTAATCGTATATTCAATCTCCTCTTTTGTAACCCGTTTACGATGTCGTTCAATATCAATCATCGTCTTTGCAAACCTCTGACCTTCTGCAGCACTTATCCATTCCAGGAAAAGCCTATCCGGCCTGATCCCAAGTTTTTCCAGTTTATCCCATAGTTTCTCAACCCTCTTCTGG
>Ga0207433_10006320_pt1 | contig 20567 bp, 10 predicted proteins | sample YelNatPaOPGAMG01_FD_187559 | JGI IMG/M metagenome (GOLD analysis project Ga0207433, IMG submission 187559) | Hot spring thermophilic microbial communities from Obsidian Pool, Yellowstone National Park, USA - OP-RAMG-01 (SPAdes) (version 3) | ecosystem: Environmental > Aquatic > Thermal springs... | reverse complement strand
GAAGAATACCTGCGGATTACCCGCGACAGCACCCGCGTATTTACAGCTGACCCGGTAAACGGTTTTGCAGTCGGAAATATCGGAACAAACCCGCAGAAATATATGAAACTTACGCCCGAAAACTATGCCATTGGACATCGTGCCGGCCTGAAACTTAAAGAAGGACTTTACAATTCGTTTATGGGGTATGAAGCCGGGGCCAATACCGGAGCGGGAAATTCAAATATTTTCCTTGGTTACCAGGCCGGATATTCCAATGCAACAGGCAGTTACAATGTGTTTATCGGCAATCTGGCCGGGTACCGGAACACAGGTTCTGAAAGTGACCCATATGCCGGTTCCTACAATATTTTTATCGGGCATTCCAGCGGCCTAAACAACACAACCGGCTCTGTCAACTGCTTCATCGGACGAAGCAGTGGATATAATAATACTATCGGGAGTGCCAACATATTTGTTGGTGAATATGCCGGATATTTCAATGTGAACGGGTACCGGAATGTTTTTGTCGGCAAGGAATCGGGCTGGAAAAATACCTCGGGCTCCGACAATACTTTTCTGGGCTTTAATTCCGGATGGAACAATTCTACCGGGCAGCAGAACACATTTCTGGGAGCCAGCAGTGGTTACCAGCTTACTGCCGGCCGGGGGAATACATTTTTGGGGTATAGTAGCGGGTCTGGCGCAACATTGGGAAACTATAATGTGTGTGTAGGCGGATACAGCGGATACGGAAATATCGGAAGCAATAACGTATTGCTTGGTTACGGAGCCGGACAAAGTTCTACAGGGAACGGAAATATTTTTATAGGGTACAATGCAGGATCTTACGAAACCGGTTCCAATAAACTCTACATTGCCAACAGCAATACGTCAAAACCATTGATTTACGGTGATTTTGGTGCGCTTTTCCCTTTTGTGGTAATTAACGGAAACGGAGCCGACCGCACCAATGATTCCGTAGTATTTTTTGTGAACGGAAAATCGGCTGGTTTGTTCAACTGGTCTGCTCTCAGCGATTATCGTCTTAAGGAGTCGGTGCAAACCATAGGGCATGCCCTCGAAACGGTTATGCACCTGAGAGGAGTTGAATTCCAGTGGATCGATAAATCGAAATTTGATCATAAAAGACACATAGGCTTTATAGCCCAGGAAGTGGAACCTTATCTTCCTGAGGTGGTCAATAAAAGCAGTAACGGGATGTACTCGCTTGATTATCCTTCCATGACAGCAATTCTGCTGGAAGCAATAAAACAACAGCAGTATCAGATTGAGGAACTCCGGCAGCAGGTGAGTGAATACAGGGAACTGAAAGCAGAACTGGATGCACTGAAACAGGAATTGAAGAAAAAATAAGGGGTTAATAAAGTTACGGTTGATCTTCTGATGCTTGATCCGGTATAAAGCAACAAATGACCTGGAAGGAGGAATTTGTTCTACTGCCCGGAAGTAACCTCAATCGGCAGCTTTACCGGTCTCATCATATCAAGTACCCCCAGTGCATCGGTGGTGGAAGATACCTGGTCTATAATCATGGACAGTTTTTCTTTTGCTTCTTTCATCCTGATCCGTTCAGGGTGTTTCTGGACAAATTGCAGTACTTCCCGGAACGTTTCCGAACTGTAATAAGGAGAAAGCGGATTTGAGAGAAAGTACACCAGCAGTTTCCCTTCACGAAGCACCAGTTTTTCAAACCCGAGTTCCTGGGCAGCCCACCGGAGCCTTACTATATCGAGCAAACCGTTTGCGGATTCGGGCAGGGGTCCGAAACGGTCAATAAGAACGTTTCGGAAATTCTCGAGGGAAACTTCATCCTGGATGGTGTCAAGTTCACGGTATAGCCGTATCCGTTCAGCGGCATTGGGAATATACTGCTCAGGGAAGTGCAGTTCAAGATCGGTATCAATCTGGCAGTCAGAAACATATATTTTTTTTCTTCCGGTGGAAGCCGAAGGGGATTGATCGGCAAAAAGTTCCCCGAATTCTTCCTCGCGGAGTTCCTGCATTGCTTCCGTAAGAATTTTCTGGTAGGTTTCGAATCCGATTTCAGTAATAAATCCGCTTTGTTCGGCCCCAAGAAGATTTCCTGCTCCGCGAATGTCAAGATCCTGCATAGCGATGTTGAATCCGCTTCCCAGGTCAGTATTTTCAGCAATTGCTTTAAGCCGGCGGCGGGCTTCTCCCGTTAATGACGACAATGGAGGTGCCAGCAGGTAGCAGTATGCTTTCCGGTTTGAACGGCCTACCCTGCCGCGCAACTGGTGAAGGTCTGCAAGCCCAAACTGGTGTGCATTATTGATGATAATGGTATTGGCATTGGGAATATCAAGGCCTGATTCGATGATCGATGTGGAGATGAGGACATCATAATCGCCACTCACAAAATCGGTCATAATGCGTTCAAGCTGGGTACCGTCCATCTGCCCGTGGGCTACCACAGTTTTTACCTGCGGGCAGATTCTGCTGATCAGATTCTGAATGTCAAAAATATTCTGAATGCGGTTGTGGATAAAAAATACCTGGCCATAGCGGGAAACCTCATATAAGATAGCGTCCCGTATTACGTCTTCATCAAAAACATGCAGTTCGGTGTGGATGGGATGACGGTTGGGCGGCGGAGTGTTGATGATGGCCAGATCGCGGGCACCCATGAGGGAAAACTGCAAAGTGCGGGGAATGGGAGTGGCTGTGAGGGTGATGGTATCAACGTTGAGGCGCAGTTGCTTCAGCTTTTCCTTCACGGCTACACCGAATTTCTGTTCTTCGTCAATGATCAGCAATCCAAGATCCCTGAATTTTACTTCCTTTCCTACCAGTTTATGGGTGCCGATAACTATGTCCAGTTTGCCTTCAGCCAGTCGTTTCAGTATGTTCTTCTGGTCGGCCGGCTTCCTGAAGCGGGTAATGTAATCAATGGAACAGGGAAAATCTTTCAGCCGTTCCGAAAAGGTTTTGTAATGCTGAAGGGCCAGGATGGTAGTGGGAACAAGCATGGCAACCTGCTTGTTGTCGGCAACGGCTTTAAAGGCTGCCCGGATGGCAATTTCTGTCTTTCCAAATCCTACATCTCCGCATACGAGCATATCCATAGGATGGGGAGCTTCCATTCCTGCCTTCACGGCTTCAGTGGCTTTCAACTGATCCGGAGTATCTTCATAGATAAAAGATGCCTCCAGTTCTTTCTGCAGATAGGAATCAGGTGAATAGGCAAAACCGGGTGCCGCAAGCCTTTTTGCATAGAGTGCAATGAGTTCCCGGGCAATGTCTTTGACTTTTCTTTTTGTGTTTTGTTTTGTTTTGTTCCATACTCCGCTTCCCAGTTTGTGAAGGGCAGGCTCAGTACCTTCCTTCCCCTTATATTTTGATATCTTATGAAGGGAGTGGATATTGACAAAGAGAATATCGTTGTCTTTATAAACCAGCCTGAGGGCTTCCTGCATCCTTCCGTTTACTTCAATTTTCTGCAGACCGGCAAATTTTCCTATTCCGTGATCAATATGCACTACATAATCACCCGGCTGCAATGCCATAAGTTCCTGGAGGGTAATTTGTTCGCTTTTGCGAAACAGCCCTTTGATATGGTATTTGTGATAACGGTCAAATATCTGGTGATCAGTAAAAAGGCTGATGCGAAGGTCATTGTCGGTAAACCCTTCGTGCAGGGAAACAATTTCAAACCGCGGATGCAGAAAGGGTTTCAGATTTCTAATAATTTCGGCAAGCCGGCTTTCCTGTGCAGGGTTTTCTGCCAGCAGATACGTACTGATACCGTTCAGTTCATTTTCTTCCAGATGGCTGACCAGCAGGTCAAAGTTTTTTCTGAATACCGGCTGAGGCTGAGTGGAAAAAGTGAAAATTTTTCCTGAGAAAACAGCCTGAAGGCCGGTTTCTATAACATCAAGGTTTGTGAGCTGGTTCAGCAGGGTTTCTGCATCGGTATAGGTCAGTAAATTGCCTGGATCTTCGGGCTGGACAGGTTTCCCCGAGAGGGTTCTGAAATGTTCCGCAATAAGGGGTAAATCACCTGCCCACACTCTGGCTTTCGTTTCCGGCTGCCAAAGAATGGAAGCAACATTTCCCTGCAGAACAGCAAGGTCGGGAATGAGTTCCACCGACTCTTTCTGTTCCACCGATAATTGGGTTTCTACATCGAAAGTGCGGATTGAATCAACCTCATCGCCAAAAAAGTCAATACGGAACGGCTGATCCGATGCGTAGGAGAAGATATCAACAAGGCTGCCCCTGATGGCATACTGGCCGGGTTCATAGACAAATTCAACCCTTTCAAAATGAAAGCTGTGCAGGATTTCATCAAGGAAAGAAATGGAGAGCCTGTTGCCTCGTTCAATCCGGAAGGTGTTTTTGACCAGCGTGTCTTTCGAGATGATGGGCTCGGCAATTGCTTCGGAGTATGATACAATGCACAGGCTTCCGGTCCCCTGGAATCCGTTGACAGCGCGAATGGCTTCCGTCCTCAGTATAGTGTTGGCCGGGTCTTTTTCCCGTGAGTACTTGAGCGCCCTGAAGGAGGAAGGGAAAAAGAAAATATTCTGAATCCCTGCCTGAACAAGATCGTTATAAAAATAAGCCGCTTCTTCATTTTCAGGAAACAGAAAAAAGAATATTCCGTCCGTATGCCTCACAACCGATGAGGCTACGAGAGCAGAAGATGATCCGGAGAGGCCTTTCAGCCAGAATTTCCCTTTGTTTTCCTTTATAAGGTCCTCAACAAGTTCTTTTGTATTGGGATGACCATCATAAAGGGTAAGCAGAAATTCAGAAGCTTTGCCGCCAGAAGTCATAGCGGCAAAATTAACCAAATAATCACAAACCAGCCAAACTTTCCTTATATGGCATTTATTATCAATTTTATACTTTTGGTGCAATTTTAATCTGAATCGACATGCGGGTTTTTAAGTTTGGCGGTGCTTCAGTCAACAGTGCCGAAGCAGTGAAAAATATGGCCGAAATTCTGCGTCAGCAAAGGGAACACGGGCCACTGACTGTGGTTGTTTCTGCTATGGGCAAGACAACCAATGCCCTCGAAGAAGTTGCACGGCTTTTTTTCAATGAGAAAGACTATTCCGGGGCATTTGCAAAAGTTAAAGACTACCATTCACAGATTGTTGCCGGCCTGTTTCCTGAAGAAAAACATCCTTTCCGCCAGGAATTTGATCTGCTTTTTGAAGAACTGGCAGGAATATTGCGCAAACAGCCTTCGTTGAATTTTGATTTCGATTACGATCAGATAGTCAGTTACGGAGAAATCATCTCTACCAAAATAGTGGCGGCTTATCTGAATGAAGCAGGCATTAAAACGCGCTGGGTAGACATCAGAAAATGTCTGAAAACAGATAATACTTACAGGGAAGCCGTAGTCGACTGGGAACTTTCAACAAATCTTGTCAAAAAAGCCTTTGCTCCCAACAGTGAGCAGATCCTTCTCACGCAGGGTTTTATTGGTTCAACCATAAATAACCTTACCACAACACTTGGCAGGGAAGGGTCGGATTATACCGCTGCTATTCTGGCCTATATACTGGATGCCGAAAGTGTAACCATATGGAAGGATGTTCCGGGAGTGCTGAATGCCGATCCGAAATGGTTTGACAACTGTGTGCGGCTCGATCAGCTTTCCTACCTTGATGCCATTGAGCTGGCATATTACGGGGCTACAGTGATCCATCCCAAGACAATAAAACCCCTCCAGAACAAGAACATACGACTTCATGTCAAATCCTTCCTTAACCCCAAGGACCCGGGAACCATCATCGGCGATGTGTCTTATGAATCGCTCACCCCATCCTTCATTTTTAAGATGGACCAGGTTCTTATCCATATTTCGCCTCTTGATTTTTCCTTTATTGCTGAAGACAAGCTAAGAACCATTTTCGGGTATTTTTCAAAGCATGGTATGAAAATCAACCTTATGCAGAATTCGGCGGTTAGTTTTCAGGTATGCGTGAACAATGACCAGACCCGTATTCCTAATTTGCTGAACGATCTTCGGCAGGATTTCAAGGTTTCTTTTGATACCGGCCTTGAACTGATTACCATCCGGTATTATGACGACAGTACCATAAAAAGGGTGTTGGTAAACAAGGATCTCATTCTTGAACAGCGAAGTAAAAGGACCATTCAGATGGTGGTAAAGGATCTGGGATGAGTACCTGAAAAACAAATCACTTCAGCGCTACAAACGATTTCGTCATCCCCAGTACTTTTTCGCTGTAGATGGTACTTTCAGGGAAAAGGCGCTGCAGATCCTTTTTCGACAACAGGCGGATTTCTTTCACTGCAGCCTCAGCAAGGTTTTTGTCAGGTATTCTGTCAAACCAGCCGGTGTCGAAATTTCTTACGATCCATACCCGGCAGCTATGGGGAAGAAAATGAAAAAACGGAAAGAGAAAATGGGGCTCAATGGGAAAATACAGGTTGGGCGTTTGCACAAAATAGTGTTTGCCAACGCGCCGGATTTCAGAAGCCATTTTCAGCTGGTTTTCCCAGCTGCCAAGATGTTCAATAACCGAATTGGAAAACACTATGTCAAATTCACCGTCGCCATATCGGCTAAGATCCATGCCGTTTCCTACCACACTGGAGATCCAGGGAAGGGTCACATCGATTTCATAAAGGTTGAGCAGTACGATGGATGTATCCGATTCGGGAACAAAACGGACATTTCTCCAGAAGTACTCTGTCCCGCCAACATCCAGAATTCTTACTGGAGGCGTGAGGCCGGAAAGCAATTGTGTGAATAAAGCAAATCGCCTTTTTCTCCATTTCACCGAAAAGGAATTTTCCTTTTCCGGATTGGCCAGAGGTCTGAGTATCTTCATTTATGGCTGTTTTTGCTGACGTCGATTCAAAAATAAACAGAAGTACGCAATCAATCAACAGAGGGTAAAAAAAACAGGCAATAATGTTTCAATGGTTTTCTGTCACCAAAACTGCTTATTATTGTTGCCGGGATTTGTTTGAAAGGATGAAAAATGATTTTGGATTGGTCTGAATATGTGATTTCCTCTTCCGGCCGATGTTTTGAAGAAATGAACCGGTTCGGCAAAAAACGGATACCGTTTCTGTTTATCCTTGATTTTGAGTGCAGGGAACCTGTTTTGGTTCCTCTTGATCGGATCGAAGCCACAGGGATACTTTACAGTATGGAAGGGAATACCAATGTGAAGTCGGAATTTTATACCGAAAAAAAGGAGCTGATTTTTAAAAAGAAACCTGTTTCGTTTTCAACCTACCGGAAATCATTCCGGAAAGTAATGGAACATTTGCTGAAAGGTAACTCCTATCTGGTGAATCTGACGTTCCCGACACCTCTGGAATCATCCCATGCATTAGAGGAACTGTTTCATCTGGCCAGGGCCCGCTTCAGATTGCTGGTTCCCGGCCGTTTCACTGTGTTTTCGCCTGAGGTTTTTGTACGTATAAAAGATGGCCGGATATATTCCTATCCAATGAAAGGTACTGCCGATGCTTCTGATCCGGAGGAGGCTGAGAAGATACTGGGAAGCATTAAGGAACAGGCTGAACATCATACTATTGTTGATTTGATCAGAAATGACCTGTCGCAGATTGCTGACGACGTATCTTTAGAACGCTTTGCTTACCGCGAAATAATTACAACTCATGAAAAACAACTGATTCAGGTAAGTTCTGAAATAAGCGGGAGACTTTTTCCCAATTACCACGAGCATCTGGGAGATATATTTAAAGCCATACTGCCGGCCGGTTCAGTAACCGGTGCCCCAAAGGCCAAAACCCTTGAAATAATCCGGGAGGCAGAAATCTATGAACGGGGCTATTATACGGGTGTTTTTGGTATTTTTGACGGATCGGAGGTAAATTCGGCCGTAATGATCCGGTTTATTGAGCAGACTCCGCAAGGATATCTTTTTAAAAGCGGAGGAGGAATTACGGCCTACAGCGATCCCCGCCAGGAGTATAAGGAAATGATTGACAAAGTGTATGTTCCTGTTGCTTGAAACCATCCGGCTTGATCATGGAGAGCCTTCCCTGTTGCATCTTCATCAGGAAAGGGTTAACCGGTCATTGAAAGAGCTGTTTGGAATTACAGAAGTGCTGAATCTGAAAGACTGTATTCTGCCCCCTGAGGAATTCACGAAAGGAATTGTTAAATGCAGAATTTGGTACGGAAAGTGTGTGGAACAGATTGATTACAGCATGTACAAGATGAAACGGGTCCAATCGCTTCAAATGGTCGAATCCGATACCATTACCTACAATTACAAGTTTGCTGACCGCCGTCAACTGGAGAACCTTTATGCTTTGCGGGGTGATTGTGATGATGTTCTGATAATAAAGAATGGACTGGTTACGGATACAACCTATGCCAATGTTGCTTTTTACGACGGCAGTTGCTGGATAACTCCCGAAGAACCTTTGCTGGAAGGGGTTCGACGTCGTTTTTACCTGGAGCGGGGAATGATTAGCACAGCAAGGATCACTGCCGGTGATCTGAAATTCTTTTCCGAATTGAGATTAATGAATGCCATGATATCGCTGGAGGAGTCGCCTTCCATACCGGTGCAATCAATTTTGCCTGTAAGTTCAAAGTGAAAACATAAATCTGCCGGACGGGGCTAACTGCTCAATGCCTACCGGTTGAAACGCAATGGCATGCCCCTGTAAGTGTCAGTTACATTCTTCCCGTCATAAACCAGGTTTCCGTTGACAAAGGTACGGACAACCGAAGATCCGAAGCGGACTCCTTCCAGAGGGGACCAGCTGCATTTATATAATAAGGTATCTACTGTAACAAGGTGGGGTTTATTCAGATTGACCAGGACCAGGTCGGCATAATATCCTTTGCGGATGAAACCCCGCCGGTCGATGCCAAAGAGCCGGGCCGGCGCATGAGCCATTTTTTCGGAAACGGTTGTTAACGGGAACAGGCCCCTTTGTGACAATTCAATCATCATTTGCAGGCTGTGTTGCACCAGGGGCCCACCGGAGGGGCAGGTGAAATAGGGATTTTCTTTTTCAGCCAGAGTATGCGGGGCATGATCGGTGGCCACAACGTCTATCAGATTGTTGGTGAGGCCGTTAACTAAAGCCTGTCTGTCATAGGCAGTCTTGATTGCCGGATTCCATTTAATTTTGGTTCCCAGCCGGTCATAATCGTCCTGGCTGAACCAGAGGTGATGAACACATGCCTCGGCAGTTATGCGCTTATCTTCTGAGGCCGGAGAAGGATCAAGCAGATTCAGCTCGCGTGCTGTGGATAAATGGAGAATGTGCAGGCGGGTACCATGCTTGCGTGCAAGGTCTATGGCAAGGCGTGTGGATTTAAAACAGGCTTCTTCGCTTCGGATGGACGGGTGGTATCGAACAGGAACATTTTCCCCGAAGCGTATTCTGTACAATTCGGCATTATGCCGTATGATCTGCTCGTCTTCGCAGTGAGTGGCAATCAGAATGTTTTTCAGTGAGAAAATGCGGGCCAGGGCTTCCGGATCATCCACCAGCATGTCTCCTGTGGAAGACCCCATGAATACCTTAATGCCACAGGTTACAGACGGATCGACGCGTTTCAGTTCAGCCAGATTATCGTTGGAAGCTCCCATGTAAAACGAATAATTGGCGGGTGAAACTTCCGAAGCTCTTTTAAATTTCTTTTCCAGAAGCTCAATGGTCAAGGTTTGCGGAAGGGTATTCGGCATCTCCATGAAAGAAGTAACTCCTCCCGCTACGGCAGCCTTTGATTCGCTTGCAATATCTCCCTTGTGGGTAAGGCCTGGTTCCCTGAAATGAACCTGGTCGTCAATGACTCCCGGGAAAAGGTGAAGGCCTTGTGCGTCAATAATTTTGGTACCGGAAAGAATTCCTGATGGCACTTCTCCCTCAAAGACTTCCGCTATGATGCCGTTTTCAATAAGGACGCTCGCCTTGTATTCCCTGCCTTCGTTGACCAGTTGTGCACGATGGATCAGGCACGGATTCATAAACAAAGAGTTTAAGGTTTCTTAAGCCAGTATCTGGAAAAGAGACTTCTGACCTTCATGGAAATAACGCCAAGTACCGCTTCACGGAAAATTCCCCGGCTCATTTTGGAAGTCCCTTCCTTTCGTTCAGTAAATATAATAGGAATTTCAACAATGCGGAAATGCATTTTCCAGGTAATGAACTTCATTTCAATCTGAAATGCATAACCTTTGAAGCGGACCCGGTCAAGGTTAATGGCTTGAAGAACTTCTCTCCGGTAACATTTGAATCCGGCGGTGGTATCGCGTATGCTCATTCCGGTGATAAAGCGCACATAGGCCGATGCAAAATAAGACATAAGCACCCTGCCTATGGGCCAGTTCACAACATTAACCCCGGTAATATAGCGGGATCCGATGGCCAGGTCAGCTCCCTCCATGCATGCCTTGTGCAACCTGGGAAGGTCAGCAGGGTCATGGGAAAAGTCGGAATCCATTTCAAATATGTAGGAGTAATTTCGTTCCAGAGCCCACCGGAAGCCTTCGATATAGGCAGTGCCCAGGCCCATTTTTCCCGGACGTTCCAGCAGAAACAACCTGCCCTGGTATGTATTGGTGAGTTCCTTTACGATTTCGGCGGTACCATCGGGGGAATGATCATCTATGATAAGGAGATGGTAATCATTTGGCAATGAAAGCACTGTGTGAATCATTCGGGCAATATTCTCCCTTTCATTATAGGTAGGGATAATGACTATGGCGTCTGATGATTTCATCTCACAATGGAACGTTGGACTGGTAAACGGCTTCTAAGATAAGATTTTTATTTCAACCCGTATTTTGGGAGGCAAAAAAAGGGGAAGACAGGGAGAAAGTTTCTGTTAATACATCTTTAATTAATTGAATCTGAGAGGAGGAGAAAAAAATGAAAAAAAAATTGGAGGAAGGTATTGCAGAAATGAAAGAAGGGTATATATTTGCACCCGCTTTTGAGACGTTCTTTCACGCGATGGGGTAAAAAAAAGTTAAGATAAATTTGGATAGAATTAAAATTTGTTTTACTTTTGCAACCTCTTTCGAATGACAGGGAAAAGCAAAGAAGGAGAGAGAGCAAAAAAAATGAAAATTTTTTTGCCGGGAATAAAAAAAGGATTATCTTTGCAGTCCCAAAAGAAATAAGAGAAAAAGGTTCTTTGAAAATATTGTAAAGAAGGTAAGAAAGGTGCGAAAAACCCCGGAAGCAATTCCAGGGACAATGAATCTTGAGCTTAGAAAATTAACAAACTCAATTACAACGAAGAGTTTGATCCTGGCTCAGGATGAACGCTAGCGGCAGGCCTAACACATGCAAGTCGAGGGGCAGCGGGTGTAGCAATACATGCCGGCGACCGGCGCACGGGTGAGTAACGCGTATGTAACCTACCTTTTACTGGGGGATAGCCCCGAGAAATCGGGATTAATACCCCATATTATTATGAACGGGCATCCGTTTATAATGAAAGCTCCGGCGGTAAAAGATGGGCATGCGTGCCATTAGCTAGTTGGTGAGGTAACGGCTCACCAAGGCTACGATGGCTAGGGGGTCTGAGAGGATGATCCCCCACACTGGTACTGAGACACGGACCAGACTCCTACGGGAGGCAGCAGTGAGGAATATTGGGCAATAGGCGCAAGCCTGACCCAGCCATGCCGCGTGCAGGATGAAGGCCCTATGGGTTGTAAACTGCTTTTGTACGGGACGAAACTCCCGATCGTGATCGGGACTGACGGTACTGTACGAATAAGCATCGGCTAACTCCGTGCCAGCAGCCGCGGTAATACGGAGGATGCAAGCGTTATCCGGATTCATTGGGTTTAAAGGGTGCGTAGGCGGGGCGGTAAGTCAGTGGTGAAAGCCTGCAGCTTAACTGTAGAATTGCCATTGATACTGTCGCTCTTGAATGCGGTTGAGGCAGGCGGAATGTGTAATGTAGCGGTGAAATGCTTAGATATTACACAGAACACCGATTGCGTAGGCAGCTTGCTAAACCGTGATTGACGCTGAGGCACGAAAGCGTGGGGAGCAAACAGGATTAGATACCCTGGTAGTCCACGCTGTAAACGATGATCACTCGCTGTTGGCGATATACTGTCAGCGGCTAAGCGAAAGCATTAAGTGATCCACCTGGGGAGTACGACGGCAACGTTGAAACTCAAAGGAATTGACGGGGGCCCGCACAAGCGGAGGAACATGTGGTTTAATTCGATGATACGCGAGGAACCTTACCTGGGCTTAAATGGGAGACGACTTCTGCCGAAAGGTGGATTTCCTTCGGGACGGCTCTCAAGGTGCTGCATGGTTGTCGTCAGCTCGTGCCGTGAGGTGTCGGGTTAAGTCCCATAACGAGCGCAACCCCTATCGTTAGTTGCCAACGGGTAATGCCGGGGACTCTAGCGAAACTGCCAGCGTAAGCTGTGAGGAAGGTGGGGATGACGTCAAATCAGCACGGCCCTTACGTCCAGGGCTACACACGTGTTACAATGGCCGGTACAGAGGGCTGCTACTGGGCGACCAGATGCTAATCTCTAAAGCCGGTCTTAGTTCGGATTGAAGTCTGAAACTCGACTTCATGAAGTTGGATTCGCTAGTAATCGCGCATCAGCCACGGCGCGGTGAATCCGTTCCCGGGCCTTGTACACACCGCCCGTCAAGCCATGGAAGCCAGGGGTACCTGAAGTCCGTCACCGCAAGGAGCGGCCTAGGGTAAAACTGGTGACTGGGGCTAAGTCGTAACAAGGTAGCCGTACCGGAAGGTGCGGCTGGAACACCTCCTTTCTGGAGCCAGTTCATTGTCTTTCCGCCATCCGGCGGAAGGGTTTTTCCACCTTCCTGCCTCTTTATAATGTTTTGATACTGTAAACCCAAGAGCAACGCGGTATTCCCGCAATTAACAACTGCCTAGTCCCGTAGCTCAGTTGGTTAGAGCACTACACTGATAATGTAGGGGTCCGCAGTTCAAATCTGCGCGGGACTACTCGTTAGACTCAAAGGGGTACAGGGCTGTCTGAACTCAGGCAGGGCGCACCTTGCCGATCATAGCTGGGGAATTAGCTCAGTTGGCTAGAGCGACTGCCTTGCACGCAGTAGGTCAAGGGTTCGACTCCCTTATTCTCCACATAAAAAACGTTCTTTTATAACCGGAAATTAGTTTATGGAAAAACAGTCCCGCACCAGCGGGGCAGAAAATCCATCGCAATGGATTATTTCCACAATCTGCCTACAGGCAGATACGTTCTTTGACGTATTGGACAAAAGTTTTTATTTGTTATCTTCAGATAACTGAAAGAAAGTAAATAAGAGCGTATGGTGGATGCCTTGGCTCTCAGAGGCGATGAAGGACGTGATAAGCTGCGATAAGCTCCGGGGAGGTGCAAATAACCCGTGATCCGGAGATCTCCGAATGGGGAAACCCTTCATGCTGAAGGCATGAAATCCTGTGCAAACAGGAGGCAAACCCAGGGAACTGAAACATCTAAGTACCTGGAGGAAAAGAAAACAACAGTGATTCCCTCAGTAGTGGCGAGCGAACGGGGAAGAGCCCAAACCGGAACAGTTTCGGCTGTTCCGGGGTTGTAGGACGGCCATCACGAAAAACAATTCCAAGTGGAAGCTTCTGGAAAGCTGCACCATAGAAGGTGATAGTCCTGTACACGTAACGAATTGTTTTTCTGGCCAGCTCCTGAGTAAGGCGGGACACGTGAAATCCTGTCTGAATCTGCGGGGACCATCCCGCAAGGCTAAATACTCCTGAGAGACCGATAGTGCACTAGTACCGTGAGGGAAAGGTGAAAAGCACTTCGAACAGAAGAGTGAAATAGTACCTGAAACCGTACGCTTACAACCTGTCGGAGTCCCGCTTTTGCGGGATGACGGCGTGCCTTTTGCATAATGAGCCTACGAGTTACTTCTCACTAGCAAGGTTAATCCTGTTGACGGGAGGAGCCGAAGCGAAAGCGAGTCTGAATAGGGCGTTAAGTTAGTGGGAGTAGACGCGAAACTTTGTGATCTACCCATGGCCAGGTTGAAATCTCGGTAACACGAGATGGAGGACCGAACTAGTAGACGTTGAAAAGTCTTTGGATGAGCTGTGGGTAGGGGTGAAAGGCTAATCAAACTGAGAAATAGCTCGTACTCCCCGAAATGCCTTTAGGGGCAGCCTCATGGAGAGTATCGCAGAGGTAGAGCTACTGATTGGGCTAGAGGGCTTCACCGCCTATCAAACCCAGACAAACTCCGAATGCTGCGATATATACATGGGAGTGAGCCGCCGGGTGCTAACGTCCGGTGACAAAAGGGGAACAACCCAGACCATCAGCTAAGGTCCCCAAATAGATGCTAAGTTGTCCTAACGAAGTGCGATTGCTTTGACAGCTAGGATGTTGGCTTGGAAGCAGCCATGCATTTAAAGAGTGCGTAACAGCTCACTAGTCGAGCGATTGTGCGTGGATAATAATCGGGCATGAAGCATCTTACCGAAGCTATGGTTCCTCCGATTCGTCGGAGGAAGGTAGGGGAGCATTCCAGTCTGCGCCGAAGGTGTGGCGCGAGCCATGCTGGAGCGGCTGGAAAAGAAGATGTAGGCATAAGTAACGATAAGGCCGGTGAAAAACCGGCCCACCGATAGACTAAGGTTTCCTGATCAACGTTAATCGGATCAGGGTTAGTCGGGGCCTAAGGCTTATCCGCACCTAAGCGGAGATGCCGATGGATAATCGGTCAATATTCCGATACTTGCCTGAATTGCGATGGGATGACGAAGAAGTGTAAGGTCCGCGTACTGACGGAATAGTACGTTAAAAGGCGTAGGTATATACCGGGGTTAACAGCTTCGGTGTGCTGAAACCTGACAGTACCGTGAGTCTTCGGACAAGCGGATAGTGACCCTAAACATGCTTCCAAGAAAATTCCCTAAGCTTCAGATTCAGGCAACCCGTACCGCAAACCGACACAGGTAGTCAAGGAGAGAATCCTAAGGTGCTCGAGTGATCCGTGGCTAAGGAACTAGGCAAATTGACCCTGTAACTTCGGGAGAAAGGGTTCCCGACTCCGGTCGGGACGCAGAGAAATGGTCCAGGCGACTGTTTAACAAAAACACAGGGCTCTGCAAAATCGAAAGATGACGTATAGGGCCTGACACCTGCCCGGTGCCGGAAGGTTAAGAGGGGGGGTTATTCCCGAGCAATCGGGAAGAAGCTCTGAATCGAAGCCCCGGTAAACGGCGGCCGTAACTATAACGGTCCTAAGGTAGCGAAATTCCTTGTCGGGTAAGTTCCGACCTGCACGAATGGTGTAACGATCTGGACACTGTCTCAGCCACGAGCTCGGTGAAATTGTAGTCCCGGTGAAGATGCCGGGTACCCGCTACGGGACGGAAAGACCCCGTGAACCTTCACTACAACTTTGCATTGATACTGGGTAAGTAATGTGTAGGATAGGTGGGAGACTATGAAGCGGCCTCGCCAGGGGTCGTGGAGTCGCCGTTGAAATACCACCCTTTATTTGCTTGGTGTCTAATCCCGCATAGCGGGAGACAGTGCATGGTGGGTAGTTTGACTGGGGTGGTCGCCTCCAAAAGCGTAACGGAGGCTCCCAAAGGTGCCCTCAGCACGAATGGTAACCGTGCGCAGAGTGTATTGGCATAAGGGCGCTTGACTGTGAGACTGACAAGTCGAGCAGGTACGAAAGTAGGGCAAAGTGATCCGGTGGTTCCATATGGAAGGGCCATCGCTCAAAGGATAAAAGGTACTCCGGGGATAACAGGCTGATCGCTCCCAAGAGCTCATATCGACGGAGCGGTTTGGCACCTCGATGTCGGCTCGTCACATCCTGGGGCTGGAGAAGGTCCCAAGGGTTCGGCTGTTCGCCGATTAAAGTGGCACGTGAGCTGGGTTCAGAACGTCGTGAGACAGTTCGGTCCCTATCTGTAGTGGGCGCTGGAGATTTGAGAGGACCTGCCTCTAGTACGAGAGGACCGAGGCGGACAAACCTCTAGTGTACCTGTTGTGACGCCAGTTGCACCGCAGGGTAGCTATGTTTGGACGAGATAAGCGCTGAAAGCATCTAAGCGCGAAGCTTACCTCAAGATGAGATCTCCTTTAAGGGTCGTCGAAGACTACGACGTTGATAGGCTGCAGGTGTAAAGTCAGTAATGGCAAAGCCGAGCAGTACTAATCACCCGTAACTTTCTTCAGTATCCACCTGATAACAAATAAAAACTTCCCATACGTCAATCCTATACGTCCCGGAACTTCCGGGATGAAAGACTTTAGGTGACTATAGCGATGGGGTACCACCTCTTCCCATTCCGAACAGAGAAGTTAAGCCCATCAGCGCCGATGGTACTGCACTACAATGCGGGAGAGTAGGTCGTCGCCGATCTTTCAGAGAGGGTGTTCAAAAACTCAGATTTTTGACACCCTCTCTTCTTTTCATTTCCCAGCCTGATTACCCTGACCTGCAATAAAACCATTCCCCTGACTACCCGGGTTATTAACAGGAAATTGTTTATAAAAATAGTTAAAAATCAGCTATTTACAGATTGCTTCCCGGTTCAGATAGCCTACCTTTGTCATGGTTTTTATGCGGTTTTTTATCCTACATATCTTCCTCATCTTCCCCCTGATATCCCTTCATTCCCAGAAGGGAACCGATACCTCAGGTGTGGTAATGGCTTTTTCTCTTACCCGGGATTTTACCCAACGAACCCAGGCCGAAATTGATACTTCCCTTCCCCGTTTTCAAATGTTTAATCCCGCTCTGAGGCATTATTTCCCATCCGTATATACCGGGAATCCAGGAACACACGTACAAAGCGCATGGTTTCCTGAACGTGCTGAATCCAGTGTCGTTTCTTTTTTCTCCTCACTGGAACCCTACATGGAACTTCCTTCACGCGCATATTATTATAGAACCAGAAAACCTTTTACACTGCTTACCTATTGTTCCGGCGGGCCTATGACTTCCCAGCAGCAGGTTCTTCAGGCAGTGCATACACAGAATGTCAATCCAAAATTCAACTTTGCTCTCAGATACTCATTGGTTTCTTCCATTGGCCAATATCCGAACCAGAAAGCCAGGGATAATGCTTTTGCCTTTACAACAAACTATATATCTGACAGGTACGAAGTAAAGGGTGTTCTGGCGGTTAATTCGATGTCGCTTCAGGAAAACGGCGGCATCATCGCCGATACAGTTCCGGAACAGGGAACTCTTACCTATGCTCCTGTTTTTCTCAACTATGCAACTTCAAAATACCAGCATACAGGGCTGATGGTAACCCAGGGTTTGCATTTCGGGAAATTCCCATGGACGAAAACGGCTGATTCAACCGTGCAGAAAAAAGATACTTATTTTTCCACCCTGCATTATACCATTGGTTTTGATGCATTTACGAGAAATTTTGACGTTTCTTCCCTTACGAAATTGTCCGGTTTTGGTGATACACGAACTGACAGTGCCTATTTCAGGCATTTCTATGATACAACAGCCTTTACCCATGATCAGGTTTTTTTCCGGAAGTTTTATCATCAGTTACAGCTTGAACTTCATGACAGTCCGTCAGCCTGGTTCCGTTTTCGTGGTTATGCCGGTGTATTTAATGAATTGATGAGTTATCCTGTCAATGACCGCCGGCGGAACAGCTATAACCTTGGAATCAATGCCTCGATGATAAGCTCTGCCGGAAAAATTCTTACATGGGTATTTTCCGGAAAGTACTACCTGGCTGGCTATAATGCCTTTGACTACGAGCTTAAGGCTCAGATGCTTACTTCCGTCAGAAAGGTGAATCTTCTGGCAGAAGGCGGAAGAAAAGCTGTAACACCTGATTTCTATTACAGACAGTATTACGGGAACAATGTCCGCTGGGATTTTCCGGCTTCCGGCAATGATCCCGCCAGGCAAAGCATTACCTGGGTGCAGGCGCGCCTGGAAACGCCTTTGATTACGTTGACCGGAGATACGAGGTGGATTCAGAATTACCTGTATTTTACCGATTCCATGCCTGCTCAGGATAAGGGGAGTTTTATTATAAACAGTCTGATGGCCAAAGCCTGCCTGAACGTATGGAAGTTCCGTACCATAACAGAGCTTGCTTTCCAGCAGAGCGGAAGTACCCTTGTGAACATTCCTGCCGTGGCAATAAGAAATACTACGGCATTTGAACAAATCCTGGTTAAAAATGTTTTAATAGCAAACCTTGGATTTGATGTATACTATTTTACCTCATACTTTGCCGATGGATTTAATCCCGCAACCGGGCAGTTTTTCGTTCAGCGTCTGCACAAGATCGGAAACTATCCCTTTGCAGATGTGTTTCTTAATTTCAAGCTGAAACGTACCCGTATCATGCTGAAATATGAACACATAACTGCTGGCCTGTTGCCCAGAACCTACTTTACGGCGTGGCATTATCCAATGCAGGGCGCTGTTTTTACGTATGGCATTTCCTGGTCGTTTTACGATTAACAGGCTATTGTTAACCTAATCAGAACTTATGAAAAGAGGAAGTTATATTGTTTTTATTTTATTTACCGTATTTGTCTTTTTCCCTTTGCTCACAACCTGTCACAGAACAGAAAAAAAACAGGTTGTCCATAATTTCGATTATGAGCAGATAAGGAACAGAGGCAGGCTTATTGCTATTACGGATTTCAATTCAATGAACTATTTTATTTACAAAGGTCAGCCTTTAGGCTACCAGTACGAATTGCTTCAGGAATTTTCAAACCATATCGGCCTTCCCATACAGGTTATTGTTCAGAATGATATTCATGAGGCCATTCACATGCTCAATACAGGCGAAGCAGACCTGATTGCGATGAATCTTACCGTTACCAATGAGCGAATGAAAGTGGTAAGTTTTTCAGTTCCCATAACCAGTACCCGCCAGGTTCTTGTACAGAGAAAACCCGGAATATCAGGTAATTCAGGAATGGTTCTTGCTACACCGGAATTTGTAAAAACACCGGCAGCCCTTGCCCATAAGCTGATTTATGTGCAAAAGGGTTCATCTTATACTGACCGGTTGCGGAATCTTTCCGAGGAAACCGGTGCAGGTATCAAAATCAAGGAAGTTCCCTCCACATCCGAAGATTTGGTGGAGCAGGTAGCCAGGGGAGATATAGATTATACTGTATGTGACGAAAACATTGCCCGTGTGGCAGCCATGTATTATCCCAACCTTGACTATAGTGTTCCGGTAAGTCTGGAGCAGAACCTCGCATGGGCGGCGCGGAAAGATTCTCCTGAGCTTCTCGGTATTCTCAATTCCTGGCTTGGCAGTTTTACCAGAACCACGCGTTTTTCAGTAATTTATCGCAAATATTTTGATAACGCCCGTACTTCATCCATTGTGAACAACGAATACTTTGTTCTGCGAACAGGAAGAATTTCACAGTATGATGAACTCATTCAGAAGTATAGCGCTCAGATCAACTGGGACTGGACCCTTTTAGCCTCACTCATTTATCAGGAATCACATTTTAATCCTAACGCCCGTTCATGGGCGGGAGCGTATGGTTTAATGCAGTTGATGCCCAGTGTTCTTGACCAGTTTGGAATTGATACGCTGGCTTCACCTGAAAAAAACATTGAGGCGGGCATAAAGCTGATCGCCTATCTTGATCAGCAATTTGACCCCTCTATACCGAAAGATGACAGGATAAAATTCATACTTGCCGCATACAATATTGGATTAGGCCACGTATGGGATGCCCAGCGTCTGGCAGAAAAGTACGGACAGGACCCAAAAAAATGGGACAACGTGGAGTATTTTCTGATTCAGAAAAAGTATCCCAGGTATTATCTTGATCCCGTGGTAAAAAATGGTGCCTGCAAAGGAGATCTGGCCGTGCAATATGTAAAAGATGTGCTGCACCTGTACCATCATTACAGCAATATCATTGCCAGTCTGGAGAAGTAGGCCTGCAACGGTTGCGGGGTCCGGACAACTGGAGGGTCTAAAATTCAACAGATCGGATTATTTCAACAAACTCACTCATTATCATAGCAGTTGCCCCCCATATTTCTTCTCCGTTCATATCATAAAACGGAGCATTCCATGCATTATCTCCCGAGAAGATCTTTTTGAATTTTACGTTTTTTTCATCAAGTAGTTGGGATAACCGGGCTTCAATAACATATTTTACCTCAGCAATATCGGGTTGCCAGGAAGGGATTCCTTTATATTCACCCACAAAAGGATGGACCATATAATTGCTTGCCGGAATGTGCAGAGGGGTAAGATTTCCGAGAATGCGAATACGGCCGGAAGGGATGCCAAGCTCTTCCTGAGTTTCCCTTAAGGCAGTTTCCTGCAACGAACTGTCATAACGCTCCATACGGCCGCCTGGCAGGCTTATCTGTCCTCCGTGAGGACCATCATAGTCATTCCGTTTGATAAACACGGTGTACCATTCCTCATCCCGTTGAAAGAGCAGAATCAATACAGCTGCAGGAACCGGCTTGCCCGGAGCAGCAAGGAAAGGACGTTTTTCCGGCGCCATCAGTACCTGGGCTTTTAAACCGGGCAATTCTTCTTTTAGTTTCCTTTCAAGTTTGCTCAAAAACAT
>Ga0207433_10006318_pt1 | contig 20570 bp, 19 predicted proteins | sample YelNatPaOPGAMG01_FD_187559 | JGI IMG/M metagenome (GOLD analysis project Ga0207433, IMG submission 187559) | Hot spring thermophilic microbial communities from Obsidian Pool, Yellowstone National Park, USA - OP-RAMG-01 (SPAdes) (version 3) | ecosystem: Environmental > Aquatic > Thermal springs... | reverse complement strand
TCTCCATACCTCCTCTAGTGAAGGGAACAATAAGGATAATGAATACCGATGTTTTAACAGGAAAAGCCTTAGCCGCTTTAATTTCCCTTGCGTCCTTCGTAATTCTTGGGCTTTATATCTCAAAAACGAAGACCGGAAGAGCTATGAAAGCTCTTTCACAAGATCTTGAAGCTGCCATGTTAATGGGGGTTAGCACAGAGAAACTTTTCATGTTTACGGCAGCATTATCAGCAGGCATAGGAAGTTTAGGAAGCATTCTATATACAACCACAGTAATTTATGGTGTAGCATCATATATGTGGATGTTAGGCTTAGCCCTCGCATTCACTACAGTTGTTCTCGGCGGACTCGGTAGCATTAAAGGCTCCCTCTTTGGAGGCTTAATACTTGGATTCGCGCAAGAAGCTGTTATGCGAATACTTCCAGGGTCTGGAGTGCTGCAAGACTCGATTCCATTTATTGTTGTAATTTTAGCCCTCCTGATTAGGCCGAAGGGACTGTTTGGAAAACGCATAGAAATGGAGTGAAATATCATGGTAACAAACACGATCATCCGATATGTTAAAAAGGCGTACACAGATTTCGCTACACACGTCTATGATGTCCCCCCACGGATGTTGGCATTCCTAATCCTTATAATTATCGCCAATTTGCCCTTCATGGGGATACCAACTAATAGGCTTGGCGTATTCACAACAGCAAATTTAATAGCAATTCTGGCAGTTAGCTGGGACTTACTGGTCGGCAGAACAGGCCAAATAAGCCTCGGTCACGCTCTTTTTTATGGAGTTGGAGCCTATGCCACAGCACTTCTATATAAATACTTTAGTTGGCCATGGTGGACAACCATACCTTTAAGCATAATCATCGGCTTAGGTGTAGCATTAATCATCGGAATACCTTGCCTAAGATTCAAAGGACCCTACCTAGCCCTTGTAACAATGGCCTTCCCACTAGCAATTGTAGGCTTCTTTTACTACTATAGAGACATTTTTAGGGGAGAAACGGGGTTAAGTGTTAAACAAATTTTTACGCCTCCAATAGTCTCTTATTCTCAAAGACCGATTGCAAATTATTATTTATCCCTAGCTTTATTGACAATATCTTCAATAATAATATACAAAATAGCAACATCTAAAACTGGAATAGTGTTTGTCTCAATCTTAGACGATGAGCTAGGGTCTAAAGCCTGCGGAATAAACACCACCAAATATAAGCTATTATCCTTCGCCATAAGCGGACTTTTCGGAAGCCTAGCAGGCGCATTTGCAGCCCACCTAACAGGCTCAGCCAACCCCCGCTACTTTATCGAAAAAACCGCCCTCATTCCAACAGAATATTCCCTAGTTCCAATAATAGCGACAATATTGGGAGGAATAGGAACAATTTACGGTCCAATAGTCGGAGTCTACATATACTATACACTGAATGGTTACATATTTGAATACGTGATTAGCGGAGTCGATCAGCCCACAAGGATTTTGGTTTTTATGGCGATCATCATATTTTTAATCATTAAATGGCCACGCGGAATTGCAAGAACAATAGTGGAGAAGCTAGAAGATTTACAAGAACCAAGAGAAGTAGAAGAGATACTTAAAGAAAAAGGTTAAAGCTGGTAAGAGCGTGCACCTCTTAGAGGTTCAGAACCTAACCAAGCGCTTCGGAGGCGTAATAGCCGTCAATAATGTAAGCTTTCAAGTTGACGAAGGTGAAATGGTAGGCATTATAGGGCCTAATGGAGCGGGCAAAACAACACTATTTAATCTGATAACCGGCTATTTAAAACCAGATTCCGGCAAGGTTTTACTTAAAGGTGAGGATATAACTGGACTTCCGCCCAATAAAATAGCCAATAAGGGCTTAGTTCGAACGTTTCAGATTGTTAGGCCTTTTAGGCACTTGCCTACAATAGCCAATGTGCTCGTGGCCTTACAATCCCATCGGGGTAAAAGAAGGATAGAGTGGATCAAAACTCCAGAAAGAAAGGCAATGGAAATGTTGGAGGATGTGGGCTTGTCAGACATGGCGCTGGAGCCCGCTGAAATTCTCTCCCACGGCGATTTGAAACGTTTGGAGATGGCTAGGGCCATGGCGCTGGAGCCTGAAATAGTTCTTTTAGACGAGCCCTTTGGGGGATTGAATCCTGTTGAAACCGAGTACATGGTTAAGTCGATTCAGAGAATGCACCTTGACGGCCACACAATGGTTATAGTTGAACACAAACTCCATGCACTTATGAAACTTGTGAAAAGGGTTCTCGTCATGCATAATGGAGAATTAATAGCTGAGGGAACCCCTGAAGAAATAGCAAAAAACAAGAAAGTTATAGAAGTCTACCTTGGGAAGGCGGTTTAATGCTGGAAGTAAAAAACTTAACAGTCCACTATGACGGAGCAATGGCGTTAAACGACGTGAGCGTAACCGTTAAAAAGGGCGAACTTGTGGCTGTAGTTGGGCCGAATGGAGCCGGCAAAACAACACTTTTGAAGGCAATTTCAGGCACCCTACGAGAACTTCAAAGAATAAGGAGGGAAAAAGCCCGCCTAACAGGCGAAATAATATTCGAAAATGAAAGAATAGAAAAACTAAAACCTTGGCAAATAGTCAAAAAGGGAATAATCCACTGTCCAGAAAGAAGAAGGCTGTTTTCAGAAATGAGTGTCTTCGAAAACCTAATAATGGGAAGCTATTTGAGAAAAGACAAGGAAGAAATCAAAAAAGACCTAGAACGCGTATATCAACTTTTTCCAATTCTTAAGGAAAGAAAGAATCAGATGGCCCAAACCCTCAGCGGAGGGGAAGGGCAAATGCTTGCAATAGCAAGAGCCCTTATGGCCAGACCAAAACTGCTCCTAATAGATGAGCCTTCCCTCGGCCTAGCCCCCTTAGCAAAACAGAAAGTTTTTGAAAGTATAAAGGAAATATGGGAATCAGGAGTAACAATACTCCTAGTTGAACAAGACGCCAGCATGGCCCTAAGCCTAGCCACAAGAGGATACGTCCTAACCCACGGAAGAATAGCCGCCCAAGGAACACCACAAGAACTATTAAAGAATGAAGACTTGAGAGAAATGTATATAGGCGTATAAAATTGTATATAAATAAGCCTAAAAGGGAGAAGGTAAAATGACAAAAAAATCCAAATCCGAACAAGCCTTAGAAGAATATTTAAAAAGACCGTGGACAAAATGGTACCGTCCAGGCACGCCCCCAGACATAAATGTTCCAGAAACAACAGTGATAGAGAAAGTAGAAGAAAACTACAAAAAATGGGCTGACAAAGTCGCAGTAGTCTTTTATGGAAGAAAAATTAAGTTTAAGGAACTCCACGAAGCCTTTCTGAGATTCGCAACCGCTCTACACGATTTAGGCATTAGAAAGGGCGACGTAGTCGCCATATATCTGCCAAACTGCCCCCAATTCATAATCTCATACTTTGGCATACTAAAATTGGGGGCAATCGCCACCACAGTAAGCCCACTCTACACACCGCGTGAAATCGCCTACCAACTTCGCGACAGCAAAGCAAAGGCAATAGTTTGCCTCGACCTCCACTACGAGAAAGTGGAAAAAGCCCTAGAAGAAGCCCCGCTAGAACACGTAATAATAACAAGCATATCAGAATATTTGCCAGGCCACCAAAGCCTAGCCGCCAGGCTCGTTGGCAAACCGCTCACGGAGGAATTGAAGAAAGGACGCGAACTATTATACTTCCAAGAACTGTTGGAAAAGTACCCGCCAAAACCGCCAGAAGTTAAAATTTCACCTGATGATGTGGCAGTTCTCCCCTACACTGGTGGAACAACAGGCGACCCGAAGGGAGCTGTTTTAACCCATAGAAACATAGTTGCATTGCAGGAACAGATGAAGCTTATGTTTCCCGACATAGAAGATGGAAAGGAATGTGCAATAGCCGCTTTACCCTTCTACCACATTTACGGGCAGTCCGTTATCATGTTAACAGGCGCCTTCCGCGGCGGCACAGGCATACTTTTTGCCAAACCAGAATTAGACGAAATCCTCGACGCTATTCAAGACTATAATGTGACGCTTTTCTACGGAGTCCCAACCCTCTACAAATATTTAGTGGATCATCCCAAGACAAAGAGGATAAACTGGAAGAAAATTAAATACCTGTTTTGCGGAGCTGACACCCTCCACGAGGCAACACGAAAATTATGGGTGAAGTTTACTGGACGCGAGATACATGAGGGCTACGGCCTAACAGAAACTACAGCCGTTTCTCACACAAACCCGCCTGGAAGGAACAAGCCAGGATCGTTTGGCATCCCACTGCCAGGCACATATGCTGCTGTAGCAGACCCCGACAAGAACGAGTTCTTACCGCCAGGCGAAGTCGGCGAGCTTGTTTTAAGCGGTCCACAAATTTTGAGGGAGTATCTGAACAAGCCTGAAGAGAATGCAAAATGCTTCTTCGAAGCAAGAGGCATGAGGTGGTTTAGAACAGGCGACATGGTGAGAATGGATGAAGAAGGATACTTCTACTTTGTTGAAAGAAAGAAAGACTTGATAAAATATAAGGGGCTGTCGGTTTACGCGCATGAAGTGGAAGAAGTCCTATACCAACATCCAAAGATAAAAGAAGCAGCGGTTATAGGAGTGCCGGATCCAGAAGTCGGCCAGAAAATTAAAGCCATAGTCGTTCCACATCCAGATTACAGGGGAAAACTTACTGAGGAAGAGGTTATAAAATGGTGTGAAGAAAGACTGGCCCACTATAAGGTTCCAAAAATTGTTGAGTTCAGAGGCGAAGTTCCAAAGACGGACGTTGGAAAAGTAGACCATAAAAGGCTCCGAGAGGAGATTTTCAAGCTGGCACAGTAAAGGAACATCCTATGACGCCACCCTTTACTGTTAAAAGATTGCCTGGAGAATTTTGGAAATATGTAATTGGGAGCTGCTTGAGAATTGAAAGGGCTATTTGAAAAATTAACTCCAAAACTAGCAAAACTTAAGCGATTTAAGAAAATCAGCCTTTCAAGAAACACTTACATAAACTTGATTCAGGCTGGAGCGGGCATATCCATACTTTTAGGAAGTGTTTCCAGCGCCTTAGGCTTATATGGGCTTGCAACGGGGAAGGGAATAGTCTTCACTGTTGGACCGGGAACAATAAGTTTTGATCCACTTTTATCTTCCATGCTGACAACTATTGCAGGCGTTATGTTGACATTTGAAGGGATACTCTTAATAAGATTTAGTCTTCAAATCTCGCGGCTGATAATTTTTTCAATAATCCTTGGATATTTCACTCTAAATGTTCCAGCAATTCTTTTAGGGCTTAGTTATAGCTTGGCGGCTGGAATTGCCGCAACAATATTTGGTTACCTTTGGCTAATCACGGTTCTGGCATGGCTGCAGAGAGGCGAATGAAACTCGGTAAGTATTTCCATTTACGGCTTTTTATTTGAATAAAAAGAAAAGTGTGGTTTAAAGTTTTAAACAGTTTTTGCTACAGCGGCCCCGATGCGTGCAAATTTCATAGCGTCAGCCATGGAGCCCTCTATAGTGTATTGTTTGGCAAAATAGGCCCTTGTGGAATCCAGTTCCCGTGTTAGCATTTTGTAGAATACTTCCTCAGGTCCCTTTAAGGTTACATCAGGCTTTTCATGTTTCCCCTCATGGAATGTGGCTACACCGTTCTCGAACTTTATGTAGAATTCTCCTTCTCCTTCCGCTATGAACTGTATAACCTTGTTCCATCCAGCCATAAGGCTTTTTGCCTCAGCGACTTCGTTTGCCCTCTTTGTAAATTCCCGGTATCCATCTTTTACTCTTCCCATTTCAAACCCTCTCTATTACAAACCAGTGTATGAAAATTTAAGCCTTTTCCAAAAATTGGCCGTTATGAATATGCAAAACAATTGAAAAACTTAAATGTCTCTATACTCCAAATTTTAACCTCTTAAATAGAGAGGGGATTGAGTTAATGCGGAAAGTTGTAGTAGTGGATTATCTACGGTCGCCGTTTTCAAGGTCTAGGCCAAGGGAACCGGAAAGGGACAAATTTAACCCTCTGAGGATGGACCATGTGGTTGCAATGCTTATCCAAAAAGTCATTGAAAGAACAGGTGTTAATCCATCGGATATTTCTGAAGTTATCGCTGCAAGTGCGTTTGGTGTTTGGGAGCAATGGACCTATGGAGGGCGTTCAATTGTCATGTTGGCTAAGCTTCCAGTTGAGGTACCCGCGTTTTTCGTTGATAGGCAATGTGGCTCTTCGATGACAGCCATACACCTTGGGGCTATGGAGATCATGACTGGTAATGCTGACATCGTAATCGCCACGGGCATGGAACACATGACCCATGTCCCAATGGGCGACAACCCATACATCAGTCCACCAATGACTCTTATTGAGAAAGAGGAGTACAAAAGGATGTATGAGATGGACGTTGGCTTTGTAATGGGGTTCACGGCTGAAAGATTATTCAAAGAGGCTGCTCAAAAGTATGGGCTTACTAAAGATGACATGGATCTCTGGTCTTTAAGAAGCCACCAGCTTGCGGCAAAAGCACAGCAGGAGGGCTACTTTAAAGGGGAGATACTACCAATAACGGTAACAAACCCTGATGGGACAACTGAAATTGTTGATAACGACTTAAGCGTTAGAGCTGACACATCATTGGAAAAAATTCGAAGCCTTCCGCCAGCGTTTGTCGAAGGAGGATTCATAACAGCTGGAAACTCTTCACCGCTGAATGCGGGCGCTTCTTGTGTGATGCTGGCCTCAGAAGAGAAGGCAAAAGCCTTAGGATTGGAACCGTTAGCAACGATAAAATCCATGGGCTGGGCTGGCGTACATCCGGCTGTCATGGGGAAGGGCCCTGTCCCCGCAAGCCGGATAGCCCTTAAACGGGCAGGCCTCGAAGTTAAGGATATAGATTTCTGGGAGATCAACGAAGCCTTCGCCATAGTTACCCTTTGGTGTATGAAGGAGCTTGGGGTTGATCCAGACAAAGTGAACGTTAAGGGTGGAGCCATTGCAATTGGCCATCCTCTAGGGGCTACTGGAGCAAGGCTTGTAGGAACCCTCGCAAGAATACTGGAAATTGAAGGCGGACGGTACGGGCTAGCAACAGCTTGCGTAGGTGGGGGACAAGGAGTAGCAACGGTAATCGAAAAGGAATAAACCCCTTTTTATCCACATTTTTATTATTGCTGGTGCATGCACGTAATGCTCAAGTGGAAAAAGATCGGAGAGAATTTTATAGCGGTGAATGTTGGCAAAGAATACAATGGAGAGCCTTACTATTGGACAACTTTCTACTATTATAAGGGGCTAATAATAGACACGGGTTGTCCCCATACAGCCGATGAATCTGCAAAATTTATAGATGAAATGAAGTTGAATGTTAAGGCTGTTCTCTTAACCCATTATCATGAGGACCACAGTGGTGGAGCATACCTGTTTAAAGATAAATTCAATGTCGAAGTGTTTGCACCTGAAAAGTCTTTGGAAATTCTTGCAAGCCCTCCTGAAATACCTGTTTACCGACAAATAGTGTGGGGTCAACCAAAACCTGTAAAGACCATTCCGTTCAAAAAGGATATGACGATTGAGAATCTGGCAATTAAAATAGTTGAGACGCCGGGCCACAGTTTTGACCATGTATCCATACTAATTGGACGTGAGTTTTTCATTGGCGACTTAGTGACAAACCCTAACCCGATAATTATAATGAAAGAGGAGAATTCGATAGACGTCATAAGCTCTATTAAAAAAATTCTGAAGTTCGAGTTTGACAAAGCTTACAGTGGACATGGAGTTTGGGATAGAAGCGAAGTAAAAAACGCCCTAGAGAACACATTAAAACTTAAAGAAGAGGTAGAAACGCTATGGCTTAAAGGTCTAAGCATCGATCAAATTGTTGAGCAAATATTTCCCAACCCGCCGAAGAAAGTTATTCAGATGGAGAAAGTGAGCGGGGGAGAATGGTCTAGGAAAAATCTCGTCGAGGCTCTTCTTGGGTTTAGACGCAAAGCCAACTAATGTTCAAACCTTTTCATTTAAACAAGGTATTTAAGGCAACTTAGACAATCCTAATGGGAAGAATGGCTGAGAGGTGAAAAAATGATAGAGAACGATTTCTTAAACACGCCTGAAGAGGTGGAGCTCAGAAAGGAAGTGAAGAATTTTGTGAAAGACGTCAACCCTGAGCTACTTAGAAAAATGGATAGAAACGAGGTGGATTACCCCTTTGAATTTTTGCATCAAGCAGCTGAGAGGAAACTTTTGGGACTAAGGTTTCCCAAAAAATACGGTGGAAGAGAATTGCCATGGACAGCTGAAATGGTGGCGTTAGAGGAAATAGGCGTCTTAGGGATGGGGCTTGGATGCAGCTATGCGATGGTTAGCATAGTGGGAGAAGCCTTAAACAGGTTTGGAACACAATGGCAGAAAGAGAGATTTCTCAAACCAATAATTAGGGGAGAAAAACTTTCAGCAGAAGGCTTGACAGAGCCCAGAGGCGGAAGTGACTTCTTTGGAACAACAACAAAAGCTGAAAAGAAAGGAAATAAATGGATAATTAATGGCGAGAAAAGATTTATCGCAGGCGGCAAAGCTGCAGACTTCTACCTCATTTATGCAAGAACAGACCCCAACGCTCCTGGACATAAGGCCCTAACCGCATTTATAGTCGAGAAGGAGATGGGTGTTAAGGTTGAAGAAGTCTACAACCTACTAGGATTCAGAGGCATGGGAACAGCGAGAATAGTTTTTAAAAATGTCGAAGTTCCAGACGAATATAGAATTGGAGAGTTAAACGGCGGAGCTGTAATTTTTAATAGAATGATGATTCCAGAAAGGTTAACTTCTGCAGCTGGAGCCATTGGAACAGCGAGAGCGGCGCTGGAAATAGCTATCAAATACTCAACTATGAGAAAGGCTTTCGGATTGCCGATACGCAGCTTTCAAGCTGTAAACTTCAAAATAGCTGAAAGTGTAATGAAGCTTGATGCAGCAAGAGCCCTCGTCTACACAGCAGCCAAGGCTGCCGACGCGTCAGATAAGGGACTGCCGGTGGATCCAAGACGCTTAGTCAGCGAGGCAAAATGTTTTGCAACTGATGTAGGTTGGGAGACTGTTAACGTTGCAATGCAAATATTAGGCGGAATAGGCTACACTCAAGTGTACCCTATTGAAAGACTTCTAAGGGATATGAGGCTGGCGCCAATTTGGACGGGAAGCAACGAAATAATGAAGCTGCTTGTTCAACATGAAGTTTACAAGATGATGGGGATGCCTTCACGGGACAGAAACGTCGAAATGGATGCCATGGAATGGTATAAGGAAGTGGAAAAAGTCTACGAATAACATGCGCAAACAGGAAATGAGCATATTTTCCCATGTCCGGCGCAAAAGGTTAGAATAAAAGCTCTAGTCTAAATACATATTATGCGGTGAGACAAATTTGACTCCTAAGGAGGAAAACCGCCAACTTCTGGAAAGATATTTCAAACCCGAGCTTATGGAAGGCACAAGCAAAGTAAAGCCTTTAGACGAGGCGATAAGAGAATACATCAAACCTGGAATGCACATATATTTTGCCTATTTGCCCTTTGCCTTAACATATGAGGTTATCCGCCAATTTAACAATCGTAAGGGTGACTTCACAGTAAGCTGCCTCGGCGGCGTCGAAAATGTCGTGATAATGGCCACTGCTGGACTTGTTAAACGCATCATAGCCAGTTATCTCGGCTCAATACTTCCAAGTCCTGTTTTATCGAGAGCATTACAGCAAGCGATAAGAAATGGCGTAGTCGTAGAAAATTGGTCACTTCTCACAATCGTTCAGCGTCTTCAAGCTGCAGCGCTCAATTTACCTTTCATGCCAGTCCGTTCTCTCGAAAATTCATCAATGGCTAAAGAAAACAATGAAAGAGGGCTTTACAAAAGAATAATCGACCCATTTGTCGGAGAGGAAATCGGCATCGTGAAACCTTTAAGGCCTGACATAACTTTAATGCATGCTTATTGCGCTGACGGTGCCGGAAACGCCATTCCAGCGCTTCCCTTCACCGAAGAAGCTTATGGAGCCTTTGCCAGCAAGGAGGGGGTTATCCTTAGCGTAGAGAAAATAGTAGACACACAATATTTAAGGAAAAACGCCTTCAACGTGAGAGTTCCGGCCAGCGTTGTAAAATGCGTTGTAGAAGCCCCATTCGGCATGCATCCTTACGGCTGTCGGGGGCCAGATGGCCACGGCTATGGAGAGGACATCGAATTTGCGGTGGAATTACAAGAGGCTTTGAGGGACTTTGAAACAGCCAAAGAATGGATTAAGAAATGGGTAATTGACGTTAATTCCCATAAAGAATACTTGAAAAAGTTAACTTTAAAACGTCTCCAAAAACTTCGAGAGCGTGTCTCTTATGAAGGCTGGAAGGCTGATGCAGCAAAAATAATTAGGAGATTGCCAGACGCTCCTGCAAATAGGGTGGAGAGGGCTGTCATCTTTGCCGCACGGGAAGTTGTTGAGTCTGTTAAAAGGCATAGGTATGACAGTATTCTGGCTGGAATAGGAATTTCGCATCTTGCAGCATGGATAGCGACGTATATGCTTCGCTTTAACAGAGTGGATGCCCAACTTATTGTGGAGCTTGGACTTTATGGCTATCTTCCACCGCCAACTCAACCATTCTTAGTTTCAACAAGAGGAATGGAATCATGCTTGATTTTAACTGACACATTAAACATTTTAGGATTTGTTGCAAACAACACACGAGTGCTTGCATGTATATCTGGAGGCCAAATAGACAAAAACGGCAACATCAACTCCACAAAAATCGGAGACTTCTTTCTTTTCGGCAGTGGGGGAGCAAACGATATTTCAACAACAGCAAAAGAGGTCATTGTAGCCCTTCTCCATGACAAAAGAAGACTTGTGGAAGAAGTTCCCTACATTACTTGTCCAGGCCGAAACGTGAAAAAAGTTGTTACAGACAGTGCTGTTTTTGAAAAAGAGGGAGATGAATTGATTTTGAAGAAGGTTTATGTTGAACCCGGTGAAAACAGAAGGGATGCTATTTCGGTTATAAGGGAGAACATGGGATGGGACCCAAAGATTTCAGATAACTTAATTATAATAGACGCGCCTCGGAGGGAGGAAATTCTGATGCTTCGGTACTTTGACCCAGAAAGGTATTTTCTCGGAAAATTAGAAGCTGGCACTTCTCGTAAATCTAATAATGTTTATTATTGCGAAAGATGAGTTTTCCCGCGAAACATATTAAAATCATGTTTTTGCAAAGTATTCTAAAACTGGGCCTAAAGTGATATAATGACCGAGGCAAAAAGGACTGACGAGTTAAAGTGCTTCTTCGAACCAGAAAGTGTTGCTGTTGTAGGGGCGTCACGTAACCCCCTAAAATATGGGTATTCCTTGCTGAAAAATCTCATTGATTTAGAATTTAAGGGAAAGATTTACCCTGTAAATCCAAATGCGGAGGAAGTTTTGGGTTTAAAGGCGTACCCCAGCGTTAAGGCCATAAATGGAGATTTAGATCTCGCGATTATAATTGTTCCAGCATCTAAAGTTCCTGAAATAATGCGAGACTGTGCAGAAAAACGTGTTAAAGGTGTTGTTATCTGTTCATCTGGTTTCCGCGAAACGGGAGAAGAAGGAAAGAAGCTTGAGGACGAGGTTGTTGCAATTGCAAAGAAAGCTGGAATTCGCGTGGTGGGGCCCAACACAACTGGCATATTGAATGCTGCAAATAATTTTACAACCTCTTTTGTGCCGCTGCCGCAATTCAAAAGGGGGAACGTAGCTTTTGTTGCTCAAACAGGACTTTTCGCTGCGGCTGCGTTTTGGTGGATAATATCTAAGCAGCCCTTCGGTGTAAGCAAGATAGTTGGACTAGGCAATAAGTGTGATGTAGACGATGCGGAAGTTCTTGAATACCTCGCAGATGACAAAGACACAAAGGTTATAGCAATTTACATGGAAGGCGTTAAGGATGGAAGAAAACTATTTGAAACTTTTAAAAAAGTCTCCAAAATCAAGCCAATAATAGTGCTTAAGTCTGGCAAGAGTCCTGCGGGAATCAAAGCTTCGCTATCTCACACCGGCTCCCTTGCTGTCAAAGACGAAATTTTCGATGCAGTTTGCAAACAGACTGGCGTTATACGCGTGGAAGGAGACCTTGACGAATTGTTAGACGTCACTAAAGCCTTTGCCTTGCAACCTTTACCCAAAGGAAACAGAGTTGCAGTTGTTACGGTCACAGGAGGGGGAGGCGTAATAGCCGCTGATAAATGCGCAGAATATGGTCTGGAACTGGTCCCTCTCTCCAGCAGAACACTAAACAAGATAAAGGAAAACATGCCCTCTTGGGCTAATGTGGGCAATCCAGCTGATATTGAGCCGCTGTTTGAAACTGTGGGACCGGAGGAGAGCATAAAAATAGCTGTTGAAGCAGCTTTAGAGGATGAAAATGTTGACGGTGTAATCTTAATTTTTGTGGCTGTTCCTAGGCTTATCCCGTATTTCGAAATTAAAAGGGCGGCAACATACCTAAAAGAGATAAACACTGAACGTAAGCCCATATTAGCCTATCTTTTGGGATACAAGGAGACTGTTGACTCTTGGTCTATGCAGCTTGAGGAGGAAGGGGTTCCAGTATACTCTTCGATAGAAAGATGTGTTAAGGCCCTTGGATGCTTATGGAAATATAAAATGTATAACACGCGAGGGGAGAAATAGAAAGCATTTTAGGTCTCCTCTTCTTCTATTCCAGCGAGAACCTTGGCGAGTTTTTTCTTAAAGGCTATGTCCACCATTCTCTCTATCATTATTTTTTGCGCTTGAGGGGAGCCAGCCCCGTGCATGGATTCGGTTCGATATCCCACAGAGCCTAAACCCATAGATAGGTTCTCTATCAGTCTGAAAATTCTTAACCTATGTTCTGTTGGAACCTTTTCCACACCCCTTAGATATTTTTGGACGTATCTTCCAATTTTTGGATGCTTCAAGTCTTTTTCTGAAGGGGCGGTTGCTATTAATCCACCTGCTATGTCTTCGGCCAGCCTCGCTATTTCATAGGGAAATCTGGTGACATTGAGCTTACATATATTCGCTAAAAGTATGTTGACTTGATAGGTTCCCGAGGGTGTTTTATAGCCTTCCGCTGAACATGCTATTCCACAAGCGTATAGTGTTTCGTTTAGGTGGTTCATTTCGACAAGTTTGTCCCTTATGTGGGAGGCTTTTTCAACGCCGTTATATTCGGCTATGGTGGCTGCTGCACCAATGAGAACGTCGCCGACACCGGTTTTGCATCCGCCGTAGCTTTGTCTGTGATAAGCCGCGAACCTTTCAACGAGGGCTGAGGTAAACTCGTACTCCTCAGCCATGAAGACTCTTTCCCACGGGACGAAGACATCGTCGAAGATTATCATGGCCTCTTGCCCGCTGTATTTGACGTTTCCCAAATCCATTTTCCCGTCTTCGAGTTTTCTTGTGTCGCATGACTGCCTGCCATAAACGTATATAATGCCCTTTGTGTCGCTTGGAACAGAGAAGGAAACCGCATAGCTTTTATCGTTCTCCGTCATGGTTCTAGTCGGCATCACAATAACTTCGTGGCTGTTTACAGCCCCTGTTATATGGACTTTTGCCCCTCTCACGACTATGCCATCATCCCTTTTCTCGACTATTCTAAGGTATAGGTCCGGATCCGCTTGCTGGCTTGGAGGGAGGCTTCTATCTCCTTTTGGGTCTGTCATTGCTCCACAACAGAACAGATCGTTTTTCTGAACGTGTTTTAAAAATTCTATGAACCTCTTGTAATATTCTGTTCCGAGTTTTTGATCTATTTCATATGTTACGCTTGATAAAGTGTTTATGGCGTCTAAACCTACACATCTTTGAAAACATGTACCGGTTTTTTGACCTAAAACTCTCAAAAACTTTACTTTTTTAACTAAATCTTCGATGCTCTGATGTACGTGGTTGAATCTGTTAATTTTTTCTCCTGTTATATGGGATTCAGCCGTTGCCAGTTCTTGATAATGGGGCTTGTGGGCTATATCGTAGGTTGCCGCGGCGGCGTTTACCGAAGGCCTTATAATTGGATGATCAACTGGATTTTTTATTTCCTCTCCAAAAAGGTAAACTTTAATTTTTCTCTTACGCAGACTCTCCACATATTCTTTTCCAGTTTTAAGCACCATTTGCGGAACTCTCCACTTCCTCAATTTATTGAAGGATAATCTTATTTGATTTTTGAGTGGCAAAACGTGGTAATTACAATAAGCTTGTGTTTAAAAAGAAGGAATGGGTTGGTTTAAGCCTTATTCGGGTCTGGTAAATTCGTATGTGAGGCGCCCATCGGTAGTTGTTTTGGCTACAAGTTTAGCTTTCATGCCCACTTTGACCTCGGAAAGCTTAAAGCCTGTAAGCCAAGCAAGCACCCGCACGCCTTCCTTTAATCTGCCTATGGCAACCGTGTAGGGCTTTTCCTGCTGGAAGGTTGTTGGTCTTACAACAACATGTGTGAAGGTCTCTATTGTTGCTTCATTGCTAAGCTCCACCCACTCCATGTCTGAGGATAAGCACGCTGCGCAATCGGCGGATGGCGGAAAATATAGTTTCCCACATTTTTTGCATTTTGTAGCTAAAATTTTTCCCTCTTTTAGGCCTTCCCAAAACTTCAGTGTTCTGCTTATGGGTATGTCATGCACAATTTTTACTTCTCTCGACTTTATTGAGGGCATGGCAGCCATACAATCATCTCCTCAAAATCGTCACATAACAATAGTGTCCTGTTCCACCAACATTGTGGGCTAAGGCTATGTAGTTCTTCATAGGTGCTTGTCTACTTCTCTCCACGGCTTCCTCCCTAAGCTGTTTTGTCAACTCATATATCATTGCACAGCCTGTTGTCCCTATTGGGTGGCCTTTTGCTTTTAAGCCTCCATCTATGTTTACTGGTATTTTTCCACCTATTTCGGTTTGGCCCTCCCTTATCAGTTTGCCTCCTTCGCCTTTTTTGCATAGTCCAATGTCTTCGTAGGCCATTATTTCGGCTATTGTGAAGCAGTCGTGAACCACTGCAACGTCAAGCTGGTCCGGCGATACATTGGCCATTTTATAAGCCATTTGCGATGCTGAAACGCTTGCCTCTAATCCAACGTAATCTAGACGTTTGCTCATGTTGGCGGTTCCAGAGGCATATCCTAACCCGGCAACCCAAACGGGTGTGTCAATTTTAAGTTCTTTGACTTTTTCTTCTGATGCAAGTATTATTGAGGCTGCTCCATCGGTTACTGGACAGCAGTCATAAAGTTTCAAGGGTGCGGCGATTATCATGGATGATAATGCATCATCTACTGTTATTCTGTTCCTGAAGTGCGCTATTGGGTTCATTGAAGCATACTTGTGGTTTTTGACGGCGACCAGTGCCAGGTCTTCCTCGGTTGTTCCATACTTTGCCATGTGGGCCGATGCATACAAAGCATAATAGCCTGGAAAGGTTAGGCCGAAATTATGGAACTCCCATAAGTAATATCCAGCCCTTCCAATCCACTCCATCATGGTAGGCGTGTCAATTTCACGCATCTTTTCAACGCCTAAAGCTGCTGCTATCTTTACCTGTCCGCTTGCCACTGCCCAGTAAGCCATTGAAAACGCTGCACTTCCACTTGCGCATGCAGCCTCGCATCGGGCAAGACCAGCACCCGTTAGCCCACAATATTCAGCTGAAACCACAGCTGGGAGAAGCTCCTCATACCATGCCCCAGCCCCCGTGGAGCCAACAGCAACGAATTCTATGTCCTTCGGCGTTATTCCAGCATCTTCAATGGATGGTTTGAAGGCTTCAAAGGTTAATTCCGCCACGTTCACGTCGTTTCTGACACCAAATTTTGAGCATCCAACTCCGATGATTGCCACTTTATTCATTTCATCACTTCCATATGAATGAACGGGACAACGATTAAAAAGGGGGGTTGTGGAGGAGCTACTTTCCTTTGAACTGGGGTTTCCGCCTTGACATGAAGGCCTCTACGCCTTCCATCAAGTCTTCTGTGGAGAAAGTTAAGCCCATGTATGCTGCTTCTATGCGCAAGCCAACCTCTAAAGGCACTTGTGTTCCAAAGTTCACGGCGTACTTGGCGTATTTCAGCGCTACCGGCGGGCCTTCACTTAGTTTCTTGGCGAAATCGCGGGCTTCATCCTTAAGCTTTTCGTAGTTAACAACCTTGTTGACTAGGCCTATCCTAAGCGCCTCATCAGCTTTAATTCTTGTTCCCAGCATAACCATTTCTTTTGCCTTCGCCAATCCAACAACTCTGACAAGCCTTTGGGTTCCGCCCCAGCCGGGTATAAGTCCAAGGTTTATTTCAGGGCTTCCAAGCTCAGCATGTTCTGCCGCTATCCTGAAGTCACATGCAAGGGCAAGCTCTAAGCCTCCGCCTAAGGCGAAACCGTTAATCGCCGCTATGACGGGTTTTGATATCTCCTCTATCTTGCTGAAAACTTGCTGTCCAAGCCTTGAGAACTCTTCAGCGGTAACCGGTGTGGCTTTTGGAAAGGCTGTTACGTCTGCTCCGGCGCTGAAGGCTCTGTCTCCTTCGCCTGTTATCACAATACACCTTACTGATGGGTCTCTTTCTGCTGTGTCCAGTGCGTCGGCAAGTTCTTCCATTAAGACGTCGTTTAGGGCGTTTAGTCTATGCGGTCTGTTGAGGATTATCCATAGAATGTTGTCTTCCCTCTCTATCTTCAAGGTTTCGTATGCCTTGCTCATATTACCACCAAATCCATTTTCTAACAGAGAGCCTATAATTGATTTATAGGAAATTTAAAACTTTCTTAGGAGGTACTTGAGAACCGTTAGCTTCTGAATTTCACTTGTGCCCTCATAGATTTCGGTTATTTTTGCGTCTCTGTGGTATCTCTCAACACGATATTCGCCTAGGTAACCATATCCGCCTAAGGTTTGAATGGCGAAGTCTGTGGCTTCCATCGCCACGCGGCTTGCATACTGTTTCGCCATGGCTGTTGCCATTGGATCCATTTTTCCAGCGTCAACAAGCCAAGCAGCCTTGTACGTTAAGAGTCTTGCCGCCTCTATTTTTGTGGCTAGTTCGGCCAATGTGCATCCTATAGCCTCGTGCTGTATAATGGGCTGTCCAAACGCCTCTCTTTGTTTTGCATATTTGAAGGCGATTTCCCAAGCGCCTTGAGCCATGCCGACGGCTTGCGCTGCCACGCCAACTCTTGTCTTGTCGAAGAACTCCATTGAGTGGTAGAAGCCCTTGTTGAGCTCGCCTACAATGTGCCAGTCGGTTACCTTAACGTTGTCAAATCTAACTTCGCCGGTTACAGAGCACCTTATTCCCATCTTGTTGTGGAGCTTGGTTGTTTCCAGCCCTGGCATGCCTTTCTCTACAACGAAAAGGGTTTCGCCCCTATAGGTTGGCCTAACCTTCGTGTCTGTCTGTGTCAAAACAACCATGAAATCGGCAATTGTGGCGTTTGTTATGAAGGTTTTTGTGCCGTTTATCCACCATTCATTCCCGTACTTTGTGGCTGTTGTCTCCATACGGGTTATGTCGCTTCCGCTGACGTTTGGTTCTGTGAAGGCCGCTGCGGATACGAAGTCTCCCCTGATCAGTGGAGGCAAATACTTTTCCTTCTGCTCCTTGGTGCCGTGAACTAAGATAAACTCGCTGCCAAATGTTCCGCTCATGATGGCTACGCCCAGCGAAGAGTCTGCCCTGCACATTTCCTCAACTACTAGACATGTTTCGAGGAGACCGTAGCCTTGTCCACCGTACTCCGGCGGAAAAATCATGCTTGTAAAACCTAGTTTAGCAGCTTTCTTGTAAAGCTCCATTGGAAATTCTTCTTTGCGGTCAAGCTCTTGAGCTAGTTCAGGCTTAAACTCTTTTTCGCAGAACTCTCTTACAGCGTTCTTTATCCCTATTTGCTCTTCAGTCAATTCAAACTTCATCTAGTAGAACCCCCTTCCAGTTTTTTTACCCAACCAGCCTTTGCTGACATATTCTTCTAGCAGCGGGCAAGGTTTATACATTTCCATGTTATATTTGGCGTATAGTTCCTTCAACTTGTTGAGGATAACGTCTAACCCTGTTCTATCTGCATACTCACATGGGCCTGAAGGCCAGCCTGTGCCAAGCTTCATTCCAGTGTCTATGTCTGCTGGGCTTGCAGCATCCTCGTGCACTAGCCATGCAGCCTCGTTTGCGGCAACCGCCCAAGACCTTTCAACGTCATACTCTTCCATAAGGTTGAAGGGTATTCTTGGTCTTCCTTTGGTCCAATCGTAGAAGCCTACGCCGGTTTTTTGTCCAAACTTTTTATCTTTTATGAGCGGTTCAATAACGTCTGGGCATGGTTTAAAGCGTTCCCCATATGCTTCGTAGAGGATTTTCCCAACTTCGTAGGCGATGTCAAGTCCAACGTAGTCGGCCAGTTCAAACCAGCCCATTGGGAAACCGCCACTATATTTTACTGAAGCATCTATCCCCTCTTTTGTTGTCTCTCCCCTATGGAGAGTCCAGAAGGCTTCATTGAAAACTGCGCCGAGAACCCTGTTAACTATGAAGCCGCGCACATCTTTTCTCACAACTACAGGAGTTTTTCCAAGCTTCTTTGATAGTTCTACAAGGGTGTTTACTGTTTCCTGACTTGTTTTTTCGCCTTTAATTACCTCAACTAAGGCCATTAACTGTGGCGGGTTGAAGAAGTGCATCCCTGCAACTTTGTCGGGGCGTTTCGTAGCATTTCCCATCTCAGTTATGCTTAGAGTCGAAGTGTTAGAAGCTAGAATTGCATGGGGCGGTGCGACACTGTCAAGTTTGGCGAAAACCTGCTTTTTCAGTTCCATATTTTCCGGAACCGCCTCAATGGCGATGTCTATATCTTTTGCTGCTTGCTCATAACTTGTTGTTGTGCTTATTCTCGCGATGGCGGCTTGGGCATCTTCTTGCCTTATCCGTTTCTTTTCAACGAACTTTTCTAAGCTCCACTTGATTTTCTCCAAGCCCTTTTGGAGGAACTCGTCGCTGATGTCCACCATTGTTACTTGGAAGCCGTTCATTGCTAAAAGCTGTGTTATGCCGTGTCCCATTGCACCAGAGCCAATAACCGCTGCTTTTTTCAACTTCTCAGTCAAACATGCTCTCCTCCCTTCAAGAGCTTGAATTATTATTGATTAACGATTTATAAACCTTTCATGCCACGTTCAAAGTTTATGACATAAAATTGCCAAACCATGAAAAAGGGAGGCTGCAGCGGTTTTGACCGCATTTCTATTGGTTTTGCTAAAGTATTGTGGATTTCTTAGACATGTCTTGGTTATGAGAAAAGCCGGTAGCAGCCTCCCCCTTCTAGATTTTTGGCGCTAAAGAGTTTCATAAGTCAACTTTCGTCGGATTGTGTTTCCTTTTCCTTTACGGGTTTTGTCGATATCTCTTTTATTAATGGTTCTTGTCTTCCGCCTTCTATCTCTATTTTGGCTTTTGGATACTGCCTTTCAAGCTGTTTTCGGAGGGCGTTTACATCCACGTCTTTGCCAACTTCGGCTTTCACTTTTGTGCCTTCTGGAGTTTGGATTACGCTTATGGAGTATCCGCTTGAAAATTCGCCTTCTGGAAATTTCTTGAAAAAGTCTTCCATTTCGTTAAAGAGCGAGCCGCCGAAAAGTTCGTCTATAAGGTTGCGTCTACGCCTCTTTTCAGCAGGCATAGCGCATCCCTTCTAAATGAGAGGTATAAAGCATGCTTAAAAGTTTTAGCTGGCTCGCGCTTAACTTAATAAAGGTTTAAGTTAATGTATATTCGGGAAGTTTGATGGTTGGCAAAGTCGTCGTTCTAATGGGTTCCGAGAAAGACTTGGAGTTTGCAAGGGAAATAGCCAAACATCTAGAGGCTTTAGGCTTGACCTACGAGTTCCGAGCGGCTTCAGCTCACAAAACACCATTGAAGGTTCTTGAAATTCTAAGGGAGTATGAAGCGGAAAACGTTGTTTACATTACCGTGGCGGGAAGGTCTAACGCCCTAAGCGCTTTTGTGGACGCTAACACCGCCAAGCCTGTAATTGCTTGTCCCCCCTATTCGGAGAAGTTTGCAGGCGCAGACATATATTCTTCGCTTCGGGTTCCAAGCGGTGTTGGCTCTGTTGTGATTATTGAGCCAGAAGGGGCAGCTATAGCTGCAGCCAAAATTTTTGCTTTAACGGACAAAAGACTTGAAGAGCGTGTGAAAGCCTACCAAAAGGTGAAAAAGGAAGAGGTTGAAAAGGCAGATGAATCCGTTAGGAAAGTTGAGGCTGAGGCTTAAAGGTAGGCTGATGGAATGGGCAGCGTTAAAGACCTTGAAATATTGAAAAAGCCTACAAAAACCCGCATGGGTGTTGGCAGATTTCACTTTTCAGACCGCTACTCGGTTTTCGACTGGGGTGAAATGCCGGACCACATTGATGGGAAAGGTGCAGCACTGTGTTTGATGGGGGCTTACTGCTTTGAAAGGCTTGAAGAGAAAGGCGTAAAAACCCACTACCGCGGGCTGGTAA
>Ga0207433_10006317_pt1 | contig 20573 bp, 12 predicted proteins | sample YelNatPaOPGAMG01_FD_187559 | JGI IMG/M metagenome (GOLD analysis project Ga0207433, IMG submission 187559) | Hot spring thermophilic microbial communities from Obsidian Pool, Yellowstone National Park, USA - OP-RAMG-01 (SPAdes) (version 3) | ecosystem: Environmental > Aquatic > Thermal springs... | reverse complement strand
CAGGAACTTCAACCACAAACATTACTCCTGCTACTTACTACAATCTCTATTTAATCTCTCAAGCTTCAACAACTTACACCATACTTTCTGGAAATTTAACCACAAACAATGACTTTATCATCGGAGATAGAGTAAACTCTTTAACAGTCAATGCTAACACACAAGATCCCACAATCAATGTCAGAGGAAACTTTGAAATAAGAGAAAACTCAACTTTCATTGCGGGAGATCAAAACCCACTCTATCTTGGAGGAAATTACACAAACTCTGGAAATTTTGTTCACTCAAATTCAACAGTAATTTTCAACGCAACTTCTACAGGAAAAACAATCAATCCAGGTAATTCTCCTTTTTACAATGTAAAATTCGATAGCCCTTCTGGTGGCTGGATAATTACTTCAAACACTACCTCAACCAACAACTTTGAGATTATCTCTGCTCAAGAATTTATTGCCACCGGAACGATTACAATCGAAGTTCAAGGAGAATTCAAAAACTATGTTGGAGGAAGCGCAACTGATTGGGCAAGTTCAACTCTCTACTTGAACTCTGGCAAAAAATTCACCGTTAACAACTCAACTTCAACAGGAGATAATTACTACAACTTGAAATTGGGACCTAATACTCATGTTAGAATCTGGAACTCTTCTTCTCAAAACTACGAAATTGACCCTTCAGCTTCTCTTTATTCAATGGATCATCAAGGAGAAGATGGACTTCTCTACATTTTTGGCTACTTTGAAATTCCAACTTCAACCACAGAGTACTGGTCGTACAACAAAGATTTTGACGGAACAGACATATCTTTATCCCCAAGACAAGTTAATGTCAGAATCTATCCTGGCTCTACAATAAAACTTTCAGGAGGAACTTTAGAAATTGTTGGAACTTCTACTGCTACAACGACAATAGATAGGCAAGGATATTTTGGAACTTATGCATTTGAGATCACGGGCGGAACTTTAAAAGCAACTTATTACCAAATTAGAAGGACGAATTCTTATGGTTTAAAAATTTCTGGCACACCTCAAATTCAATCTTTAGATTATGGTGATTTCCTTTTGCAAATTAACGGTGGCTCTTTGATTACTTTAGATAAATCTGTAATCGAAGCTAACCCAGAAATTACCATCACAGGTTGTATTTTTGCTACTTCAACCGGAATTGATTCTGGTTACAATGTGAGATTAAACGGCACCACAACTCATTATTGGAAATTCACTCAACACTCTGGAGGTTTTGATGGAGAGCGATACGACTTTGATTCTGGAGATCCTGGAGAAATTAGGTGGGATGACAGCCAAGATGTGATCAATGTTTCAGGAAGAGTTTTGAGAGGAGACTTTAGCACAGTTTCTGATGTTTGCGACGGTCAAACTCCAGTGGTAATGCTCAAAGCCCAGGGTGGAGGAAATTACACTGCACCTTGTGATCCAAGCACTGGAGAATACACAATTTTGTACGTTCCTTATCAAAACGTTACTGTTTATACAGTTTATTTGAACACCAACGGCGGTCAAAAAGCGACCACAATTACCATCGATCCTTACATTGACATTACTGATTTGAACTTGTACGAAAATTGGGTTGTAGTAAGACACGAAAAAGATAACCCAATCACCATTTCTCACTTGGCAGTTTTTGATTCTGATAACGATTCTGATGTTTTGTTTAACGCAACTTCTGGCTCTTTGATAGTGAATAAAGAAGCAGGACTTTTAATTTGGCCACAAAAGGAATTCAAACCACAAGGAAACATCACTTTAGAGAGCGGAGGTTCTGGAGATTTGTGGGACGGAACTTTAAAAATTTCTCCTTTTGGAAAATTAACCTTGGAGGGTGAAGAAACAATTTCGATTGGCGGAAGTTTATCAGTAGAAGATAACGCAATATTAAATTCTGCCTCTTCAACTTTCCTTTTCACTGCAACTTCGACCGGAAAACAAATTAAAACTTCTAGCCAAAATTTCTGGAATATAAGATTCAATGGTCAAGGTGGTCAATGGTCTTTTGCCACAGAGACTGTTAATATCTTGAACGATTTTGAAATTTTACAAGGAACGGTCAATCTATCTCCTGCAACGACGAGCGTTGGCGGAAACTTTACAAATTCTGGAACATTCAATCACAACTCAGGAACTGTTGTTTTGACAGCAACTTCACAAAAAACTTTAAACCCTGGAAGTTCTGCATTTAATAATTTGATCTTGAACGGCCAGGGTGGAATTTGGCAACTAAGTTCTAATTTGCAATCTAAAGATTTTAACATTGAAAAGGGAACTCTTTCTGCCTCAACTTCAGACATTACTTTAACTGGAAACTTTGCAATTTCTTCACAAGGGGCATTCCAAAAAGGAACCGGTAATTTCACTTTTGCTGGAACAGGCACTAGCACAATTTCAGATCAAACTTTAACAAAACAAGACCTTGGTAATTTAATCGTTGATGGGACTTTAAAAACTTTACTCTTGAACTCTGAAATCAAACTAACCAACTTAACCATTGGCTCTGATGACACATTAGATGTGAGCTCAAACAACTATCAAATTTCTTGCCTTGGTTCTTTCACAAACAACGGAACCTTCAATTCAAGATCTGGTACGGTCAAGTTCATAGGTTCAGGCCAAAATCAAATTAAAATTGGAAACTCAACATTCTACAACATTGTTTTTGAAAATGCTTCTGGCTCTTGGGCGTTGGTAGATTCAACTTTCATTGTCAACAACGATTTTCAAATTAATTCTGGAACCCTCACTTCAACCTCTGGAACATTGAGGGTTGGTGGAAGCTTCATTAACTCTGGAAACTATCTCCACAATCAAGGCACTTTGGAAATGGTCTCTTCTCAAACTGGAAAAACGATCAATCCTGGAAACTCACCCCTTTATAACTTAACTTTCAACAATTCAGCCGGTTCTTGGAATTTTGCTTCTGGAAACTTCACTATCGATAACAACTTTACAATCTCTGCAGGTTCTGTCACTTTGCCATCTGGAACTTTAACCATTAAAGGAAATTTTGCAAATTCTGGCATATTCAACCACAACTCAGGAACAGTAAAGTTTTCTGCAATTGCCACTGGAAAAACGATTAACACAGGTGGGATTGGAACCGGAAAGAACTTTTACAATGTCGAGTTTGACAATCCAAGCGGTGGTTGGACGATCTTGAGCAATTTGAGAGCAGAAAATAATTTCTCAATAAAAAATGCAGGATCTTTCACATTACAAAGCGGAAAAACCTTAGAAGTTAACGGTGTCTTTAGCAATTTAGTTGGCGGAGCCTCAACAACTTGGACTGATACTACCTTATATTTAAACAAAACTGGAGGAGGCGCATTTACTATTAACACCAAGACTCAAGGAGGAGATGTTTACGGAAATTTACAAATCGGACCCCAAACCAATGTTAGAATGTGGAATTCTTCAGCTCAAAGTTATTCTGTAACTTCGAGCGCTTCTTTGTATTCAATGGACCATCAAGGAGTTGATGGATCATTATACATTTGGGGAAGTTATCAAATTGGAGCAGGGAAATCTGATTATTGGTCCTTTGGAAAAGACTTTGACGGAGAAATTTTGGCAACAGGAAGGCAAGTTAATGTGAGAATTTCACCAGGATCTTCAATTACCTTAGCTGGTGGAACCTTAGAAATTGTCGGAACTTCGAGCGCGACAACGACAATAGATAGACAAGGCTCAACCGGAAATTACTCAATCACTTTAAATTCTGGAACTTTCAAGGCAAATTACTATCAAATCAGAAATACAGATGCCAATGGTCTTTACATTGCTGGCGATGTGACAGTTCAATCTTTAGATTATGGAGATTATCTCTTGCAAATTATAGACGGAACGATACTCAAGATCAATTATCAGGCAATAAACAAAAATGCCTCTTTAGTGATTAAAGGATGTATTTTTAATAAAGCCACAGGAGTGACAGCTGGCTACAACGTTTATCGAGAAGGAACCGCAAATTCTGCTTGGACGTTTACTGAACACTCTGGAAATTATGCTGGTGAGAGTTACGATTACGACCCTGATGCAGATTGTGGTCAAATTAGATGGGACGATTCAGTTTGTTATTTGCACGAGCAAGTTAGCTACAGATGGAGGGCAGATAATGGAATTGAAATTTTAGGTGGTTGGACAAAGAAAAAATCAATTCCGATTATCAATTCAAGCTCAAACAATCTCACTGATTACCAAGTCAAAATAAAAGTAGGTTATACTGCGACAAGTTCTGTCAATGTCGATTGCGGAGGAAATTGTCAAATAGATTTTGATGACATTCGCTTTGTAAGTTCAGATGAAAAATCGGTTTTGAATTATTGGAGAGAAAGTTATTCAACTTCAGGAATCGCTGTCTTTTGGGTAAAAATTCCATCTTTGTCAGCAAATTCCACAACCACAATATATATGTACTATGGCAACCCGAATGCTGAATACGAAGGTTCTGGAGAAAAAACCTTCATTTTCTTTGACGATTTTTCAGGAGATTTATCTACAAAATGGACTTCACTTTCTAATGCAACTACGATTGCCACAACCTCTGCCCATTATGGAGGGAAGGTTTTGAGTGTGGGAGGGTCAGGTTCGACAAACGGTTCTGCTTTTGTGAGGTCTTCTTACTTTTACGGAAGGGATGTCGCAGCCAGAATTTTAGTTTATGATTTAGGAAATGGTGTTTCTGGTTCAGAAGATGCCGACCTTGGATTTTTGGCAAGGTATGTTGATACAAACAATTACCTTTTTGGCGAGCATGACACCGATGTCGGTTTTCACATAAACCAAGTTGTCTCTGGAAACCAAACTCAATTGGCAGTAAATTCTGGAGATTACATTCAGTTCAATCAATGGGAGTGGCAAGAGTGGATCTTTTGGGGAACCTCTGCCACAGACCACAAAGCAAAGCACTGGGATTATGCAACTTCTGAACCTTCAACTTATTCTTTGACAGCTTCTGCTGTAAGTTATTTCTCTTCTGGTGTTATTGGTTTGAGAACTTTTGACGGTCAAGCCCTAATCGATGTCATCTTTTTAAGAAAATACAATTCAATCGAACCTACAATCGGAACTCCAGGGTCAGAACAAACTGCTCAAACTGCTCAATGGTTAGGACCAGAAAACACAAAAGTCGAAGTTCAAAAAGGAGAAAATGTCAGAGTCAGGTTTTTAATCAGAAATACCGGTGACAATTTAACTTCGCTTCAATACAGAATTCAGTTTGCACCAAAAGGCGATGCTTTATCTTGCGAAGCAGTGGCAACCTCAAGCTTTGTTGATGTTCCGACAACGACAAGCAATATTGTGTTTATGGTAACCTCTTCTTGGTTTGTTGGTTATCCAGAAGACTATCAGGATCAAACAACCCATCAAATGAAAGAGACAACAAATTCAACTTTTGTCCCGGGTAGAATGGTAGAAGCAGAAACTAATCAAACGGGGCAAATCAATTTGAACTCTTACCAGTTCACTGAAATCGAGTATGTCATTCGTTTCTCCCAAAACGCTACAGGTTCCATTTATTGCTTTAGAGTAAAACTTCCAGATAGAGATTTGGATAACTACAGAAAGGTGGCGACGATCGAAATTTCTCAACCACCTCAAGTTTCAAACGTCTCTTTAAACAATGGAGAAAATATCTACTTGATTGAAGGATCCACAACCTCAGTTTATGCTTCAGCCACAGTTTATGATTTGAACGGCTATCAAGACATTACTTCAATTTCAGCAAAAATTTTCAGATCGGGAGTAGGGGAGAATTGCTCTGAAAATTCGAACAATTGTTATAACGAAATTTCTTGTGCTACCACTTCTTGTTCAGATATTTCTTGCAATGTTCTTTGCGAATTCTGGCTCTGGTTCAACGCAGATCCAACTTATACCAACACTCCTTGGGAAAGCGAAAATTGGGTAGCAAAAATTGAAGCTAAAGATACTAAAAATTATTCAGGTTCCGCTACAAACAGTGCAGAGAGTGTTGAGGTGATGCCTCTTTTGGCAATTTCAGCTCCTCCAAGTTTGAGTTATGGATCCTTGACCCCAGGCCAAAAAACAGATCCTCTTTCTACCTCAACCATTGTTTATAACACTGGCAATTGCTCTCTCGACCTTTCCCTTTATGGTCAAGATATGAGAGCAGGTGATTTTTCAATTTCAGTTTCAAAACAAAGGTTTGCCACCTCTTCAATCAATTACGACCAAGCCATTCCTCTTTCTTACACTTCCACCACTCTTGATTTGAACATTCCCAAAAACACTTCAACCTCTTCTTTATCAACTGCTCAAATTTGGTGGGGAATTGAAATTCCAATTCCTCAACCTGCTCTTTTATATCAAGGAATCAATTATTTTGAAGCCCAAATCAACCAACTTCCTTGGTAAAAAGCTTTTCCACACTTGACACAATTTCTTGGAAAAATGGTAAAATGGATAAAGGAGCCGCGGAGTTCTAAGGCCTTAGGGCTCCTAAAGGTCGGGGAAAATAATAAAACAAAGAGCAATAAAACAAAGAACAATAAAAAATGGAAAGAGCAAAGAAATTAGTTGCTCTCTGGACGATTTTGAGTTTAGCGTTGGCGTTCTTTCCAGTTTCTCCAAGAGCAGAAGGTGCCCAATTGTTGAATGTTAGAGACACAATTACTGATTCAAAACCCAGTGCAACTGCAAATCATACTATTGTTTTCGTAAATCCAACAGCAATTCCTGGTGGTGGAAGAATTAATGTATATTTGCCTACTGGATTTAACTGGAGCGGAGCAACCGGAAGTTGCCCTAACGGAGTTTTTGCTACCACTTCTTATGGGTTCCAATGCCAGCTTACTTCTGCGATTGCGACCTCAAGTACCTCAACGATAACTGCTAACAACATTGTAAATCCTTCAACTGAAGGCTCTTATTTAATCACGATTGAAACAAGAGCCACAGAGGGTGGCACAATATTGGACACTGGTGAATTAAGGATTGCCATTGTTTCTGGAGTGACAGTTACTGCCCATGTTCCTGCATTGCTCACTTTCCAAGTAAAAGGAGTGCCAGCATCAACAACCGTTGAGTCAGGAACTACCAATGTTACCAGTACCACTACAACCATTGATTTTGGAACTGTTAACGCTGGAACCCAATATCTGGCTGCCCAAAAGCTGGTTGTTTCAACCAACGCTAACTACGGATTTTCAGTTAAAGTTTGGCAGAATCAGAACTTAACTAACGCAATGGGAGGAGATATTGATAAATTCAAAGATGGTGTCACCTCCACTAGTCCTCAAGCTTGGGCATCGCCAACTGCTACCCCTGGATCAGAGAACACCTATGGGCACTTTGGTTTAAGGTCTGATGATTCAGATGTTGAAAAAGATTATGGAACTAACTTGTGGATTGGATTTTATGGCGATGGTTCTGCCTTCCAGCACGAAGTTTTGAAATCTACCAGACCGACCACTGGTGAAGGAGATTCTCAAGGATATGGCTGGGATTATGTAGAATACAAGCTTGAAATTTCAGCTTTGCAAGAAGCAGGAGATTACAGCAACATTTTGACCTACATTTGCACTCCGACCTACTAAAATTTCCCTCTCCTTGTGGGGACCCCCGCCAGAACATGTTCTGGCGGGGTTTTTATTTTTGCCTCTTTTTGCTACAATTGCTATAATAGAAAAATATGCCAAGCAAAAAAATTTTTTTAATACTTCTCTTTCTTTTATTTTTCATCCCTCAAAGTTTTATCTTTGCGATCGCTACCAGAATTTCTCCAGTAAGAATCGACAGATTAGTTTATCCAGGCCAAGTTTTGGAAGAAAAAATTACCATTGCAAATCTTTCTGATTCTCCAACAACCTACTATTTTTATTTGGCAGATTTTAGGGCCTCAGGAGAAATGGGAGAGGCAGAGTTGGTAGCACCAGGAACAGAAAAAGAGTATTCTTTGGTTTCTTGGATAAAAATTACTGGAGAACCGATTCAATTGGGTCCAAAAGAAGAAAAAGAAATTTCTTTTCAAATTAAAATTCCAGACAATGCTTCTCCCGGTGGTTATTATGGCGCAATCATTGCTGCAACCGCTCCACCTCAAGTTAAAGGGGAAGGAAGAGAAAGAGGAGCGATAGTTGGAGTAGCACAACAAACTGCTTGTTTAGTTTTACTTCAGATTGCAGGCCCTGTTGAAGAAAACGCAATGGTTAGGGAATTTTCAACCGATAAAGATTTTTATTTCAAAATTCCCTTTGAAGTGAAATTCATTTCAAGAATTCAAAACTTGGGAAATGTTCATATTAAACCTAGCGGAATAATTGAAATCAAAAACTATTTTGGGAAAACAATTGAAACTATACCAGTTAATCAAGATGGTGCCAATGTTTTGCCAAAAACAATCAGAAGGTTTGAAAATTCTTGGAAAAGAGATATTGGATTTGGAAAATATACTGCCTCTTTGGCTTTAACTTACGGAACCCCACCAGATAGGGGAGGGCAAGGAATCAAAAGTTTATACGCTCAAACAAGTTTTTGGGTTTTACCTCTCAAAGTTGTTTTGCCAATTGCAGTTGGAATTTTAATCTTTGTTGTACTTTTTGTTTTGTTCTTGAGGTTCTACAAACAATTGGCAATTAAATCAGCTTTAGAAGAAGCAGGAATTCCGCCTTCTTTGAGGCCAAAAGGAAGGAAAAAGCCATCTTTGCCTTTAATTTTGACTTTCATTTTAATCTTACTTGCCGTTTTGATAATCTTTGCCCTAATTTACCTTTTGTTTTTGATATGAAAAATTTGAAAATTTTTGTTCCCCTTTTTCTTTTTTTCCCGCTCTTCTTTTCTTTTGCCCAGCCAATCGACCTTTCTGTTTTCCCAACTGTCATTGACGAAAAACTTTTACCTCGAGATTTAAAAGATTATCAAATTTCAATCAAAAATAACGGAAAAAATTTAGTTTATGTTTACCCTTTGGTTTTTGATATTTTGCCAGACGGTCAAAGAAAACTTCACGACCCCTACACCGTCAATCCTAGAGAATCTTTAGGATCTTGGATAAAAATTCAAAGATCAGCAATTGAACTTTGGCCTCAAAAAGAAATTAAAATTCCGCTTTCTTTAGAAATTCATCCAGAAGCAAAACCAGGAATTTATCATTCTGCAATCGTTTTTTCTTTTGGTTCAGCCCTACCTGATGCAATCAGCAATGCCCAAAGTTTTCGCCTTCCAGAAATTCTTTTGAACGTCGAAGTTAAAGAAAATATTGTAGAGCAACTTCAGTTAAAAAATTTCAAAACAGAAAAGAATCTTTATTTTTCAGGTCCTGTGAAATTTATTTTAGAAATTGAGAATGTCGGAAATACAAAAACAGAGGGAGAAGGAGAAATTCACCTTTACAACAAAAAAGGAAAAGAAATAGATTCAATTCCAGTAAAAGTTTCTCTTGAAGGAGGAAGGACAGAAAAATTTGAGTTTTCCTGGAATCCAAAAGCGAAAGGCCAAATTAAAGCAAGAATGTTTTTAGAATACGGAAAAGAGAAAAAAGAAATTCAAGATGCAATATTTTTCACTTTTTTGCCCTGGAAAAGCTTAGCTTTATTAATTGGAACCATTCTAATTTTGATTTTGATCTTGATAAAATTAATTAATAAAAAATCTTTTGGCGATTTTCCAGAAAAAATTTTAAAACCAGTGATCAATTTAAGAAAAAAATGAAAAAAATTTTGGTATTGATTTTGGCTTTTTCTTTGTTTCCGTTTTCTGTCTTTTCTCAAGAAGGCGTGAGCTTAACTTTGACTCCAACCTTGATCAAAGTGAATGTCGTTCCAGGCCAAGTTTGGTCAAGTTTTTTAAAAGTTGTAAATACTAATCCCACTCCCTTAACTGTCTATCTTTCAGTTTTTGATTTCAAGGGAGATGAAAAAGGCGGAGTTAATTTTGTTTCTCCTCCAGAAAATGAAGAAGCAAAAAAATTTTATTTGAGTTCATGGATAGAAATTTCAAAAGAACCAATTGAAATTCCTCCCAATCAAAGCAAAGAAATTACTTTCACAATTAAAGTTCCAAAAGATGCATCAGCTGGTGGTTATTATTCTGCGATTTTAGTTGGAACTCAACCAGTGGGTGAACAAAAGCCAGGAACGGTGATCAAAATTTCACAACAAGTTAGCTCTTTAATTTTACTTACGGTTGAAGGTGAAATTTTAGAGAAAGGCTGGATTAGAGAGTTTTCAAGCGAAAAAAGTTTTTATCAAAAACCAGAAGTTAAGTTAAATCTTGTTTTTGAGAATTTGGGGAATGTTCATTTACAGCCTGTTGGCGAAATAAAAATTTATAATCTTTGGGGAAAAGAAAAAGGAAAAATTGAAGTCAATCAAGGAACAGAATTTGGCAACGTTTTGCCAAAAAGCAAAAGAGTTTGGAATTTTGAGTGGAAAGGAGAAGAATCTTTGCTCGAAATTGGAAGGTATAAAGCAGAAGCCATTTTACATTTTGGAAGGCAGAATCAATTTTTCGACAAAAAAGTGACTTACTTTTGGATCGTTCCTTTAGTTCCAGTTCTTTCAATTTTGGGTGCAATTTTTTTGTTCTTTTTGTTTTTGATTTTTTTAATTCGACTTTATGTTAAAAGGGCAGTCAAATTAGCCCAAATGGAAATTTTAGGAGAAGTCCCAGAAAAAACTCGACAAAAAGTAAAAATCACTCCATCAGTTTTAAAAAAGCCAATTCAAAAATTTATTGTTGATTTGAAATCAAAAAAGAAAGAAAAATGAACCAAGTTTTAAATTTGAAAAAAAATCAAGAATTTCAAAAGAAAATTCGTTCTTCGGGTAATTTCAAAAGATTAATTGAGGTCATTTCAGTAATTTTTATTTCTTCAATTTTGACGACCTTAGCAATTAAGGCAGTGGATAGGGCTAATTTAATGGCTTCTTTAACTGGTGGTTCCCAAAGAGAAGGCGAAAAATGTCCTCCTGATATGGTTTTCATTCCATCAGAAAATGGTGGTTTTTGCATTGACAAATATGAAAACTCTCCAGGACCAAATTGTCCTTTTTCAAACCCTCAAAATCAAGAAGAAACAAGAAAGAATTTAGAAGATCCAAAATGCTATCCTGTATCAAAAGAAAGAGCTATCCCCTGGACAAACATTTCACAAAACCAGGCTCAATTAGCTTGTGCAAAAGCAGGGAAAAGGTTGCCGAGTCCCAAAGAATGGTATTTGGCTTCTCTTGGAACTCCTGATAAAAGCGACAATTGGACAAAAGATGATTGCAACTTAAACAAAAACTGGGATCAAAATCCAGGACCTACAGGCTCTGGAAAAAATTGTAAATCTTCTTTTGAGGTTTATGATATGATTGGGAATGTTTGGGAGTGGGTAGGGGGATCGGTAGTAGATGGAAAATATCAAGAGAGAGAACTTCCCCAGCAAGGTTTTATTTGGGGAATCGATGATGAAACAGGACTTCCTTTTCAAACTGAAAAGGAAAATCCAAACTCAAATTATAACAACGATTATTTTTGGATCGTAAAAAGAGGGACGAGAGCGATCGCAAAAGGAGGTTATTTTCAATCTGGTTCTGATGGCGGAGTTTATTCCTCTTCTTTAATTGCTTTGCCCTCTGATTTTTCAAGCGGTGTTGGATTTCGTTGCGCAAAATGATAAAATTTTAAAAATGAGACAAAAATTTTTCTTTAATTTAACAATCATCCTTTTTTTCCTTTTCCTTCTTCTTTTGGGTTATTCAAAATTGGCTTTAAAAGTTGGACCGACTGATTTAGTTTCTTATTCTTTAGCTTCTTTGGGTTCCTCAGTTGGAGTTTCGGTTTCAGTTCCTCCAAATCCTTACAATACATTAGCAGTTCAACTGGAACAATGGCAAAAGAAATTGGAAGAAAAAGAAAAAATTTTAACTCAAAAAGAAATCGAATTGAATCAGAGGACCATTTTTCAGGGAGAAATTATCTCAAAATTGGTCGTTGCTCTCTTGATAATCATTTTCCTTTTGATTTTGATTAACTTTTACCTTGACTTTAAATTCAGAATCCGATTTTTAAAGAAAAACCAAGAAAGAACTATCTCATGAGAAAATGGCTTTTTTTCTTTTTTCTTTTTTTATCTTTTCCCTCCCTTATCTTTTCAGAGGGCCTTTATTTAATTTCAGATGAAATTTCTCACTCTTGGCCAGGTTCTGGTTCAGAACATACAATCTCTTTTAAAAACTCACTTTCAATTCCACCCTCAGGAAAAATTGTCATAAAATTTGATTCTGCCTTTTCTTTTCCAGAAGATCTTGGAGTAGAAGATTTTGATTTTCTTTTGAACCAAATTCAAAAATCTCTTTCCCCAACCTCAACCCAAAGCGATTCTGGAGTTGAAATTTCAACTTCCACTAAAGAAATTATGATTACTTTGGCCCAAGGACTTCAAATCAATTCTGGAACTCTTATCACAATAAAAATTGGGAAAAATGCCACCTATCAATCAACTGGCAACAGTCAAATCATCAATCCCTCGCAAACTGGTAGTTACAAAATTTCAATTCAAACCTTCGATCAAAATTCAAATTTTTTAGAAAGAGGGGAAACGATGGTCGCAATTTTAGAACCTGTAAGCATTGGCGCCACTCCCTACGATATTTATCCTCCTGTTAGATATGGTGGAAGACCGACTGGCGCTTTAGTTCCAGGGACAAGAGAAACCCTTCTTTCTCTCTACACTCACGAACCCGCTCTTTGTAAATACGACACTTCTCCAAACATTCCTTACGAATTTATGAGCCACGATATTTCCACCACTTACAAAACTTTCCACGATACCTGGATTTCAGGCTTGGAAGATGGTCGAGCTTATACTTTTTATGTCAAATGCATAGATCCTGCCGGAAACGCAAATCCCGACGATTATGTGATTTCTTTTTCCATTATGTCCCCAGGACAATACCAACCAGGGCCAGGTCCTCCAGGACCTGGAGGAGGTGGAGCAGGACCTGTAGCAGGAGGAGCAGGGGAAGCTCCTTATCCACCAGATACTGCCGATGTTGTTTTTGAGGGAGTAGCTTATTACAGAAGCGAAGTAACAATTTTAAAAGATGGTCAAGTTTCAGCCAAAACGATTTCAACTGAAAAAGGAGGTTTTTCTGCCACCTTAACAAAACTTCCAAAAGGTGTTTATACCTTTGGAATTAAAGCGAAAGATTCGAAAGGAAGAGAATCGGTTGTTTACTCAATTACCATTACTCTAAGACCTCAAACTAAAAACACAATCTCTGGAATTTTTATTCCTCCCACTATTGAACTTTCCACCAATAAAATTTCCCCCGGAGATACTCTGAGGATTTTTGGCGAAGCCACGCCCAATTCTACTGTTGAGGCTTGGATTTATCCCTCAAAAACTGGTCCGATTTTAGAAAGCGAAATTAAAAAATCGACTACCACCGCAGATATTTCAGGAAAGTGGGAAATAAAACCCGATACCTCCAATTTTATCCAAAACCAAACTTACGCTGTGAAAGCCAGGGCGTATTTTAAACCAACCCAAGCAAGCGACTTTAGTCAGATTTTATATTTTGGTGTGGGAAAAGCACCGGAGGTCTCACTTTGCGCTCGTTCTGATTTAAACAAAGATGGAAAAGTAAATTTAGTTGACTTTTCAATTTTGCTTTATTGGTGGGGAAGTTCCAATGCCACCGCTGATATTAACCTGGATGGAAAAGTTAATTTAACTGATTTTAGTATAATGATGTATTGCTGGACAGGATAATGATAACTCAAAACTCAAAAATCAAAAGTCAAAACTACAAATTGAAAAAGGCTACAAACCGAAATTTGCTTTTATGTTTTTCGATTTTTACTTTTTTAGCTTTCTCTACTCAGAAAGTGTGGGCGGTTTCTTTTATTTTCGAGACAAAGAAGGATTACTTTAAAGAAAAAGAATTTGTGATTAAAATAAAGATAGACCCGAAAGATGATGTTATTGGCGCAATAGATTTTAATTTAGGTTTTGACAATGAAAGTTTAGAAATCGTTGGATTTAATTTAGAAAATTCGATCGTACCTTTTTGGATTAATTTCCCAAAAGTTTCTGAAAATAAAATCTCCTTTTCTGGCGGAATCCCAAATGGCTTTAGAGGGATTTTTATCGGAACTCCTTTGGAAGCTAACGAATTAATTGAGATAAAATTTAGAAAGAGAAGGGAAATTTCGAAAGAGGAAATAGAGAAAAGTTTTACTTTAAAGAGCGAAGTTTTTTTGAATAACGAGATTGGAGAAAGTTTGAGGATAGAAGATTTTTCTTTTCATGAAGAGAATCATTTTGATGAAGATTTTACTGTTTTTACTGGAATTTTGTATAATGGAATAAGGTGGAAAATTGAAAAGGTCTTTTAATAAAATATAATAAAAAAATGCCCTCCTTTTTAGAAAAATTGAAACTAGTAAAAGAGGAAGAAAAAGAAAAACCGGTAATAAAAGAAGAAAAAATCGAACCGAACGTTTTGCAATTGGATGTTGATATTTATCAAAACCCCGAAGAAGTAATCATTATTGCCCAGGTTCCAGGCTCGGAGGTTAAAGATCTAGACATTTCCATGAGCGAGGACAACGATGTTTTGACTATTGAGGGAAAGATCGAAATCCCTCAAGAGATAACTTTTGACAAAGAAAAAAGTAAATTAGTTTGCCAAGAGTGCAAATGGGGGAAGTTCTATCGCCAAATCATTTTGCCCCAAGAAGTTGATGTTGAAAAAGTTGAAGCAAAACTAAAGAAAGGTGTTTTGTTTTTGAGATTGCCATTTTTAAAACCGAAATTAATCGGAAAAAAGAAAATCGAAATTAAATTGGAATAAAATGAATTTCAAAAATTTTTTAATTCTTTTCCTAATATTTTTCTCTCTTTTTGCCTTTTCAAAAACAGCCAATTCTGCCACCTTATCCCTTTCTCCAAATAGCGGAACCTTCGCTGTTGGAAAAACTTTCTCTATTTCAGTAAAAGTTGATAGCGGTGGGGGAGTGGGAATTAACGCTGCAGAAGCAATTTTGAGTTTCGACCCTACTTATTTGAATGTTAATACTGTTTCAAAATCTGGTTCAATTTTTACCCTTTGGCCAGTTGAACCAAGTTTTTCAAACTCAAAGGGAGAAGTGAATTTTGCTGGAGGTTCTCCAACAGCTTACACAGGTTCTGCAGGAACGATTATTTCAATTACCTTTGTAGCAAAAAAAGAAGGAACGACAGAGGTTAAATTCAAATCAGGTTCAGTTTTAGCAGCAGATGGAAAGGGGACTAATGTTTTGTCTTCGATGGGCTCTGCCACTTTTACTTTAAAATCAGAAGGAATTGCTCCGCCAGTCGAAGAAGAAAAACCACCAACTGGTCCTTTACCCCAAAAACCAGAAGTTTCTTCTCCAACCCATCCAGATCCTGAAAAATGGTATTCAAACAAAAATCCAGAGTTTACCTGGAAACTACCAGCTGATGTAATCGGAGTTTCTTTTTTACTTACTCAGAGTCCAAACTCAAATCCCGGAACACTTTCTCAAGGATTAATTGACTCGAAAAAATATGAGAATGTCGAAGATGGAATTTGGTATTTCCACATCAGATATCAAAACAAAGCTGGTTGGGGACCAATTTTGCATAGAAAGGTTTTAATCGATACTACACCCCCAGAAATCAAAGAATTTTCGATAAAAAAAGAGGATTCAACCGACCCAAAACCAATTCTTACTTTCTATGCCACAGATACCCTCTCTGGAATTGATTACTATCAGATTTTAATCAACGATAAAGAATTTGCTACTACCACCAACATAGAAGAAAAAATCTTTCCAATAGGACCTCTTTCCCCTGGAAAATATAAAATTGAATTAAAAGCCTTCGATAAAGCAGGAAATTCAAAATCTGAAGTTAAAGAAATAGAAATTGAACCTTTAAAATACCCAATTTTTGCAGTTTTAATTTCAAAAGAAGGAGAATTTTCTTTACAACCTCCAGCGATTCAAAAAACTCCACCCAAAATTACAACCGAAGATTGGTTAATTATCAGAGGATCTTCAGTTTATCCAGAGGCAACAGTAAAGGTTTATCTTTCAAGAGAAGGAAAAGAACCAATCGTCAAAGAGACAAAAACTGATTCTGAAGGAAATTGGTTTTTGGTTTTTGATCAAAAATTGGAAAAAGGAAAATGGCAAATTTCAGGACAAATTTTTGACAAAAGAGGAGCCCAAAGCCCAGAAACAGAAAAAATTCCTTTGAAAGTTGTTTCCCCTTCGTTTGTTAAAAAATATTCAACCTTGATTTTGATTTTGCTCTTAATAATCATTGCCATTTTGATTTTCTACAACATTCAACAAAAGAAAAAGTTTGAAAAGAAAATTGAGGAAATAAAAGAGCACTTTGGAAAACTGAAAGAGAAAATAAACCGAGTTTTTCCAGCATTAAGAGAAGAAATTAGAGAGCAGATTGAAGTTTTGGATAAAAGGCCAGGATTGAGCAAAAACGAAAAGATTCTTTATGAAAAATTGAAAGAAGCTTTGGACATCTCAGATGCTTTCTTGGGAGAAGAGGTAAAAGAAATTGATAACTTACTCGAAAAAACAACGAAAAAGAAAAAATGAAAAAGATATTTTATCTTCCCTTATTTCTTTTAATTTTGCTTTTTTCTCTAAAAGCAGAAGCAGCAATTTTATATTTGGCACCAGAAACCGGGACCTTTCAAATAGGAAATACCTTTTCAGTTTCGGTAAAAGTTAATGCTCAAGGAACACCAATTAACGCCGGAGACGGAATAATTAATTTTTCACCAGATGAACTGGAAGTAGTTTCGATTTCAAAATCTGGCTCAATTTTTACTCTTTGGCCCCAAGAACCAACTTTTTCAAACACAACCGGAAAAATTGAATTTGCCGGAGGTTCTCCTCAAGCTTTTTCTGGTACCTCAGGTCAAATTTTAACAATCGTTTTTAGAGGAAAAAGAGAAACAGTTGCAAAAGTCAATTTTTCATCAGGTTCAATTTTGGCAGCAGACGGAAAAGGAACTAATGTAATTAGCGAAATGAAAGGAGGAGCTTATACTTTGAGAGCAAAAGAAACCCTACCTCCTGCTGAAGAATTCATTGTCCAACCTGGAACCCCAAAGGCTCCAAAAATTACCTCACCAACTCATCCTGATCCTGAAAAATGGTATCCAAATAACAATCCAATTTTTCGATGGGAATTACCCCCAGATGTTAAGGCAGTGAGAATTTTAGTTGATAAAAACCCAAGTTCGATTCCGACAGTTTATTATTCACCTCCGATTTCAGAAAAAAAATTGGAAAACTTTGAAGAAGGAATTTGGTATTTTCATTGCCAGTTGCAAAACGACAAAGGGTGGGGAAGTGTTGGCCATTTTAAATTTAAAATCGATGTTACCCCTCCTGAAAAATTTGAAATATCAGTGAAAGAAGGGGAGAAAATTTTTACTACAACTCCAACCTTAGTTTTCAAGACAGAAGACAAAGTTTCGGGAATTGACTTTTACGAAGTAAGGATTGGTAATTTGGAACCAGTGAGAACAAAAGAAGGCGAATATCGAACTCCAACTTTGACTCCCGGAAAATACAATGTCGTGGTTAGAGCAGTCGATTTTGCCGGAAACGAAACCATCGGAATAAAAGAAATTGAAATTATTCCTTTACCAGCCCCAAAAATTACTTATTGGCAAAAGGAATTAAAACCAAAAGAATATCTATTGTTAAAGGGTGAATCAAATCCAGAAGCAGAAATTGAAGTTTTTTTGCAAAAAAGGGGAGGCGAAGCAGAGATTGAAAAAACCTTTGCTGATTCAGAGGGGAGATGGGAATTGGTTTGGTCCAAGGCACTCGATGAAGGGATCTATCAGGTATGGGCAAGGGCAAAGGATAAAACAGGAGGGGAAAGCGAGATTAGCGAAAAAATAACAGTTAAAGTAAGTCCACCACCTTTCATTAAAATAGGAGAATTGGCAATAAATTACCTGTCTATTCTGATTACTTTAATTGGTCTTTTAGCAATTTTAATTTTAATCGTCTTCTTTACTTGGTTAAAAATTCGACAATGGAGAGAAAGATTAAGGGGGGAAGCAAGAGAAGCTGCAAAATCTTTGGTTGAAGGGTTTAGGGTTATGGAAAGAGAAATTAGAGAAGAAATTTCAAGATTAGATAAAAAACCAGGGTTGAGCGAAGAAGAAGAAAAAATTTATCAAAAATTAAAGGAAATTTTAGAAAAAACCCGAAAAACCATCGGAAAAGAAATCGAAGACATCGAAAAAATTCTAAGATTGAAATAATTAACAGCGAACAATCATACAGTGAACAATCATACAACGAACAATTTTACAACGAACATAAAAGTTGGTAACGAAAATTGGGAACAAAGTTGGCAACGTTTGACGTTGCCAGAATTGTCAGAATCTTGTTACAATCTATTGCGATCGTCGTATTTTGTAACAAATCCAACTGACAATTGACTGGCAACGTCAAACATCGACAGAACATACTTTTGGTTATTAGTCAAGGGTAAGTCGGCCTAAAATTTCGCGAATATTTCTAATTAATAAAGCATCTTTGATAAATTTCTTGTAAATTTTTAAGTTTGGAAAATCTTTTGCCAAGATGTCTCTATCTATAATTGCCAAATTTCTCTTTTTAAAACTTTCACCTAAACTGCAAAAGGGATCGTTTAAAGCATATTCAAAGGCATCATCGAATTCAACCAATGCCTTTTCAATACTTCCCGGATATTCCTCAAAAGCATTGAAAACTTGAATATAGGCATCGAGATAATGAAGATTTTTAATATCTTCTCTGATTGTTTTTCCTTTATATGAACCCTGGAAAACTTTACCAACTTCATTATATTTTGTGTTGAAATATTTAGTGTAAGCGTCACCCAGGCGTTTCATAAATTTACTAATTCCTCCTTTCGTAATTTCTTTTAAAAGCAAGTGAAAATGATCCTCTTTTAATTTGTAGCTTAAAATTTTTACTAATGGTTTATGGGGTGGCCAATGCTTTGGCCATTCAAAACTTCTTCCCGCCAAAGGATTCAAGTTGGCAACGTCAAACGTTGCCAAAGAAGTTGCCAAAGAAGTGATTTCTCTAAGAGGATGTGATGGTAAATATTCATCGTTAAGGAATCTGAGAATTTTTAAAAAACGCCACTTATCATTGACATCGCGAAAAATTGGCATCTTCCGATTCCCTCGATTAAAAACATGAACAAAATCTCCAACTGTAAATGGTTCCACTCTCATATTTTTAGTTTATAAAATTTTTCTGGCAACGTCAAACGTTGCCATTAAGTTGTCAATAAGTTGCAATTAGCAAGTTGGCAACGTCAAACGTTGCCAGCACAGCGTTGCCAGCACAGTTACCAGAATGGTGGAAACCGTAGTCCGAAACATTGTTGCTGGGTATTGACAAGAGGTTTTGGGTTTGAGAGAATGGAATAAGTATCACGATGGTCGAGATTTTGAAAAATCGCGACCCCCGAGATAAAGAAAATAAAGGAAAGGGGGACGAAAAATATATCTCTCTGAGAGAGGCCTCGAAAATCTCTGGGTATTCTCCAGATTATGTTGGATATTTAATTCGAACTGGAAAAATTCCAGGGAGAATGGTTTATACAGGAGTTTCATGGCAGACGACAAGAGAGGCGATTTTGGCTTATAAAAATAGACAACAAAGGAAAAAGGGGAAGATGACTTTGAAAGAAAAAATGGGGGAAGGATTGAATTCTTTGAAATCAAGAGTGGAGTTTGAGCTTAATCTTTTGAAAATGTTTTTCAAGGAGTTCAAGGTACTTTTACTTTTTCTCTTTCTTTTGATTTTCTTTATTACTTCAATTTCTGCTTGGTTTTTGTCTTCAAAATTGGAAAAGAAAATTGAGGTAAAGGAAATCGAGAAAAAAGAAAGAATTACTTTTTAACATGCAAAAAAGAAAAATCATTTTTATAACTTCAATTCTATTTACTTTCTTCTTGAGTTCTCAAACTTTTGCTGTTTTTTTAGAGCAAATTAACTATCAAGGAAAGCTAACAAACAAACAAGGAGCGCCAGTTGAAGATGGGGGAAAATGCATGAAATTTAGGTTAATGGATGCTGAAACTGGAGGAAATGAAGTTTGGTCTGAAGAATGGACAACATCGACTGAAATGGTGACAACGACAAAAGGGCTTTTTTCTGTGATGTTAGGAAAACACAATCCACTTTCTAATATTAATTTTTTCCAACCTCTTTATTTGGAAGTTCAGTACGACCCTGGTTGCGACGGAACTTATGAAGAAGTTTTTTCACCAAGAAAGCCATTGGGAGCAGTGTCTGCTTCTTTTGAAGCAAAAAAATTGTTAGGTTATGACTGGGCATCACCAGGAATTATTGGGGCAACAAATCCAAACGAAGCTTATTTCACAAAATTGACAGTTTCTGCCACTTCTACTCTTTCAACAACCACTATTTCTGGACTTTTTGCGGTTAACAATAATTTGCTTTATGTTGATCCGGCAACCGGGAAAATCGGCATTGGGACGAGCACTCCAGCTTATACTTTAGATGTTTCTGGGAATTTGAGGGCAACAAATT
>Ga0207433_10006311_pt1 | contig 20594 bp, 32 predicted proteins | sample YelNatPaOPGAMG01_FD_187559 | JGI IMG/M metagenome (GOLD analysis project Ga0207433, IMG submission 187559) | Hot spring thermophilic microbial communities from Obsidian Pool, Yellowstone National Park, USA - OP-RAMG-01 (SPAdes) (version 3) | ecosystem: Environmental > Aquatic > Thermal springs... | reverse complement strand
TCCGGGTGAACATGGTCTTCCCTAATACCTTGGTTCATAAACACCTACTAACTGATCACTCCCAGGATCTCGATCCTATGGTTTTGGAATACCTCCGGCGTGGAGGGCCTTGCCCGAAGTGCCACACGATCACCCGTGGCGGCCCAGAAGCCGCGGCCCATGCTTTAAAGTGCGGGCTAATCCCATGGGAGTTTAAGCTTGTCCGGGTTACCCTGGAAAACCGTCAAGAGGGCAATCGGGAATTTGTAGTGGACCCGCAAAAGAACGCCATAGTAGCGGAGACTCGATGGCCGGAAGAAGCTGCACCGCTGGAAGAAGTGTCCGAACCCAAACCTGGTATTCCGGAGGAGCCTGCGCCCGAGGAAGAGATCTCGGAGGCCAAGGAGGAAGTTGAAGCATCCTCGGAGATTGCCCCGACTCCGCAGGAGCGTCAGCCTCAACCCCCACCCCAGCCCGAGGTCACTGGACCCCCTGTACCTCCTAGTATTCCTGTAAACACCCCTACAACTCACAATATACAACCTTCAACTTCCGTTTCACCGACACAACAGACTCCTGGTATTTCTTTTCGTGAAGGCCAGCCCCCTCAGGAGAGGGAGGAAGAAGAGCTAGAGGAGGAAGAGGTACCCATGGAGCCGACGGAACTGGAGGGGATCGAGTGGCGGCCGGTAACCGAACTTGTCCGGCAGTATGGCGAACACTATCACACCAAGCCCCGGTCCAGGCCTCGACGTAGGGAGATAGAGTATGAGGAGGAACTTGAGGAAGTACGGCCGAAGAAGAAGCCGTCTTACCTTCCGTACCTGGCTATCGGATTATTGGCGCTGGCTGCGGTGGCTTATTTCGTATATCGCCGGAAGCGTCCTAGTGTACAGCCTAGCCCTACTGGTGCTGTGGGTGTGCCTATGGGCGTTACGCCGGTCGTACAGGCGCAGTTGCCTCCGCCGCCCGCACCTACTCCCCAGAAACCGCCACAACCCAATCCACAGCCTAAGGTCATCTCACCCGACTGGACTGAAAAGCTAACGGTCATCTAAGAAGGGGGAGAGGATGGAAGAGATTAAAAAGGATGAGGCTTTTGATATTCCCCCTGAGGAGGAATTAGCGGAAAAGGTGGAGGAGGCCCAACCAGCTCCTCCACCGAAGGCCCCGGAGGCGCCGAAGTTAAAGGTTACCCTGGGGGAGGCCCTTACCCTTGTCGTGGATCAGGTTTTTGCTGCTCACCTGCCTCCAGGGGTTGCCCCACCCCCATCCCCCCAAGATGATCTTTTCCGGCAGCTAGCTGCCACCATAGTGGATGAGGCTCACCTCATTGATGGCCTCAGTATCCCGGAGGATACACCCTGGACTAAACGAGCCCTGATCGTTTTAGCCGCTCTAGGGGCATATACTGGACTACAATGGTACAGGATACGGCAATGGCAGAAGTTTTACGAAAAGATTCTTGCCGCTCAGCAAGCGCAAGCGGTAAAATCCCCTCCGGGAGGCCAAGGTGGAAATCAGAGTCAACCAGGTCGCGGAAGCGAAGCTCAGCCCGGACCAACTCCGCCAGGTGGCTGAAAAATGTGCCAAAGGCTGTTGCTCTCTAGTGGTTTATTCCCCCAAAGGCTCGACGTATGCCTCCGGATTCCAGGTTAATCTAGGTCTCGTGACGGCCAAACATACGTTCGATCCTCACCTTTATCCAGGGAGCGCGGATGTTATTCCTGGGACTGTGATCAAGCTCCAGGACCTCACCAATGCCTACCAAGAGATTGAGACCAAGGTAAAGATGCTTAGCCTTAGCTATGATGTGGCTTTCCTGGAGAAAGTCGCAAAGTTACAGGACCTACCTATGGGAAGTACCCGGGATCTAACCCTCGGGGATGAGGTGATCATCCTTGCCACTCCCCAGGGATTGACCAACCCAGATCTTGCAGTGTACGCCAGCTCCGGGAAGATTTTGGCCCTTGCCTATGTAACTCCGGAGATCTTCCTCTACTCTATCCCCACAGTGCCGGGCGCATCCGGAGGTGCTATCGTCAATGAGCATGGGGAGGTGATCGGGATCCATCTTTTGGCCGTAGCGATAGAGAATCAGTCATATGGTGCAGGTCTCAAGGTAGAGGCCATTCAGGCTGCGGCTCAGGGGACAGTCTATATGCCTCCGGAGCTTTACGTGTTCCCCGGAGGCATACCCTGGACAACCGCAGCTTCCGCCGGAGCAGGGTTAGCCTTGAGCCTTTTGTTGTTGGAGGCTTTGTTTAAGTAGGGAGGGAGAATGGCAGAACAAAGGCAGGTTCAAAGACAACTTCGGAGTAACCTATGTATCGTAGTCCTTGGAAAACAAGGGCAAGGGAAGTCTTTGTTGGCCCGGGCGATCTTTGCCCGGGAAGTTTTGGACGGCCTCCGGGACCACTATATTTCCATCTCAACGAAGCCTGACCATGTTCAGCCCATGGCCCCGACCTCTGGACCAAACCTGGAAATCAACCTAGCCAAGCTCGGGTTCAAACACCTCCAACTTACCCCGGAGGATCCAGTGGAACGCCTAAATCTGGAGAAGGTGCTGGATAAGAACCCTAAACTATGTATTACCGTAGCTGGGCTAAATCCTGAGCAGACAAGGATTGTGATGAACCATGTAGGGAAAGTTGGCCTAAAGCTCGGTAGCATGGTAGTTCTCGTGGATGAGGCCGACCGTCTTATCCCTCGGCACCACGCCACCCCGGAGGAGATGCTGAATCTCACCCGGCAGGGAAGGTTTAAGGGGGTGGACCTCATCTTCGTGAGTCACAATGACACCAGCATCCATCCGGAGATTGTCCAGGAAGCGAACATGGTGGTAGCTTTCGGGATGAAACACCCCACTCGGATCGAGCGGCTCCGCCACTTCTTCGATGACCCCAGGATCCTCAGCTCGTTGCAGCGTTACGAGTATGTAGTGGCTTATGACCAGACTGGCGAGATCTGCATGTGTAATTCCACAGAGGATTTGCGGGCGTTGAAAGAAGAAGCCCCCCACATATTTGCAGAGGCGGGATAATGTTGTATTATCCGGCTAGGAGGTGATCATGCCGGTACTTACCGACGTGCGTTCACAAATCCGAGAAGTAGGTGAACAAGCTCCCAATATTCTTTTGGACTTTGGGCTTATTGCGGTTGGCGACTTAGCCACAGGGTTCCTCCTAGACAAAACCAGGATGGATAGCGTAGTGAAAGGGTTGTTAGCTACTGCTTTAGGTGTGTTTGGGATGGTTTATACCCAAAAGAAGGATAACCGCTATTTGCGGGACCTGACGATGGGTGTTGGTCTTTATGGTGTTCGGCAAATCCTTGAGACTATAATTCCGTAGGGGGTGACGTATGGAAGAGCTGCTTGATCTACCGAGCTACGTGGAGGACTTTGCGCCCTCCGCGGAGTTGGAGAAGAGACCTGTCGAGATATTTAAAGTAGCCGCGGAAGTTGGTGTTGGTGCTATTGCTGGTTCGTTCATCACCGACTGGGTGATGAAGCGGCAAAGTGCCATCTCCCCGACAATCGCTAAAGTCGGGGAAACGGTGCTGGGCGTTTTGGCCGCTGCATGGGCAGCGAAGAAGGAGAATGCCACGATGTTCTATATTGGGACAGGAGTGGCCGTGGACGGAATTCGCGGGTTGTTAATCAACCTGCTGCCGAAAGCCTAAGGAGGTGACAAATGGCCACTACGGTGCGCGGTGTACCCTTGACGCTTCATATTCATAAGAATCATGAGCGAGTGAAGACTATGGCGAATGTTGCTAATGCTCTTACTCCGATCTTGGAGCTCTCCCCGGCGGACAACCAGATCCTCTACTTCCCGAACACAAACCCCATCGTGATGAAGCTCTACGATACTACTGGTGCTGAGCTTCCGCCTGATGCGGAGTTGGTCTTGACTCGCGTTGCTCCGGATGGTTATACGGAGATCGTGTTGGCCAAGACCATCTATCAGCCGTGGAAGCTCACTAGCCTGGAGAATCAATCAGACCCGAAGAGGCAGGGGCTTCTGGCTTTCTACTTCACTGACCCCAAGATTGACGCTGTCGCGATTCAGCCGGGCTATAAGCTTGTGCTGAAGCTGAAGGCCGGTAGCGTTGTGTCTTGGACCAACGCCAATACTCAAATCTTCTTCAGTGTTGGTGAAAAAGTGCGCCAGGCGACGTTCTAACCCCGTCGCCTAAGGAGGAGAGTATGGCCTTATGGGATCTTAAAACTCTGAAGAACCTTGGGGCCTTTGTACCGACGATGCCCGGGCAGTTGTCCAAATTCCTGGACATCGAGGTCCCCCAGGGCCAGTTCCTCGCGATCCAGCCTAGCCCCCTGTTCCTCCGAATCGGCGGGTACGTGGTCATCGCCGTAACCGGACCATCCAGTGGGACAAGCAAGGACGTCGTGCTGCCCCTTCCTATCGCTCAGCCTCCGTCCGACTATGCCACCGATTATGATCAGGTAGTCAAGGCTTATGCCGATACAGATGATGACGGGGATTTCGAGACCAAACTCACAGTTACCAACATTAACTATGCGACCAAGACGGTGACGGTAACTCTGCCTACAGGCTGGGGAGCCACGACGACCCACAACGTTCGGTTCGGGTTCCTCCTTGGCGACGGCTACTTCTACTTCACTCGCGAACTTCCGGATAACGCCACGAACCAGATCCCGAAGAAGATCCGCGACTGGAACTGTCTCTATGTGAATACCCTGGATCAGCTGGAGACGCCGCTTGACTGGGGGAGCTTGCCCTGGCTCGTGGAAAAGTGCCACCTCCGGGGGTACATCTATATCCCCAAGGGGCCGAATGGTGAGAGCATTTACTTCGATGATGACCTCACCATGGGCGTCACCCAGCTCATGATCTCCTACCAGATGACTGACATAGCCTCCGTACAGGCTTTGTACTCTCAGCATATCCTTGCTTACCCTCAGCTGGCCCAGCTTTATCCCGACCTGTATAAGCTCTTGGTAGCTCAGCTTGCTGGTATTGTCCCGGACACGCCAGTGCCCGTGTCTTCGTAGGGGGTGACCTATGGCGAACGGGAATGTAGCAGCGGGTTGGGACTGGGTTACTATTGTTGGAACCATTGTGAACGGTATCACCTCGGCCTGGCAAGCTCAGCAGCAGAGGATTGCCGCTGAAGAGCAGGCCAGGCTCGCCCAGCTCCAGGCACAGCAGGCCCAGTATCAGGCCTACCTTGCGCAGCTCCAGCAACAGCAGCTCCAGATGCAACAGCAAGCACAGACCCAAAAGACTATTACCTACGTCATCATCGGGGTTGGGGTGATTCTCGCGGCCTTTGCCCTCTACTACGCCTTTGCGGCTCGCAGTTACTAATGAACACCGAGCTCAAGGCTGTGGTGGAGGACTTGGATGTCCTCCTCCGGGGGCCCCCGCCTGTAGTGGGGGTAGCGGAGGCTTCATGGTTACAGGCAGTTAAGGAAAAAGCTACTGCCCTGCAGGCGGCGGCCCCCGAGAAGGCCGGGGACATCCAGGAGGCTTTGACCGAGTTCCAGCTCGATCCCTATACTGGCTACGCCCGGCTCCGCGATATTTTGGAAGAGATCAAACCCTCCGTATCCGTAGAACAAACCCCGCAATTCCAGGAAAAGGTTACGTTGGGTCCGCTTACCGTAACCCCCACTGCCCAGAACGTGAAGCTCGTGAAAAACCTCGTCTATGTGCTGGCTGGAGCGGCGGCCATGGCCTTAGCTTATTGGCTGATTACGCATGCAAAGAAGGTGGTTTAAATGCTGTCTCGGGAGGAATTAGCGAGGCTGTCTACGGATGAGATCATCCGGAGACTCCAGGCCCGGGGTCACCGGGGAACCCATGTGGGCGAATGGACGATTTATACCCCCGGAGGAGCAACTCGGATCCATGCCCTAACCCATGCCTGGGCCCAGTATCCCGGCCTCGTGGAAACCTGGACCCCCGAGGATATTCAGCTCATGCACGAATTGGCTGTTCGGAAGATGTTGGAGTATGGCTTTGTCCACGATACTCCAATTGAGCCTGATTTGGAAAAATGGAAGAAGACAGTTGTCCCAAGCTATGATCCTCTAGTTTGGGATGCCGAGCCTGCGGAGATCCGACTCCGGTTCGACCCAACCTATGGGGCAATCGGGATCGTGGACACTGACCGCGGTCCCCTGATCTTCCAGGTCTCTGGAGCCCAGTGGCGCAAACTGAAGAAGAAAATCCCTGGCCGTGTTCGTATTTACCAATCTCAGGTACTGAAATGGGGGTGAATCATGGCCACCATTGGTGCGACCGAGAAGTATACCGGGACCCTCCGAGAGGTTATTCGGTACATTAATCAATATGGCATCCAAAACTGGTCCATTGAGGAGCTTTACGGAGGGCCAGGTGGATGGTTGGGAATCACTGGGCCAGTGAAGGTCTTTGGGGCGGAGTTTGTGAACCTCCCCATGAGCGTTTACATCACCAAGACCGATGATTCCATGTATTGGCTTTCAGAGCAATCGCTTCCCCGGGGATGGAAGGGATACGACTGGCTGGACTTTGTGGCGAAGCTCAGCGCTTCCCCGTATGTAAAAGAAGTGGGAATCGTTGACGAGTGGGTATTCCAATATAATCCTCCATTAGGCTGCGTAGCCACTAGCTCTCCAGGGGAACTTTTAAATATCGCCTATCAGGCGCCGAGCATACCCGGAGTTGGGACTACTCCAGGTCCTACTCCACCTACCCCGATACCACAACCTGGGCCTATTGTGCCCTCAAACTGGACGAAGTATTTGCTCCTTGGTGGCCTAGGCCTTGTGGGGTTTGTGCTACTACTGGCGTTGGTCCGGGAATTGAGGACTTAGGGAGGGAGAAAATGGCCCAGGCAGCAAATATTCTCACGAAGACTTGTCAATATTGTGGGGCAACGATCAAATGCCGGATGGTTCCCGCGCGAAAGGGACAGTACTGGCTCGTTTGCCCCCAATGTAACAAACCCCTGGAGAGCTTCTCGGACTCTCAGCGATACGAAGTCCTGGAGTACACCACTTCGGACGGGCAAACCGTTACTCTCGTTCCTCTGAGTTACACGAAAACTTATACCACTTCGACTTACCGCTATGAGTTCTACTTTTCCCTGGCAGCTGACCCTTCTTATGTGTGTACAGTTACGGACCCCAATACTGGGGCAAAGCTGGATACCGTAGTCGGCTACGTTTGCTTCTTACTAAAACAAGAACGGATCCAGGGGGAAACTTCCTCGGGGGGTGGAGGTCAAGGCGGAGGGGGGACTACTCCAGGCCCAACTCCGAGCCCAACTCCACAACCTACCCCAGTTTCGCCCAACCTCACGAAGTACCTGAAATATGGGGGGATTGCTATCGCTGGGCTCCTTGGGCTCCTCATCGTTGTCCGCCTTTTTAAGGGTGGAAAGAAAAAGGAGGAGAAGAAATGAACGGGTATACCACTTCCCTGCGACGCTTGGGTTACACTACCTACCTCATTGACCTCCAAACTCCCCGCAATGCCGTTCTTGTCCTTGATCACCTCAATGTGGACTTCATCGAGGTTACTTCCCTAGTGGCCCTCAACCCGGTCTACCTCCATCTGAATTACCCGGATGCTGCGCCCATTCCTCTTGTCTCTGGACGAACGATTGAAGTTGAGGAGAAGGGCGCAATAAAGCGGCTATACCTCACCAATTCCGCTGAGCCTAACGGCTATGTGTTAGTGACCCTCGGAGGACCGGAGAGGTTCCGTAGTACGGTCCCTGGCACCGTCCAAGTATCGGGGTTTGAAACCCACTTGACTGTACTCAACCAGATCAAAAACCTCCTTGCTGGCGAGCTCCAAGTTGCCGCTACGGGGAATGACCTCTCCATAGTATTGGCCAGCTGTACCACTCCTCTCTCGGCCAATGCCGAATATACTAGCGGATTCTTCAACGTAGACCGGTACGGAAAGATCGTGATCACCATCCTTTCCGATCAACCGGGAACCCTTTACGTTGAGCAGAGCAATGCCAGCGATGCTAGCGTTGTGGATGCCGATGAGATTGTCCCCTACACTGCCGGGGAAAAGCGGGGGGTTTTGGTGGATGTGGTGGCCCCCTATTGCCGGGTAAGATATGTAAACGGAAGTACCGACCAAACGAGTTTTAGGCTCTTTGCGAGAGGAAGGGTGATATGATCTGCGCGAAGTGCGGTGAGGAGATCATAACGAACAGATTAATAGCTTGGGACCCGGAAAAACAGATCGTAGTCCGGGTCTATGGGTATACTGCCTTTCCCCCAAAGGAAGAACTCCAAAAGATCGAGAAGGAGCCTGGAACTGTTCTTCTTCTTGGTGAACCTCATGTGGTGGACGGCGCCAATGCCTACCACCTTCGCTGTATGAGGAGGTAGAAAATGGCGGATAATTACATTATTCCTGCAGGAATTGGAGTTACCCCGGGGACTTGGACGTTTGGTGGTCCGGTTTTTTTGACAGCCGATCAACTTCGGACCATTTGGTACAAGTATTACGGATTTAATAGTGAACAGGAATTTGACAGTTTCTGGCAGCAGTATGGAAGCAAGATAAGGCTGAACTGGCTTCAAGCTCCCGCACCGAATTTTGCTACGTATCAAGAGTACCAGCAGTGGGTACAACAGCACGCAAACCTGGCCAACATAAAGTGGACGTTTTACCGGGCGTTACTGAATCCTCCTACATGGAGAGACCCAAACTATGTTGATGCCTCAACGGCCTACAAGCCAGCTATCATGGTCAAAACAACCGATGGAAGAACATGGAACTTTTGGTTGCCGCGACAGGGTGGTCAGGGAGGTGTTGCCGTAAATGGGAATGTAACATCTACGCAGTGGAACAGCATACATCCGCAGCGGGTTCTTTACAATATCCTTAGGCTGGCCTCTTCCTCCCTGGTCACATCCATCGATGTCCTCCCAAGTATGCCTAAGTATGCGTATTATCCGGAGCAATTCGAGCTGTTCACTCAGTGGATCGCCAGTGGCCGTATTCCTACGACTCTGACTGTGTTATCAGGTGTACCTCCTGCGGAGCATCCTTCGTTTACTCCTCCTCCTGTGAGTCCCTCTTCTGTAACTACTTCTCCTACGACTACACCTCCTGCGACTACTCCTCCGACTGGTGGAGAAACTCCTCCTACTGCACCGTCTGCCGGCGGTCCTGGAGTTACCCCTTCCGCGAAGTCTATCCTTCCATATGTGGCTATTGGCGCAGGAGCCTTGGTACTTTTGGTCTTGCTTATGAGGAAATAAGGAGGGAACGATGCTCTGGAGTCCTACAGCTATGCTGACGGAAAAGGAATTTACGGCCCAACAAGTCTACAAAGACAAAGCTCCTCTATTCAGCCCGCAGAGATATGCCTTTTGGCAGGATTATGGCTTCATGTCGGAGGAGGAGCTCGATGCATTCCTAACCCAATATACTGGCAAGCTCAAAAACTTCGATTGGGAAAATGCACTCAAAACTGTTCTGGATGTAATCAATAAAAACCAGACCGTCTGGACAGTATGGGGTACCCGTTACACTATTCCCCTTGAACAGCTGGAAGAAGCGAAATCCTTACACCAACTGGAGTACCAATTCCTTGGGCCAATCAAGTATGCTTTAAAATATGATCGGTGGGCTCCAGTTGTATGGAACGACAGATATAGTATCCAAGTCTCACAAAATCTAACGTGGAGTCCCAACAGTAATCCGGCAAACTACCCATCGATTTGGGATCCTACTTTAAAGCCAGGGTTGGCCTCGGCAGCGACTACGCGGAATACCTTGATCTTCCATCTTTACGACGGAACGAAGCTACAGGCTATCAGTCAAGGGGTAGAACGCAAAGAGGTTGTTACTGGTAAGTATACGATCCGTTTTTGGTATATCCCCCTCTCGGAGATCTTGCAGATTGCCCGTAGGCCCAACGTCGTCGCTATCGAGGCATCGGACGCTCCGTACTCTCAACCACTGGGGGCTACTGTGGACCCAGTAAAGCTATGGAACGATATAAAGGGGCTGATCAATCAGAACTACGTGAAGTACATGTCCCAATCGGGTGGCCCTTCGACTACAGGACCTACTACTCCATCCGCGGGTGCACCTCCCACTGCACCTGCAGGTAGGATTACTTCCAAGACCTGGTTCTGGGTAGCCGCCGGTGTTGGTGGTCTCGTGCTATTATGGGTTCTTTTAAGGAGGGGCTAATATGGCTAATGTGCTAACAGATAAGGATGGTAATCCCCTGTGGATACCTGCGGGTACTCCCGGACGGGAAAAATGGGCAGAAGTCATCTACGGAATCAGTGAAGCAGATGCGTTAAAGATGCACTATGAAGACTTCGGTGGCTTTTATTTTCCTCTGATTATCGGGCACACGTACGGTGTGGATCCAAAAATACCCCATGGCTACCTTTTACTGGCCTCCAAAGGCTATCGTCGTCTAGAGACGGGACAACTTCCCATGAGGCCATCGTTTTCTCCAATTTGGACACCATTTTGGTTGGCATACAGATTCCAAACTGAAGAAGACCTTGATGAATACTTGAGCCGATACGCACACAAGCTCATAAATTTTGACTGGAAAGATACGCTTGAATCTATCTATCTAGGAATAAAAGCTGTTCTAGAAGCAGAGTTCTCTCTTGAGAGCCATGATCCATGTTTCCCCGCTTCTTGGATCGAGACAAAGAAAAACATTCATAAAGACGCGAATACGTCAATGGAGTTATTGGCTGCAGAATACTTTTATTATCTTGGTCCCATCAAGTTTACTTTGAAATATCACACTTACCCTCTACTCCATTCAGGTCCACCAGGCGAAGTTATAATGGGTAAACTACAGGTGTGTTTTCCTTATGCTGCTATGCGAAATGGCCTTGTTTTTCACACTAAAAACGGCAAAAAGCTGATACTTGCTTTCGGAGAGAGTAGAGGCCATACTTCATCCAGCCTGCGTAAGTTGTTGTTGAGGAATGTTCATGAAGTCTCAGGAATGATTAGAAAAACCGGCTACTTTATTGACGATATCAACCGCGGCTTCTTTTCATGTATTCTTCCTCTGCTTTTAATTCCAGAAATTGTTGCAATTGAAGCGCGGGACGAACCTACGGTGCGCTGGACAGAAGATTGCTATGACGAATTGAGTGACTTGCTACTGGCCATCCATTGTGGACCATTAGATCTGAAGCAGGTTTATCTTCCTGGATTTACAAGACTTACCACTTCTATAGCCTCAACCCAGGCTCCAACTATCGCCCAACCTCAACCTACATCTGAAGTTCCACCTCCAACTACAGCTACAGCCGGGTCTCAGCCAGCACCCGAACTTTCATCTGCAACACCTTCAAGCCCTACAATAGCTCCTACTTCGGCAGAACAAAGTAGGCTTATGGAGAGTTTGGGGGGCTTGGTAGGGTTGGCTATTGCCGGTATTGTTTTGCTCCAACTTTTGAGGAGGAAATAACATGCCGATTGGTCCAAAGCTTGAAGAGGTCCAGGTAGAGCTTGATCCAATTGTGACCAAATTGGACATAAGCGTCTCGGCGCTAAGGGATGCGCTGAGGGGGGCTGATGCCAAAACTCTTTCGGACCTCTATGCCCAGCTTGTCGGGGCCCTCAACATTTCCCTCTCTGCCTTAAGAGATGCTCTGCAAGGTACAGGCGGGAAAACCCTAACGGATGTTCACTCTGCACTAACCGCGCAGCTGAACATAACGCTTTCAGCGCTGCGGGATGCGATTGTGGGTACTGGCCCCAAGACCCTGACCGATGTAACTAACGCGATCACCACCGTCAACTCCACGTTAACCTCTCAGCTCAACATAACCTTGGCTGCCCTCAGAGATGCTTTACTGGGGACAGGTGGGAAAACCCTAACCGACCTTAACACCGGCATTACCAACGTAGATACAAAGCTTGGGAACCGCACATCTTTTGTCACTGGCTTCATCACCGTTACCACAGCCGGTACACCTGTCCAGGGCCCGAACGTTGCCATAGCCCCCGGGAAAGCTGTGGTAATTGCCTACCATCCGAGCAATACAGGCTTAATTGGAATTGGGAACTCTTCAGATAACGCGAAGCTTTCCACGGGAACCCCATTCATTCTCAGTGGGGCTGGGCAAGCGATTTCCTTAATGGTGGACAACCTCAACAGGATTTGGGTGGACGCTAGTGTTAGTGGTGAAAAGGTCATGTACATCGTGGAGACCTAACGATGGCTAAATTCTTCTCCGCTGGAAAAGCCTGGAAGCCTGCGCATATTGTGGCAGCAGGCCAGGTTTTAATGGATGAAGGCACATCTTCTTCCATCATCGTTGCGGCAATAAACCAGATTGCTGATCAAATATCATTCATAGCTAGAGAGTTAAGTGGCTATACGGGGACTGGAGGAGCCAAGGTCCTCAATGAAGCCACTATCGCTGTCTCCACAGCTGCACAGATTTTGAACGATACTAACTTATGGGTTTCCCGTGCTGCCAGTATTTTCAATGACAGTAACCTTCAGCTAGCCCGCGCTGTAAGTATCCTGAATCACACTAACATTGGTATTTCTCGTGCTGCCAGTATTCTCAATGACAGTAACCTTCAGCCAGCCCGCGCTGCCAGTATCCTTAATGACAGTAATTTTGGTATTTCCCGCGCTGCCAGTATCCTCAATGACAACATGATCACAGAGGAACGGATAATTTCAATTTTAGGAGATAGTGCTATTACAGCATCGAGGGCAACTTCTATTTTATCAGATGGAAATTTTACCCGCAGAAGACTCTTGCTTAATTCTCTATGGAACTCGTACAAAAGCAAATTTAATTCTATTTATGCCTCCCTGGGTTATTCAGCTACCAAATTCTGTTATGGCTTCAGCACGTGTGGGGATACGGGCTCTAATGTAGGTACCACGGAACGTTTTGATGATGTAGCGAATACTCATACTGCCCGGGCCAATGCTACAGCCCGGCGCTGGCTTGCCGGTTACGCCATTGGTAGTTATGGGTTCAGCACCTGTGGGGATACGGGCTCTAATGTAGGTACCACAGAACGTTTTGATGATGCAGCGAATACTCATACTGCCCGGGCCAATGCTACAGCCCGCTGCGATCTTGCCGGTTACGCCATTGGTAGTTATGGGTTCAGCACCTGTGGGTATACGGGCTCTAATGTAGGTACCACAGAACGTTTTGATGATGCAGCGAATACTCATACTGCCCGGGCCAATGCTACAGCCCGCCGCGAGCTTGCCGGTTACGCCATTGGTAGTTATGGGTTCAGCACCTGTGGGTATACGGGCTCTACTATAGTAGGGACCACGGAACGTTTTGATGATGCAGCGAATACTCATACTGCCCGGGCCGATGCTACAGCCCGGCGCTGGCTTGCCGGTTACGCCATTGGTAGTTATGGGTTCAGCACCTGTGGGTATACGGGCTCTAATGTAGGTACCACAGAACGTTTTGATGATGCAGCGAATACTCATACTGCCCGGGCCAATGCTACAGCCCGCTGCGGTCTTGCCGGTTACGCCATTGGTAGTTATGGCTTCAGCACGTGTGGGAATACGGGCTCTAATGTAGGTACCACGGAACGTTTTGATGATGCAGCGAATACTCATACTGCCCGGGCCAATGCTACAACCCGCTGGTCGCTTGCCGGTTATTCATTACCAAATAAGTATTAGGAGGTGGAAAATGCTGGATTTAAAACTGATCAGGGATACACTGGGTGTACGGTTACCGGAGATTGAAGGATTCTTCCCCTCTTCCTTGGCACTTTCCCGCATTCAAATTCGTTCTTTTGTCCTCCGGGATAATGAGTTCCCTACCGCCTTTTCCAAGGCTCAACAATGTAAGCTGGAGATTTTCAACCGTTTGGTAGACCTGATGAATATGGCTTTCGACGCCCGCCTAGCCGAGCTTCGGCGAGAGAAATACTTGGCGGAAGCCCAGGAAAAGACCGGGATTGAACGAGAGATGGCCTTAGTCTATGCACAACGAGAGGCGTTCAAGCGGTGGACTCTCCTGCAAATGGCGCAAGCTCGGGCCAAAGAGGTGGAAGAGTTCTGGCAAGTCTACAAGGAATGCGTGGCTGCTGGAGGAGACCCAAAGGATCCCGCGGAGCGGGAAGCCAAAGAAGCTGAATCCTGGGCAAAGCGGATGGAGTTGGATCAAGGCTTCTGGTTTAACCGTTACCTGATTACCCCGGACTTCATGAGGGAAAAACTCCGCTCGGCTCTAGCTACGGCAGAGAAGGCCCAGGAAATGGCCAAGCGGTTAGGATATCGGGAGGGATTCTGATGCTGTTCTACTTCCGGGTAGAACCGAAGGTTGAGGATCTCTCCCAGGGCGGGGTCCGTTCTTGGCGTACCACTGTCCCTGAACTTCCCAAAGAGGCTAGGCTGGTGACCATTGTGAGTCATTACCAAGCTGGCTGTCCCCTTGACGGGAATAACACCCAGATTTGGGTCGTGTATGCTCCCAATGCCGACGTATTGGCGGAGTTCAGTAAGGCTCCTGGGGTTACTCCCCTGAGCCTCACCGATGCCCGAAACCTCCGGAAAATCCTTCAGCCCATTACTGCCCTCCCGGTCCCCGAGCCTCCGGCCTTGCCTCCGGAAGTCTTGGACCTCTTTGATGACACTGAGAAGACTCAGCTCACTACAATTTCCGCCCAATTGGAAAACCTCAAGACCCAAATAAAGACGGGAAGGATCCAGCTGGGTACAATGTAAGGAGGTCTTATGCCGGATAATCAGAGCCTTATCACCGTTACGCCGGGAACCACCATCATTCATCCCGGCGGAACTCTAACCATGGAATGTTGGAGCCCTCCTTGGAGAGGCTGTGGAGCTATCTTAAAGATCACCGCTCCTCCAGGCCCAGAGGACCAGGTCTACTGGGCCAAATGCCCATTTTGCGGGAATATCTTAGCTGCAGTTCGCGGAGGACCTCCGACCATTGAGGTGGTGAAAAATCCGCCGCTTATCCCGAAATCTTGGCAGCCCATAGCTAAGCTCGTGGCCCTTGTGGGCGGCGGCATTCTTGTCTTAATCCTCCTTTGGAAGACACTCAAATAAGGGGGTGAACGATGAGCCTGATCAGTTCACAGCAAACGCAGCAGCTGAAGTGCCCGAACTGTGGGGCTGATCTTCAGCTTATTCCCCCGCCTCCGGGGGCGATTACCTTGCAGGTCATTACAACCCTTTATTGCCCGGTATGTGGGCGGCCAGTCACCACGGTGCCCACTAGCGGTTATCGGTTGGAAGTGGTACAAACAGAGCAAGGAATAGCAGGGGGTCCTATGCCGGGAGTTCCATTTACGGGTGTCCTGCTTGTCCAGTGTCCGAAGTGCGGACACTGGTTCACCGTAGTCCAAGGCAGTGCTACAACAATGAAGAATTTCCAGTGCTCTTACTGTGGTACTAGCCTCGGTAGTTTCCCGACCGATTCTCGGGTTATAGACCTTTACCTCCAGACTACTCCGAAAGACGGCCAACAGCAGCCTTCCTTCTGGGAGAGGTACAAGTGGTACATAATTGGAGGGACAGTCGGTTTAGTCCTTCTCCTGGTCCTGCTCAGGCGTAGGTGAAAGGAGGGATTATGGAGACTACTGGGCTGATCCTCTCCATCGTCGCCATTTTTATTTCCTTTTTAACGCTTCTCTTTACTTACTTTAAGCTGGTCAATGAATTATCGCAGCGGTTAACCAGGGTGGAAACAAAGTTAGAGATGATCGAGAAAAAGCTAAGCAATGACTATGGGGACCGGATCCAGGTATTGGAGACAAAGTTTGATATTTTGGTGCGGACGATCCAAGAGTGTATAATCAAAGAAGGAACTTCCTCTGTGGCCAAGGAAATTCTCCAGAGGCTCGGAGGAAGTAAAACCGAAAGGGGGTGACCGAGAATGGCGAATAGCTCAGATACACTGAAGACAATATTGCTCGTCGGAGCTATCGGAGTTGGTGGCTACTTTATATATCAACGCTTTTTTAAGGGGAGACAGGGAACACTGGTAGGAACACCTACGGCCCAGCAACAACCTGTACAACAACCTGTTCAGCAGCCTGTTGCACAACCTGTTCAGCAGCCTGTTGGATCTGTTTCGCCTGCACTAGCTGCGCTGGCTTCACTTATACAGGCAGCTCCTCCTCAGCCGATCCAAATCACAGCTCCTACTCCAGAGGCTGGCAGGGCGGCTGCTCAGGAGTTCGCACAGTATCAAACACCTTGGAGTACGCAGTTACAACATGTCGGTGAATTCCTCCAGCAGTATCCAACAGCCCAAGTTCAGGTTGTCTCCCCATCGTTTATGGAAGCGGAGTTACCTCCCCCTCCTCCGGGAGAGTACTTCTCATATGGCGTAATACCTGAAACAGGAACTCCTATTGTTTACTATGCGCCACAGGCACCGGGCATTGTAGTACAGTAAAGGCATAAGGTGAGTTTTTAATTGGAGGTACTAACATGGCTCAAGACAAAAACACATGGATCTGGGCTGTGGGCGCTCTAGCCCTGGCCTTCTTTGCTGCTCGTCAGCTGCGACAAAAGCCCCAAGGTGCAGTTAGTGAGACGTCCCAAACCCAAGCGCCCCAGGTGCAGGCACCCCGACTTCAACAACTGCAAGTTGTTCGGGGTCGAGTTCAACTTCCTCCCCCTCCCTCTACATCAAGTGGGCTTGCCGAGCTAATTCGGACTATACAGGCAGCTCCTCCTCAGCCGATCCAAATCACAGCTCCTACTCCAGAGGCTGGCAGGGCGGCTGCTCAGGAGTTCGCACAGTATCAAACACCTTGGAGTACGCAGTTACAACATGTCGGTGAATTCCTCCAGCAGTATCCAACAGCCCAAGTTCAGGTTGTCTCCCCATCGTTTATGGAAGCGGAGTTACCTCCCCCTCCTCCGGGAGAGTACTTCTCATATGGCGTAATACCTGAAACAGGAACTCCTATTGTTTACTATGCGCCACAGGCACCGGGCATTGTAGTGGGGTCTTCTGGAGGAGGCGGTGAAGAGATGCCTCCTCCGCCACCTCCAGGTTAATACAGTATGGGGATGAACAAAAAGGGGCATAAAAGGAGGTAAGAAAAAATGGACAGAGATACGTTGATCACGATCCTACTCGTCGGAGGAATTGGACTCGCCGCATATTTCCTATTGAAACAGAGGCAGCAAACCCAAGGTACAACCAGTCAAACTCCTAGCGCCCCTTACTATCCGCCTACTCCCGGTAGTAACGTGGTCCTTTTAGGGCAAACACCACCCCTAACAAGCAAACCGCCTCTTACATCAATCCCGCCAAGTTCGTTGGCAGGTGCTCTCAGCGCTCCTCCACCTCCGCCACCACCTTCGTATACGTTTCACGAGACAGTGATTATAACTCCATCGGGAGCTGGTATTGTTACTGCATAGAGGGTAGCCTTTAATAGGAGGGGGAGGCTATGACCGAGGCCTCAAAGGTAGCGAAGGTAGCGAAAGTTGCACTCCTGCTTGGTGCGCTCGGTGTGGTTGGCTTTGGGATTTATTATTTCGCGAAAAAACAACAGGCTGGAGCCAGCCAAACTTCTGGGCAAGGGACAACCCCGCAAGGCTCAACCCAGCAAGGTGGGATAACAGGCGGGGCTGGGGGAGCTAATATCCCGTCTTCCGGAAGTTGTCCGACTTGTGGGGGTGGAATACCTTCTGCGCCTAGTCAGCCATCACAACCAAGCCCACGTCCACCTTCGACCCCCGGTGCTCCGTATCCTCCACCTAACATCTCAACCCTAACTGCCCTTATTTCCGGGCAACTTAAGCCTGAGGCGCCTACTCCGGCGCTCCAAGTCCTACTGGGGCAAAGTACCACTGCCCAGCCTTGGTTGACCTTAGGTCCGATTAAGATCTACTTCTAAGCCCCTAGTGGGGAAGGAGGTGATCGGGAATGGCGGCACAGCTCTTTGCTCAGACGATCGGAGGTCTTTTCCTAGTCCCCGCCCTTCAGCTCCTGAAGAAGTGGATTCCGGGACTGAAGGGTGCGCCAATGCTTTGGACAGCGTTTTTAGGGTCCTGGGTCACTGCCCTGATCGCCGTCCTCGCTACAGGTGGAGTTGGTGCCTTCACTGCCCTCTTATCAGATCCCCTCGAGATGTTCAAGGAGTCGAGCGTCGTAATGACCGTCGCTACCGTCGTCTACCAAAGCGTGAAGGATCGCTTGCAGATAAACCAGCCTAAACAGTAAGCATCGAGCATTAAAGAATAAAAAGGGGACCTCGATAGGAGGTCCCCTTTTCTTTTTTTACGCCGTTAAGCTACCCGCAGCCCGCCGGAGGGCAAGCATAGATGGACTGACGAATTTCGTATACCGAGCCATCACTGAATGCGATGCTAACATACACTCGGTATTCAGTACGTCCACCAGTGCACCCGTATGCGATGAAGAAATTCTGGGCTTCGTACCAAACCCATTCTTCACCGTCGTGCGCTGTCCCGAATCTGCCGTAAGCGTCTGTAATGACCCAATGCACGTTTACTATCTGGAGTTCTCCTGGACGATTGAGCTTAGACAAAAGCTGGAATCGGAGGATGGTACACGCGGGATAATGCCACTCGGGCCAAGCCGGGGTCCCCGGGGCGTACCAACTCGGCGGGTCTACCGGTGTAATCTTTATTCCTATAATCTCGATAGCGGGTCTGGTGTCTACTGTAGTTTCCAGTTGAAACGCCAGGACGTTCGGGTCAGATATACCTGGCCCGGGTAGGCCTTCTCCGGTATTTCCTCCACCGTAGGCTTTTACTACTACGAAATACTCCCCGGGCTGCGAGTAACGGTGTACAACTTTCGGTAACGTCGTTTCCTCACTGTTGCCATCCCCAAAGTCCCAGACATACTTGGCCGCTCTCGGCCCCAGAACTTCAAATGCGACCGTGGTACGAGGTGTCCCAAAGGTCACCCGGAGTTCAGGGGAAGGTTGGGAAGACTGCCAGAAGCAGCCCCCCAGGGCTAAGGACAGAAGAAGAATACAAACAACGCAAGCTTTCTTCATTTCTCCCTCCTTTTGCACTAAGCGGGGAGAGGACTAATGTCCCCTCCCCGCTTAGTTCCCTCACTTACTTTGGGTAGCTGTAGCTTGGGCGACCTCGGCTCCGAAGTAGTACTTGAAACCGAGATCAACCCAAAAGCCCCAGAATGGGGTGCTGGGGTTTACTTGATACGGAAGGTTGAAGTTAAGGAATACGGCTGTGGAGTGGTCAAAGTTGTACTCGGCACCACAACCAACAGCCCAAGCCCCGTTGGTAAAGGCAAAGTTATTAAGCTGGCCCCAGACAGAGAAGTACCCAGCAAGTTTGAGTTGGGTAGTGAGCGAGTACAGCGCACCAGCCTTCACTTGGTACCAACCATTGATTGTCAGGGGCGAGCTGAGCCCAATATTGGCGAAGCCGACCCCACCATCATAACCAACAATCACATATGGGATACCGTAAGTAGCGCTACCGAAGGTATGCGGGATGACATCTGCACCCAAAAAATAGCTACCAGCCAGACCTGTGAAGCTCAAAAGAGCCACAGGCAAAACAAGCCACTTCTTCATCCTGCCTCCAAACACCAACTTCGGAACTCCGAGCAGCTTTTTCATACTTCCACCTCCTTAGTAGTGCTCGGTTGGTCCATCCTAACGGATGGATTTTCCGCCGTCAACATGCCCCTCCACGGAGGAGGAGGCTTTAGCAGAAGATCCACGTACCGCTGCCACTGCAAGTGCAAATATCTCCGAGCCACGGAAGCCCCAAACCGGAGCTCCCAACCCAGATAAAGGGCGAGATCCTCGATAGAAAACCCATAGTACTCCATAAGCTCGGTCGCCCGCATATGACGGATGGCGTGAAGGCCAAAGGGTTTCAGGTGGCGCGGTATAGGTTTCTCCCTTCGGTAAGGCTCAATCCCATAACCCAAGCCCTCAAAGAGCTGTCGGGCTACCCGGAAGGCGGTTTGCCGGGGGATAGGAAAGACTGGGTCGCTCCCGGCCTTCTCAAAGGCTTCCAAGATTGGCTCCGCCCAAGGCTCAAACTCCACAGCTAGCGGGACAATCCTGGGACGCCCTCCCTTCTTCCCAGTCCGAAGGCTTACCAGCGCAATGGTAGTGTCCTTATAGCTCGTAAGGGTGAGGTCCTTTCCGCAGGGCCCACGGGGGGAGTTCGTGTCTTTGGGGTATTTCACGGCAATGGCCTCGGAGATCCGGCAACCCGTAAGGTAGAGGAACTTCAGGAGAATCCCTACCTCCGGGTCCGGACACTGCGCGATCCTCTCACAAACCTCCGCCGGCCGGGCTTCCTTCAGCTCCATGTTTGGCCAAATTGTAGCATTTACACCATTGGCCGACAAGACCCGAGGATTTTTCGTTGTCAACTGAATTCTCGACCTCCGATTTAAAGGCCTTTAAAGGCGGGGGAGAGAGCTGGGGATAGTGGATATACCCCGCATGGTCCGAAGGCGGTTTATGGAGCTTTATTTTGGGGCTTTTCATAGCCAGCCAAAAGCTCCAGGAACTTGTCCAACTCCAGGACAACCAGGGGCTTCCTCCGGCCTACCCCCACCACCACGGCGAAGCTTCCCTGCTTGCGGGCCTTGTCCAGCCAGGTGG
>Ga0207433_10006308_pt1 | contig 20603 bp, 23 predicted proteins | sample YelNatPaOPGAMG01_FD_187559 | JGI IMG/M metagenome (GOLD analysis project Ga0207433, IMG submission 187559) | Hot spring thermophilic microbial communities from Obsidian Pool, Yellowstone National Park, USA - OP-RAMG-01 (SPAdes) (version 3) | ecosystem: Environmental > Aquatic > Thermal springs... | reverse complement strand
TGAAATGAGGAATCTCATTCTCTCCCCATAATATTGGTTATTGAAAAAAACATTAACACCGCACCAAGGTAGTCAATATGCGATCACCACGCCTGCCTTTGGCAGGCTCGTGATGACTTTTTGGGTTGTAGTCAAAATGGGATTGCCACGCAACCTATTCATATTTTCTAAAAAATTATTTGTCTCTATGAATTTTTTTATTATAATCCAACTATGTTTATACCGATTGGTGATAATGTGAAAATAAAGAGGTTTCCTTTTGTAATAACATTTATTATTTTATTGAATATCTTCATTTTTTTTAAGATAAGGGTGGATGAAAATCTTCTCTTTGCACCTTTTGAGATAAAAAGACCCGATTTCTTCATCCTCTTCAAGATGCTACTCTCTATGTTCCTCCATAGTTCTATCTTTCACTTATTCTTCAATATGCTTTTCTTATTTGTATTTGGAAAGTCTGTTGAAGAAAAACTCGGTCATATAAGATTTTTATTCCTTTATATTATTGGCGGAATTTTCTCCTCACTTTTTTATATCTTATTTAATATTGAATCAAGGATACCTATAGTGGGAGCAAGTGGTGCTATCTCCGCTATTATGGGTTCTTACTTTGTTTACTTCTTCAAGAAAAAAATAACAACATTTTCAATAATTCCACCATTTAAATACCAGATAAGTTCCTGGATATTCTTTTTAATCTGGATTTTTACACAATTTATAAATATAAAATCACCAGAGATTGCAGTTCTTGCACATCTTGGTGGATTTATCTTCGGTTTTATTGCTTCAAAAGCCTTTGATACTTAAAAACATCTTCTCTCTTCTTACATTTTTTCAGCAAATTCAAAGCAAATTCAAATTGCTTATCTTTTGAAAGTATCGCCCTGTATCTCCCCTTCTCCCCATACTGATTTTCATAAAATGTAATCAAAAGTTGATGTTTATTCATCTCATAAGACTCTTTCCACATCTCATCTGTGAATTCAATATTCTCATTTTTTACAAAGTTATAAAATTTATCCATTATATCATCTGTAATTTCTTTTATTTCTGCATTATTTTTATTCTTATACTGGATTGTAAATTTAAAGAAGAGATTCTTAAGTAATAATTTCTCGGTAAAATCACTCCTTTTCTCAAATTGTATGATGGTATCAGGTTTTATTCCTCCACCACCTTTAAGTTCCCTTTTTAAGACTAATGATTTGAAAACTTTTGCCGTATCTTCTTTTGCCATATTTTCATCTATTCTCCTCCCTGATGGTGTTTGGTAAAGTGCAACTGTTAACTTCAATGCACCTATTTTCAAAGGATAAACCTTTTGGACACTTCCTTTACCAAAAGAATTTGTTCCAACAATGAGCCCTCTATCCCAATCCTGTATAGCGCCTGCAACTATTTCAGATGCACTTGCACTTCCACCATCTATCAGAACAACGAGAGGGAGATTTGTAAAATCACCTCCAAAAGATGAATACTTATCCTCACCTATCCTTCCTTTTGTATAAACGACCAACTTATCCCTTTCAAGAAAATGGGATGCAACCTCTACAGATTCTAAAAGCAATCCACCTGGATTTGACCTCAGATCAAGTATGATAGACTTTGCACCCTTTTTTACCAAATCCTCCAGTGCTTTAAAGATTTCAGTAGAAGCACTTTCACTAAATTCAGACAATCTCACATAACCAACACCATCAAATACATCATAGAATGGAACTGCTCTTATCTTTATCACCTCTCTTGTTATTGTAAGATCAAATGGTTCAAGGTCTCCTCTTTTTATCGTTAATTTTACCTCTGTTCCAGGCTTTCCTCTCATTCTTTTTACAGCATCATCTATATTCATATCTTTTGTATCAACATCGTCTATTTTTATTATCAAATCACCAGGTCTTAAACCTAATCTTGATGCTGGTGTATTCTCAAGAGGTGCAATGATAGTAATATAATCACCTGATTTATGTATCTGTATTCCTATACCTCCAAACTCTCCCTCTGTCTTTATCATCAAATCCTTGTATTCATCCGGTGTAAGATATACTGAATGTGGGTCAAGATCCTTCAATATTCCCCTTATCGCATTTATACATAGAGAATCAATAGAGACAGGATTTACATAATTATCCCTAACAATATTTAGAATATTTTCAATCAACTGCAAATAAACAAAAGAAGATACTGCTGGAACAGATGCAATCAATAAAAGGATCACACCTGTGAATAAAATGAGTTTTCTCATAGGTTATTCCTCCTCAAAATCTCCATTGTTTTTTCTTTGATTTTATTATGTATATTCTTAACATCATCTGTCGCATCTATCATATAAAATCTTGGTTCACTTTCTGCTATCTTCCTGTATCTTTCTCTCACCCTCCTGTGAAACTCTATCTCCTGTGATTCTATCCTATCTATCTTTTTCAGCCTTTTAAGACTCACCTCAGGAGGAATATCAAGAAGGAATGTCAGATCAGGCTTAATTGAGAATATATCAAATTCCATTATTTTTTTTAAAACATCCTCTTTTATCATCCTTCCGCCACCCTGATATGCAATTGTTGAATCAAAAAATCTATCAGAAAGGACTATCTTACCTTCGTTAAGATTTTTCAAGATAATATCCTCTATATGTTGTGCCCTATCAGCAAGAAGGAGAAAAAGTTCGGCATAAGATGTTATTTTGTTTGATGGCTCAAGAAGTATCCTTCTTATCTTTTTCCCAATTTCAGTTCCACCAGGTTCACGAGTAGAAATAACATCGTATCCATTCTTCAAAAGAAATCTCTTAAGGAGTTTCAGTTGTAAACTCTTCCCTGAACCTTCTATACCTTCAAATGTGATAAAAATCCCTTTCTTTATTTTTTCTCCTTAACCTCTTTCGAATAGTTCTTTATAAACTCTTCGACCTTCTCTTTTGCAACATTATCAGGGAATTGAACAGGTGGTGATTTCATAAAGTAACTTGAAGGTTCAATAAGTGGACCACCTATTCCTCTATCAAGAGCAAGTTTCATTATCCTTATAGCATCAATAACAACACCTGCGGAATTTGGTGAATCCCATACCTCAAGTTTTAATTCAAGATTAAGAGGAACATCACCAAATGTCTTCCCTTCTATTCTCATATATGCCCATTTTCTATCTGTAAGCCATGGTATATAATCAGAAGGTCCTATATGAATATTATCCTCACCTATATCATATGGCATCAATGATGTTACTGCCTGTGTCTTTGAAATCTTCTTTGATTCAAGCCTTTCCCTCTCAAGCATATTTAAGAAATCTGTATTACCACCTATATTCAACTGGAATGTCCTCTCAATCTTTACACCCCTATCAATGAACAATTTTGTTAAAACCCTGTGTGTTATTGTTGCACCAACCTGCGATTTTATATCATCACCTATTATAGGAAGATTCTTTGCAGCAAACCTGTCAGACCAGAATTTTGAACTTGCTATGAAAACAGGTATACAATTAATAAAACCACATCCTGCCTGCAAAATCTGCTCAACATACCATTTCGTTGCCTCTTCACTTCCAACGGGAAGATAATTTAAAACAATCTCTGTCTTCGTATCTTTTAATACCTTAACAATATCAGCGGTTGAACCAGGTGCTTTCTCTATCACTTTTGAAAGATATTTTCCTATTCCATCATGTGTCATTCCCCTTACAACTTTTACACCAGTTTTCGGAACATCTGTAAATTTGTATGTATTGTTTGGATATGCAAATATTGCCTCCGCAAGGTCTTTACCCACTTTTGTTTTGTTTATATCAATTGCGCAGGTGAATTCAATATCCCTTATATGGTATCCACCAATATTCACATGCATTATTCCAGGGATAAGTTCGTCTTCCTTTGCATTTCTGTAATAATAAACTCCCTGAACAAGTGAAGAAGCACAATTACCAACACCAATAATACCAACCCTAATCTTACCCATTTATACCTCCCTTTTTAAAGATTTCCAGATTATAAAAATCCTCTGTATTGCAGTTATGTTTGTTAATATCGCAAGCAAAACCAAAAACCAGTATAAAACATTTTTATTAATGAGAAGCCCAAGTGTTATAATCACAACCCTTTCACCTCTCTGTAAAATACCTTCTTTCACCTCAATTCCTATACCTTCACCCCTTGCCCTTGTATAACTTGTCATAAATGAGCCAAGGAGTGTAAAAATACCTGGTATCAAAAAATCTCTCCCAAATTTTGAGAGTATAATACTTATTATTATAAAAAATTCTGAATATCTGTCAAGTGTTGAATCTATAAATGCACCAAATTTTGTAACCTTCCCTTTCATCCTTGCAACACCGCCATCAATCATATCAAATATTGAACCTATTATAAGTATAATACCACCCAGCCTGAAGTAAGATCTATAAATAATAAATGAAGCAAATAAAACTATTACAAAACCTAAAAATGTAATAAAATCTGGCTCAAGGAATGCAAAAGCCTTTATCACAGGTTGGAAGATCTTTCTTATCTTTTCTCTATACATACAATTATTTTATAAAAAAATTAAAATTAGTCAAATTTTTTTATTTAATTTATTCTCATTACGAACGGAGTGAGCGTGACAATCCATATTCGCTATGCCAATGCAAAATGCAAATATGAAAATGAAAAACGAGGACAAATCTTCCTTCTTAACGATATTGACTAATATAATAAATATAAATCAAAACAAAATGCGAGGGAGAAAATGAGATTCCTCATTTCATTCGGAATGACAAAAAAGGAATGTCATTGCGAAGTAACCGAAGGTTGCGTGGCAATCCCATTGTTGACTACAACAGAAAAGGTGTCATTGCGAACGTAGTGAGTGTGGCAATCCCATATTGACTAATATGGAATGGTATTAATGTTTTTCAAAAACCAGGACTATGCGGGAGAATCTGAGACCCCTCGCTGAGAAATGACGCAAAAAATGATATCACCTGTAGAGAGGGCAAACACATAGGTTTGCCACTACATCGTCGTCGGTTTATGACTGCACCTTATTTTATCCTTTATATGTTCCTGTTCCTTGATATATCTTTCTTCCAATGGGGAATAGTATATAAATAAGTAAAATTAAGATAAAAAGAACGAGCATCTGTAAAATAAGAAAATAATATTTACCTGTATAAACAAGGACAGGGAAGTTTGTTATAAGGAGGATAGGAATGATATAGAAAAAGAATAATTGTAATGCCTTAGGGAATATCAAATATGGATATTTGCCTAAATCTGCAAAATCACCGAGAATAAAAAATAAAGGTGTTACCTCAACAAACTTGAAAGCTAAAAGACCAAACAAAAGATGTAATAATGAATAGATAAAGAAGGAGATAAATATAGAAATAAGATATAATATAAAATTCAGAATGTGAAAATTACCATAGTTTGAAACACCATAAATGAAAATAATGGATGGTGGGATTAAACTTAAAAGATGTGATATAGATGCAAATCTGAATAGGATAAATAAAGGTGCAGGGACTGGTTTTAAAAGAAAAATCTCTATTGTTCCATTCCTCACAAGGGATGAGATTGAACCAGCACCATAATTACACAAAGCAGAGAATAGAGAAAATATTATACCTGAAGAACCTAAAAGGATATAAATAAGAGACTCATTCCAATCCCCTATACTTTTCACATTTGAAAATATAATCTTGAAGAATAAAAAATATATAAGAACCCAAGAGATATTACCAATCAAATCCATTATGAAAGAAGACCTGAAAAAACTTTCCTTTTTTAAATTCAATATGAATAATTTAAAAATGTATCTTAATATTCTCATTCATCCTCCAAATGTTGTGTATTTTTTCAGACCATTTTTCCATAAAAGATAGAGTATAAAACCGAAAATAATTATATATAAAAATCCTTCAAGTATTAAGATGTGTATATTTTCAAGTTTACCCATAAAACCTTTTGAAGGGATGAAATAAAGGAATCTGAAAGGAAGATGATTGAAAAACTTTGGTAATATATCAACAGGTATGATTTCTCCACCAAGTAAACCTATTATCCATCCATAAATTGAGAAATATCCATAAGGTTTGCCTATATAAAATGTTGTTAACTGTAGTATAAAACCAAAAATTAAAGCAAGATTATATGATATGATAAAAAATAGAATTCCTATCAAAAGGTCTTTCAAATTGGGAAATATAAAGAGTTTGTGGAAGAAGAGAATGAAAGGAATAAGTGGCAAAAAATTTAATATTATCCAGAGTATTGAGGCTCCAAGTATCTGGAAATAATAATGGAGAAGGAAACTATATGGTTTAGATAGGAAATAACAGATACTTCCTGATTCTATATTATCTGCCATATCAGACCATGCATAGGCGGGAACAATTGTATATAAAAAAAGAGCCCAGAAATAGTATGTGAAGATGGTATTAAGTTCATAATCACCAAAAGAAAAATCCTGTGAGAAAAGTTTCTTAAATAGGAATGTATAACCAAGGAGTGGAACGACAAGCATTGTTGAGTTCCACATAACACTGAATCTGTAATTAAAAACAAGTTTTATTTCTATGAGCATCGTCTTTATGTATTTTCTCATACCTTATAAAGTTCCCTTATTATGAATTCAAATGATGGTTCTGTTATCTCAATATCTATCACATTTTTCATAGATGCTATTTTTTTCAATGTCTCATTTATCTCGTTATTCTCCACATTCAGTATAATCTTTCCATCTTCATAATCATATTCTTCAAACGGGATATCCTTTGTTTCTTCAGAAAGTTCAATCTTTATTGTTTTTTTGTATTGTATCTTTTCTCTTATCTCATCCCTTTCACCATCATAGATAATCTTTCCCTTATTTAACAATATCACCCTTTTTCCCAATTCCTCAATATCCCTTATATAATGGCTTGTTATGATAAGTGTTGCTTTCCTTTCCTGATTGTAATGTTTAAAGAAATCCCATAGGTTCTTCTGGGAGACAATATCAAGACCAATCGTTGGTTCATCAAGTAAGACATATTCAGGGAAGTGGAGTAATGAGCCAATAAGTTCAACCTTTGTCCTTTCCCCAAGCGAAAGTTTTCTCAGAGGTTTGTTTATCAAATCACTTGCATTAAGAATATCTGTGAAATAATCAATCCTCTCTTTAAATGTCTTCCTATCTATCCTGTAAATATCCCTTAAAAGTTCATAACCTTCAATTGCTGCAAGGTCCCATACTATTATTGATAGAAAACTTCTCTGGCCTGTGAAAAATGTTATATTCTCAAGAAATTTCCTATCCCTTCTAAAAGGGATAAAACCATCTATCCTTATCTCACCTTTATCAGGATAAAGGACACCTGAAAGCATTTTTAACAATGTGGTCTTACCTGCTCCATTTGGTCCTATAAGACCCACCATCTCTCCTTTCTTCACATTAAAATTTATCCCATCAATCGCTTTGACTATTTCATATTCTCTTTTGAAAAAATTCTTAAAAAAACTACCTTCTTTCACTTTCTCAGCCTTATAAGATTTATATAAATCACAGACATTTATTCCTTCCATAAAACCTCCTTTTTTATTTTAATTATTGTTAATATTGAAGGAGATAAAAATATGTTATGAGATTATCCTCATCTCTTCTCCTTTCCTTTTAAGAAAGGTATCATTGATTTTTTAAGATTACTAAACATTTTAAATATATAATAAAATTTTTTTAAAAAGTCAAGTTTTTCTTGAAAAAAATTTTTTGAATATTATAATAAGAAAAAAGGAGATTTTATGCGTGAGTGTAATGTTCAGAAAAATTTATCACAATGTAATTGCACATATGAACCATGTTCAAGAAAAGGAATATGCTGTGAATGTATAAGATACCACAGAAAAAATGGGGAACTACCCGCCTGTTATTTTGATCAAAAGACAGAGAGAACCTACGACAGGTCAATTGAAAATTTTATAGGAAATTATAAAGGATAAAATTGAACCTTGATAATTATGGTAAAAAAGGACAAAGAAAATAAAGAACATACTGTGATAGAATAAAAAGGAAATTGTGTTAAAGAGCAATTAAACTTTTTGAAAACATATCTTTCTGAAAGGGAAAGATATGTTTCAGTTTATGTAGGTGATGTAAAAAAGGCTCTCCATTTTCTACCTGACAATATCGTTGATTGTGTCATAACTTCACCACCATACTGGAAACAAAGAGATTACAATAATCCTTTACAAATAGGTCAAGAAGACACTTATATTGAATATATAAAAAGACTTGTTGATGTATTTAATGAGATGAAAAGGGTTTTAAAACCTACTGGAACTTTCTTTCTTAATGTAGGTTATAAATATCAAAATAAGGAATTGCTACTTATACCAGAATTACTGGCGGTTGAACTTCAAAAAAACGGCTGGACACTTTTAAATAAAATTATTTGGTTTAAACCAAATGCAATGCCTTCCTCAATAGAAAGTAGATTTTCAAATGTCTATGAGCCTATATTTTTATTTGTGAAAAAGGAGAGTAAATTCAATTATTTTTTTTCGCTGGATAAATTAAGGCTACCTGTTAATAATTTCACCATTGATAAAAATCCTGAAGATATTTTAGGATATGAAGTTGAAAACCCTTTATTGAAAGGTGGGAAGATAAGAGGAAGGGTTTTAAAAGTTTTTAAGAATTCAAAGGGAGATATTTTTGCAGAAGTCTTATGGGATAATGGGAAAACAACAACAGAGATTGTGCAGGACTTTAATAAAGAGTCTCAATTAACAATAGAATTACTTTGTGAAGATTGTGGAAGAAGCATAAGACATCCATTAGATATAAATTTACATTCAGAATGTGAAGGATTTCCAAAGCCTATACTGCCGCCAAAGATAGATTTTTCTGATATTACAGAAATAAAACCATCAGGTTTATTTAATCCATTATATTATAAGAATAAACAGAGACTTTATAAAGGGAAATTCAGACTGAACCCCGAAAATAGAGGTGCTTCACCCGGTGCAAGAAAATCACTTTTTAGTGAATATTTAGTTTTACAAAGAAGATATGAGATCTTTCAACCAGTAATAGCAGAATATCTTAGATTCTGGAAGAATAAGAAAGGGATAACAATTAACAGAATTGACGAATTATTAGGTTACAAAGATACTGCAAGCCATTGGTTCAGAAAAGATACTGGAAGTTGGGGGAAAGGTGGCTCTATCCCTTTACCAGATGATTGGTTCAGATTAAAAGAGATACTCAAATTTGATGATACATATGATAGATGGGTTACCGAAACTCATCTGGTTTTACAGACAGTTAAGCCACACCCAAAGGGGAAAAATCCTGGTGATGTTTGGAATATAAAACTTCAGTTTCTTCCAGATGCACATTTTGCGACATTTCCTGAAGCACTTGTCCAGAAATGTATTGAAGCAGGTTGCCCTGAAGGTGGAATTGTCTTGGACCCATTTTCAGGTTCTGGAACAGCGGGGAAAGTTGCAAACGAACTTGGTAGAAATGCTATATTGATTGAATTGGTTCCAGAGTATCTTGATATTATCAAGAAAAGATGCCAAAATTTAAAGGAGATAGTCTATGTTAAGTGATTTTGATATTGAAAAGTTAGAAAGGCAATATTTTGACCTCATTTCTGATGTCCCTGTTCATTACCAGTTTTAAAGGATAAAAAATTTATAAAAATTTTACTTGACAGAATTTAAAATTTCATTTATAAAAAATATATGAAAATCACTTTTTGGGGAACAAGGGGTTCAATACCTGTTCCTGGAAAAGATACTGTAAAATATGGTGGAAATACAACCTGTGTTTCAGTTGAGACTGATGATGATTCTTTAATTGTGATTGATGCTGGAACAGGGATAAAAAAACTTGGTGGATATATATTAAAGAAAAAAATAAATGAGATTTATTTCTTCCTAACACATTCTCATTGGGACCATATTCAGGGATTCCCATTTTTTGTTCCCGCTTATATTAAGGATTTCAAGATAAAAATATTTGGTGCATCACCAACATATGAGAGATTTATGAAGATATTTACAGGTCAGATGAAATACCTTTATTTCCCTGTTGAATTCAAGAATCTTTCATCAATCATCACTTATGAAAAAGTCCTTAAAAAAGGGAGTGTGATAAAAGGTTTAAAAATCACCGCTATGAAAACTATACATCCACTTGAGACACATTCATTCAAGTTTGAAATAAACAACAAAAAATTTGTGTTTATGACGGATAATGAACTTGATTCAAGGAATCTTACAAATGAACAATATCAAGAGTTTATAGATTTTGTCCAAAATGCAGACCTTCTTATTCATGATGCGCAGTATTCAAAGGAAGAATACAATAGATACATTGGATGGGGTCATTCAACCTGGGAGAAGGTTGTTGAATTCTCAAATGAGGCGAATGTGAAAAAAGTTTACCTTACACACCATGACCCTGATAAAACAGACGAGCAACTTGATATTATTGAGAAAAAAGCACAGGATTATTCAAAGTCTACAGAAGTATTCTTAGCAAGAGAAGGTATCACAATAGAAATCTAAGAAATGCTTATCGTCTTTGAAAATCCTTTATTGAAAACAATAATAACAGAGATAAGGGATAAAAATGCAGATAAGAGAAAAATGAGGGAAAACTTAAGACTATGTGGTTTTCTTTCAACCTATGAAATTTTATCAAGGGAAATGGAATTTGAAGTGAAAAAAGTTCAAACACCCCTTTCTTATGCAAAAGGTATTACACCAGTATCAAAGATATTGCAGGTAGTAGTTTTAAGGGCAGCAATTCCTTTCGCAGAGGGTGGAACGAATCTCATTGATAAATTAGGTATTGATTGTTCAATAGGATTTGTTGATGCAAAAAGGATACAAAAAGAAGGGAACCTTAATTTTGATGTTGAGATAACATCTGTGAAAATACCGGATTGGAAGAACAGGATTGTTATCATCTATGACCCTATGCTTGCAACAGGCTCAACATTGATAGATGTTATAAAAAGGATAAAGGGTAAAAAAATAATAATCAACTCAATTATATCAGCACCTTATGGTGTTGAGAAGATTGAAAAAGAATTTAAAGATGTGAGCATATACACTGTTGAACTTGATAAAGAAGGAAAATATAATGGATTGAATTCAAAAGGTTATATTGTTCCTGGTCTTGGTGATTGCGGGGATAGGGCTTTAGGTGAGTTTTAATCTATTTTGTTATATAATCGTAGTATTTCTGAAAATCTTCTTTTGAGATCAACCTTGTAATATTGCAACCTGTTTTCTTCTCTTTCTCTTCAAATGTTAAAAGTGATGGTTTTGTGATTGTAACCTGCAATGTTTCAGTATCAGCAACATACTGGAATGTTGTATCTGTACCATACCATCCAATCTGGTCAGTTGAATCAAGTGTTCCATTACCATTTCCATCAACAAGTGAAAGGACATAATAACTACCAGCAGGGATTGCAAGAACTTCATAAGAGCCATTTGAACCAATAAGCCCAATACCTTTTATAATTGTTGTTAAGGATTTCAGGCCTTGCTCAGTCAATGTCGTAATACTATCAAGGGAGGTTATGTTGTTGATAACAACAACGAAACCACCTGTTGCACCACTAACTGTTCCATTCAATGTTGCACCAAGATTTGATTTAAACCAATCACAGGATACAAAGAGAATAGCAAGGGCTATACCAATCATTAAAAATTTTTTCATAAAAACCTCCTCTTTTAGATTTTATCGTTTTCCCTTTTTGTGAGGTAAAGGATACTTCTCTGAACCTTATAACCCATTCTCTCTGCAAGTTTCAGTGAACTCACATTATCCTCTTCAATGAGCATAGCAAATATCCTTGCACCCCTCTCTTTCAAAGCCTCTTCACATGCAGAAGTTAACATCTTCCCTATCCCCATTCCTTGATATGATGGCTCAACCGCAATCCTGTTAAGCCATCCTTTCCTTCCATCCCAGGAACCTATAATTACACCAACAAGCCTTCCCTGAACCTCAGCACCAAGGAACAAATCACCAAACTCTTCCATCTGTTTTTTTATTGATTCCCTTGAATCTCTACCTTCAGGCTTATATGGAAGTTTCGCAGACTCCCATATCTCTATTATTCTATCATAATCATCTATTGTTAGATTTCTTATCCGGACAACCATATGTTTATGATAATATAAAAATGAGAAAAGTCAAATATTTTTTATTTTACCACCAAAAACTTCCTTGTCCCCTTCATTTCACCATTAACATATACAACAAAAAAGTAGACATCTGATTTCATATTCCTTAAATCATACGAAATCGTCCTTAATCCTACCATCTCACCTTCATATACAACCTTTATCTTCCTCCCTGTTTTATCATAAAGAAAAACTTTTACCCTTTCTGAAACTGGAAGAAAGATATTCATAAGAACTTCATTCCCCATTATTCTCGGATTTGAAATCTCTATTAACTTTATATCTGGATTCCTCTCATTCACACCTAAAACACCAAACCATTGGAGATATACATCCTGCAATGAATCAGATGCAAGTTCATCCCAGAAATAAAGTGGTTGATCTGGCCTCGCTATCCAGGATGATGAAAATATATGGAATAATGTCTTTCCTGCCCCACCTGTCCCTGCTGCCTCATTCCTTAATGATATGATATTCCCAAGCGGGTCCCTCATATCTGGAACAGAAGTTGACTCTGCTGAATCAATCACACCTGCCCATTCATTCTGTGGATTACCCTGTATTGGAGCGTGTAATATTTTTCCAGGAACCTGGTAAGAAACACCATCAAATATTGGCCCTACAACAGGGTCTGATGAATCACCATAAACAGAAAATGAATCTGCACCTGAAAATGGACCATCATCAGTTCCTGTGATTATACCAAAATAATCATGGAGAAATCCACTTTCTATTGTATGTGTCCCATAGTCTCCCCATATACCTGAACCACAAGCATAAAGCCCATCCTGATCCTCAAGCCAGAATCCACCACCTCCATCTATAATCTGTTTTATATATGTTGTATCACCTGCCCTTAATACCCCTGAACCATAGTTAACATAAGAAAGGTCAGTCTCACCCCATCCTTTCCATAAAACAACACTATTACCAGGTCCTTTTGTTGGTGTATAAAAATCAAATACTGATTGATCCGGCGGTCCATCTGTTGAAATATCCCATACATCAACATAATATATAAATTCAATATAATTATTGAATATCGCAATAGAATTACCCTTTATATATAATGCATATCCAGGCCTTCCTCCCTTAATTACATAACTCATCCATCCAGTTGTATCTGCAAGACCTTGATAATCCGTTGCAATAGTCCTGTATGTGACAGTATCACCAACATTTGCACCAGGAATTGAACCTGCCCAATAACCATTCGTTGAATCACCAGAATATAAACTCATTGGAACACTTGAAATAACACCTCCATTCACACTATACTCTATTAGTGCATTCTGAATACCAGTAGATTCATCAGGAATACCTATATCCTCACAATGGGCAAAAACAAGCCTTTCACCTGTATCATATGTGTTTGGAAGAATATCAGGTGTTATTTTAGGTGGAACATTTCTCAACAACCTGATATAGGCAGAGATACCAAACTCAATTTTTGAATGGTCATCGGGAAAATAATAGGTATAGTAGTATCCCAAGGAACTTTTAAATCTCCAGGAATGTGATTCACCTGGGGAAGAGCAAGGAACATTGCCTGTTGCAAGGATCGCAAAGTTATCCGTTCCAGGTCTATATCCACACCAGAAATAGTGTGATTCTGAATCTGACGAATCTGCATCCAAGTTCTCAAAAGGTATATAAATTTCTGTCTGAATAGTATCCCATTCAAAATTACCTTTCGCATAACTTATAATGTTATCGTAGTCAGGAAATTTCGGTCCCCATGGGCTTTCATATAAAACTGTTTCAGTCTCAATATCTATATCCATCCTCTGGTCTGCAACAAAGAGATAATATGGTTGTCCTACCTGACCTGTGGTTGTATTGTAATTCATCACTGTGAATGCAACAAGGGAACATTCTGTGGGTGGAACGAATCTTGATGCCTGTGTATCCTGAACAGGTCTTGGCATATAGTAAAACCAATCATAGTTGTGATATTGAATTTCCCAGTTAGCAGTTGAGATGTCCTTTGAATTTTTCAGGAAGGATTTGAAGTCCTTGCGATAAGGAAGATAGTTAATTCTGTGAGAACCAGGTGTTCTGCATTTGCTTTCTCCACCATCTTCTGGAGAAAGCATAAGTAATGGCTTCGCAGAATTCAATAAAACAGATATAAAAAACATTAATAGAAGTTTACGCATAAAAACCTCCTTTTTTCTATCAATATATTATAATAAAAAAATAAAAATTCGCAATAGTAAAAATTTTTTTTATATGATTGACAAAAATAAATGTGAATTATAATTGAATCTTGATGGAAGAAAATGATACTCTAAAAATATATACAGATGGTGCTTCAAGAGGAAATCCTGGTGATGCAGCATTCGCATTTATCTTTGTAAATAATGATAAGATTATATATTCAGAATCAGGAAATATTGGGAAAACAACAAACAATGTTGCTGAATATACTGCATTGATTAAAGCACTTGAAAAGGCAAAAGAATACAAAGATTGGAAGATAGAGGTTTACTCTGATAGCCTCCTTCTCATAAATCAGATAAATGGAAAATGGAAGGTAAAGAAAGAACATATTAAAAGATTATTTAACAGGATAATTGAACTTAAATCAGTATTCAAGGAGATAAAATTTTTTCACATAACAAGAGAAGAGAGATTTATTAAATATGTTGATAGTTTATGTAACAGAAGATTGGATGAAATTTAATCAAAAATTTTTATTGACAGAATCTTATTTTTTTTAAAAATTAAAATATGGATTATGTGAGGATAAATGCAATTGTGAAAGGATATGTTCAAGGTGTAGGTTATAGATTTTTTACAGAAAGAAAGGCAAAGGAATACGGAATTACAGGATGGGTGAAAAATCTAAGGGATGGAAATGTTCAGGTTGTTGCAGAAGGTGAAAGAAGTATTATTGAGGAATTTATTAAGGATTTAAAAGTGGGTCCCCATAGTGCGAGTGTGACAGATATTGAAATTAAATGGGAAAAATACACTGGTGAATTTAAAGATTTTGAAGTGAGGTTTTAATGGACTTAAAAAAATTCATAAGGGATGTTCCTGATTTCCCGAAAAAGGGAATTATTTTTAAGGATATCACAACGCTATTAAAAGATAAAGATGCTTTTAAGGAAGCAGTTGACAGGATGTGCGAGCCTTTCTTAAACAATAAAATAGATAAAATTATTGCAGTTGAATCAAGGGGTTTCATATTTGGTGGTGCAATGGCTTATAAGATGAATGTTGGTTTCAACATTGCAAGGAAACCAGGTAAACTTCCATGGGAAAAGATAAGAGAGACATATCAACTTGAATATGGTGAAGATGCACTTGAAATCCACAAGGATGCCGTAAATAAAGGTGAAAATGTCCTCATTGTTGACGATCTACTTGCAACTGGTGGAACAAGCCTTGCACTCGCAAAACTCGTTGAGAAAATTGGTGGAAATGTTGTTGGTATAGCATTTTTGATTGAATTAACTTTTCTTAATGGAAGGGAGAAACTAAAAGATTATAATGTCCATACAGTAATTAAGTTTTAATACTTTACTTCCCAGAGATAAAGTCCTTGTGGTGGTGGTAAAAGTAGACATTTTTTTCTTCCTTTGAAAATATCATCAATATGCAAAATATTGAATTTACCAAGATAAACAGATATAATCACACCTAAGATATGCCTCACCATCCTTCTTAAAAATCTATTTGCCTCTATTTCGTAAACGATGTATTCGTTATCTTTATAAAATCTTGAAACAAGAACATTGCATAAACCCTCATCCTTTGTTGAGAGGTATTTAAAATCTGCTTCTTTCAAAAATAAAGAAGCAATCTCATTCGCTTTATCTATCTCAATAAATCTTTCAAATTCCCAGGAAAATCTTCTTCTTAAAGGCGACTTTCCGCAAAAAATAAAATATTTGTATAGTCTTGATTTTGCATAAAATCTTGAATGGAAATCTTCATAAACTTCTTCAAGTTCTTTAATATATATATCTTCAGGTAAAACTGCATTCAGTCCTTTTTTCAATTCATCATTTTTTATCTCCTTTTTTAAGAAAAAATTTGCAACCTGACCTACTGCATGAACACCCTTATCAGTTCTTGCAGCACCAATTATCCTCACATCCTCTCCAGTTATTTTCTTAATCGCATTTTTTATCTCACCCTGGACAGTCCTTTTATGAGGCTGGGTCTGCCATCCGTAGAAATCTGTTCCATCATATTCTATAATAATCTTTATATTCCTCATAAAATGATAAAAAGAAAAATTATGAGGATTAAATAGATAAAGAAAAGGATATCACCTAAGAGTGTTTTCCTTTTATAATTAAAAGTGTATCCTGAACCAGGAACATAACCTTTTGCATTTAATGCATAACTTAAATGATCTGCCTTTCTTAATGTTGAAAATACTATCGGGAAAAGGAGGGAGATAATTCTCATAAAATAACCTTTTCTTATTCCCCTTGCCATTTGGGAGAAAACGAGCCTTCTACCTTCATAGAAAATAACAGGAACATATCTCATACTCAATGCAAGCATAAAGGGGAATTCGTTCAACTTTTTTAGTTTTAGAAAATTAAAAATGGATGATAGCCTCTCTGAAAGCAGGAATGGGTTTGTTGTAAGATTAAAAATAACCGCTGTGATAATAAGAAGAAACAATCTTATAGAAAATAGTATACCATTTTTCAATCCTTCAAAAGTTGGTCTAAAAAATAAGAAGGAAAATATTACTTTACCAGGTGTGAAAAAGAAATGAAGGAGGAATGTTAGTAGGAAGAGTATATAAAAAGGTATGAGGGATTTAAGCAAAATTTTTATATTTATCTTTGAAAGAAAAATTAAAGGTATAAGGGAAACAAATAAAATTCCGTAGAAAAGAAAATTTCTTGTGATAATGATTATAAAAGAATAAAGTAGGATAAAAAAAAGTTTCAAAACTGGGTCAATCTTTGATAGAAATGATGACCTTATCTCCCTTTCAAAAAAGAGAGAAATCAGAATATCCCCCTTTGAAGGATATCGTGTAGATGTATAATACCTTTTGGAATCATCTTAGTATCAACAACTATAAGTGCTGAAACCCTGTTTCTCTCCATCATATTCAGGGCATATTCAACTGATGATTCAGGATTTATTGTCTTTGGATTTTTCGTCATAATATCCTTCGCTTTAAGTTTAAATATTTCCTCACCCTTTTCAAGGTATCTTCTCATATCACCATCAGTTATAACACCTTTCAGAATTCCTTTCTTATCAACAACACTTGTTATACCCCTTTTTGATGTCATCTCTGTAAGAACCTTCTTCATATCATCATCCATTCTCACTATTGGAACATAACTACCTGTTAGCATTACATCTTTAACAAGGAGGCTCAATTTCCTTCCTATACTTCCTGCTGGATGTATTTCAAGGATTTTTTCCTTTGATATGTTTTTTATTTTTGAGAGTGCAATTGCAAGTGCATCACCCATAACCAAAGAGGCAGTTGAAGATGTCGTTGGCGCAATATTCATAGAGCAAGCCTCTTCATTTATATTTATAATCAGTCTAACATCTGATAATTTTGAAAGTAAAGAATTTTTATTTGCAGTTATACATATTATCGGTATCTCCTTCTCACAAAGAATCTTTGCAACCTTTATTATTTCATCGCTCTCTCCGCTCTTTGAGATAATGATTGAAACATCGTTTTTATTAACAATTCCTATATCACCATGTAAAGCATCTGCTGGGTGAACAAAAATAGAAGGTGTTCCAGTGCTTGTGAATGTTGATGCAATCTTTCTTCCCACAAGCCCTGATTTCCCTATACCCAAAACAACAATCTTTCCATTTGAATTCAAAAGTAGATTAACTGCTTTGAAGAATTCATCGTTTAAAGAATCACATATTCTTAATAACTCTTTACCTTCTTTTAAAAAAACCTCTTTCCCTGTATCAATAATCTGCTTCTTCAAGTTCTTTGATTGTCTTTTCAATTATCTCCTCCAGTATTCCATTTTCCTTTAAGATAAAATCACATATCTCCCTCACTCCACCATCTCCCCCATTCCTTTTTGAAACAAATTTCGCAAACTTTTTCACCATATCTTCAGAATCTGATAAAGCACAGGGAAGACCGACTATCTTCATCGCTGGTATATCATAAATATCATCACCAACGAATACTGCTTCTTCTTTTTTTATATTATATTTTTCAAGTAATTCCTCAATCACCTTTCTCTTATTTTTAACACCAAGATACACCTCTTTAACACCTAATTCCTCTGCCCTTCTCTTAATCGTATTAGAATATCTTCCTGAAATGAATGCAACAACAATACCTGATTTCACGCAGAGAAATATTCCCATCCCATCCTTTGCATTAAATCTCTTTACTTCGTCCCCATTTTCAGAGTAGTATATTGAACCATCGGTCAAAGTCCCATCAATATCAAGTCCAAGGAATCTATACATATTTCCTCGCAGCATTGTGAATATCTAAAAGTTCTTTAAGGAAATCTTCAAGATTATTCAATGGGAAGATGGAGGCAGCATCACTAAGTGCATTTTCAGGTTCTGGATGTGTTTCTATGAAAACGCCATCAACACCTGCTGCAACACCAGCCCTTCCAAGAACCCTTATAAATTCCCTTTCACCTCCCCTTTTATCTTTTGAAGGAATACCATAAATCCTTACAGAATGTGTAATATCAAAAACAACAGGATACCCTAATTTTCTCAAAATTGGGAAAGACCTCATATCAACAATTAATCTATGATAGCCAAAAAATGTTCCTCTTTCAGTTAAGATAATATCATCACATCCACCATACCTTAATTTGTTTATAGCATATTCCATATCCTCTGGGGGAATGAATTGTGCCTTCTTCACATTTATCACCTTCCCAGTTCTTGCAGCATGAAGTAGTAAACTTATCTGCTGTGATAGGAATGCTGGTATCTGTATAACATCAAGGACATCCTTAACCCTTTCAGCCTGATCCGGAGAATGTATATCTGAAAGAACAGGGAGCTCAAAATTTCTCTTCACTTCTTCAAGGATTTTAAGACCTTCCTCAAGTCCTGGACCAAGATAATATGTTGGGGATGAGCGATTATCTTTTAAATAAGATGCCTTAAAAATAAGATTTATTTTTATCTTTTCTGATAAAATTTTAAGTTTCTCTGCAATCCTCAAAGTGATATCCCTTCCCTCTATAACACAAGGTCCGCTTATCAAGAATAATGGCTCACCACCCCCTATATAAAAATCTCCAACTTTAATTTTCTTCGTCATATTTTATAACCTCCTTTGCAAAACCTAAAAACAATGGTGAAGGTTCAATGAGGCTTGATTTAAATTCAGGGTGTGATTGTGTTGCTACGAAGAATCTATGGTCTTTTAATTCCATAAATTCGGTGAGATACTCATCTTCTAATGTGAGATGAAAACCTGAAACGACAAAACCATTTTTCTCAAAGAGATTAATATATTCTGGATTTATCTCATATCTGTGTCTGTGTCTTTCTATAACAAAATCTTTATTCAAATCCACTTTACCTATCCTGAAATCTTCAAGTTTCTTCACCCTTTCTTTATCTTTCTCTATCCTGCCTGTTTCCTTATAGAGTTCTAATGTTCTTGATTCTTCCATCTGTGCAACATAAGCACCAAGCCTCATACTTGCACCATATCTTTTCTCCTCAATTATTTCTTTCTGTTTTGGAAGAAGTGTAACAACTGGATCTGGTGTTTCAGGATTAAATTCAGTGGAATTAGCATCCTTTAAATTGAGGACATTCCTTGAAAATTCTATCACAGCAAGTTGTAATCCGAGACAGAGACCAAGAAATGGGACATTATTCTCCCTTGCATATTTTATAGCCATTATTTTTCCCTCTATCCCTGAGGTTCCAAAACCGCCAGGGACAATAATACCTTTGTATTTCTTTAATATGGAAATATCGGTAAGAGTATTAGAATCTATCCAGTTTATATTTAATTTCACATTGAGATGTGCACCTGCGTGTTCTATTGCCTGGTTTACAGATAGATATGAATCCACAAGTGTAAATTTCCCAATATCAACATATTTACCAATCATTGCTATATCAATCACTTTTTTAGGATTTAAGATGTTATTCACAAGTGTCTCCCATTTCTTCCAGTCAGGCTGTTTCCTCGGTGGTAGTGATAATTTATTCAAAATCTTTATACCAAGATATTCTTTTTCAAAATTCAAAGGAACTTCAAATACACAGGAGACATCCGGAGCAGATATCACATATTCAGCATCTATATTCGCATAAACTTCTATTTTTTTCTTCCTAACATCATCAAGTGGAACATTTGCCCTGCACAAAATAATGTCAGGGAAAATTCCATGTTCTGAAAGCATCTTTATTGCCTGTTGAGTTGGCTTTGTCTTCATCTCCTGAATGTGAGTGGGAACAGGTAAATATG
>Ga0207433_10006307_pt1 | contig 20606 bp, 13 predicted proteins | sample YelNatPaOPGAMG01_FD_187559 | JGI IMG/M metagenome (GOLD analysis project Ga0207433, IMG submission 187559) | Hot spring thermophilic microbial communities from Obsidian Pool, Yellowstone National Park, USA - OP-RAMG-01 (SPAdes) (version 3) | ecosystem: Environmental > Aquatic > Thermal springs... | reverse complement strand
CTTTACGAGTTTTTCTCCCACAAAGGTGTTAAGGACCCACAGGATCGAATTGCCGTCGTTACCACGGGGGTTAACCTCGGCGCGTCCAGGATGAGCGGCTCTGATAAGCAGACCTATTATAAGCTCGGCACGGGTCCGTCGGTTCCTGATTCGGCAATAAATTTCGCCCGCGCATTGACCGATTTCGGCTGCTGCCACGGCGATGTCGCGCTTGCGGAGGGGGAAAACTCCCTACGAGAGTTTTTCCATCTTGTGCAAGCCGGTGTGCCCTTTCCACACGATCCCGAAGGCGCATATATCGGTTATAAGACCGATCATGACCCCTATGAACGCGCCACATCCGCAGGCCCGAAGACTTCGAAATATATGAGCGAATGTCTGCAAAAGCATGTAGAACGCTTTGGCATCAGGATATTCGATAATCAGGAAGTCGCGCATCTTATCACGACCGGCAGGAGAAGCTCGAAGCGTATTGCCGGAGTTATCACCCTTGATCGTAGCAAGATAGACGATCAATCGTTCGGTATAACGATATTTCTCTGCGAAAACCTCGTGCTTGCGGCGGGTGGTCCTGGCGGACTTTATGAAGTGAGCGTATACCCCGAAGGGCAGATCGGGATACATGGTCTAGCGCTTGCCTCTGGCCTTAAGGCGCACAATCTGACTGAATCGCAGTTCGGGCTTGCATCGACAAAGTTCAGATGGAATGTGTCGGGGACATATATGCAATCTATCCCGCGCATTTTCTCGACCGATGCAAATGGCGGCGATGAACGCGAATTCCTCGCTCCGCACTTCACTACCACTGCGAAAATGGCCTCGAATATATTCCTTAAAGGGTATCAATGGCCGTTCGACCCGCAACGTATCCTCGATCAACAGTCGTCATCAATCGATTTCCTGGTTTATTACGAGACACAGATCCGCAAGCGGCGCGTCTTCCTGGACTTCACACATAATCCAATTCCCTGCGAAGGCAAGGAGCCATTCGAACTCAATTCACTGGATGATGAAGCGCTGACTTATCTCACACGCAACAACGCGCTTCAACCCATGCCTATCGAACGACTCCGGCATATGAACCCGCTTGCAATAGAGATATACGCCGAACATGGCATCGACCTTCGATCTGAACCGCTGGAGATCAATGTCTGCGCCCAGCATCACAATGGTGGATTCGTCGTTGATAAATGGTGGCAGTCCAATATCGGCCATACATTCGTGATAGGTGAGATGGCCGGCACGCATGGTGTGAAGCGTCCGGGAGGATCGGCTTTGAATGCAGGTCAGGTGGGTGGACTGCGCGCGGCGGAGTTCATCGCCAACGTATACGGCGCGAATGTGAGCGTTGATAAGATGCCGAAGGCGGTAATTGGCCAGATCGAAGATTTACATCGTAAACTCTGTGATTTACTGGATAGCGCTCACGGAATTACTCCTTCCGAAGCTATTGCGGAGTTTCAAGGCAATATGTCGCTTTATGGCGCTCATATCCGTAATCTCGATAGCGCCAGATCGGCTGTTATCAATGCGGCACGATTATACAGGCAGCTTCGCGCCGGAGAAATAAAGCTGACCAGGCGACGCGACCTGATCTTAGCTATCCATGCTGAGCATCTGGCACTTTCACAGGTCGCGTTTCTTCAGGCAATCATTGAATATATCGAATCCGGTGGTGGGAGCAGGGGATCATTCATTGTGCTGGGCGAAGAAGGAGATATAATCTCACCCGATCTTATCGATCCTCTCACCGGCAAACCTTATGCATTTTTGCCGGAGAATAAAGATCTACGCTGCACAATCGCCGAGATCGAGATACAATCTCTCGAAAACTGCAAATTCAACATCCATCGAGTTCCGGTTCGACCTATTCCCGTGCATGACGAACCTTTTGAAGCCGCCTGGAAATTATATAGATCAGGTGAGGTTTATAAGATATAGATGGATATCGGAAAACTCCCCCCCGACACCCTGACCCGCCTGCTCGCGCGCACCCGGACCGATCCGACTGTCCTCATTGGTCCTGCTTATGGCGAAGATGCCGCCGCGGTGAAGTTTGGGGGCAGCGTGCTTCTGGCCGCTGCTGATCCGATTACATTCGCAACCGATCACATAGGTTACTATGCGGTTTGTGTAAATGCGAACGATATCGCGGTTATGGGAGCGCTGCCCCGTTACTTTCTTGCAACTGTGCTTCTACCTCAGGATAGCTCGGAATCAGACGCGGAATCTGTCTTCGATCAGATCGAGCAGTCATGCAGAGCTATCGGTGTAACATTAATCGGCGGTCACACTGAAATCACTCCTACGGTGAGCCGGGTTGTAATTTCCGGTTGCATGCTCGGTGAAGTGGATGAATCGGGGCTTGTTCGATCATCCGGCGCTGAGGTGGGCGATGCGATCGTGCTTGCAGGCGGAATAGCGATAGAAGGAACGGTAATCCTGGCCCGCGAAGCATCTGAAAATTTAATTGTTAAGGGTGTTAGCCCGGATGTAATTAAATCCGCTGTAAGTTATATCGATTCACCCGGAATATGCGTGCTGAAGTATGCCAGGATCGCAGTTGAAACAGGTGGTGTGACAGCGATGCACGATCCCACCGAAGGCGGGCTTGCATCCGCTCTGAGAGAGATAGCAAACGCATCGGATTGCGGCTTATGTATAGATCGTTCCGCGGTCCCTGTTCTTCCTGAATGCGCGGCGATCTGCAAGGCGCTGGATATCGATCCTCTCGGCTTGATCGCATCAGGAAGTTTACTTATTACAGCTCATAAAAATTGTGCTCGGCAGATATTGAATGCTTTATCGGATGATGGCATACCCGCGGCTGTTATAGGCGAGGTAACCGATCGAAAAACAGGCATCCGCTTTAGCGATGGGCCTAATTTGCCGTCATTCGAACGCGATGAGATCGCAAGATATTTTGATATGCTTAAGGAGACGGATAAATAATGCGTCGCATATCGCTTATTTTGATCAGCATTGTATTGGGTGGCTTACTTTGCGTGCAGGTTGTAGCGCAGGATTTGTTAAAAGCCACTGAAGATAAAGCTGCCCGGCTTTCGCGGGTTTCCGGCATCGATGTCGGTAACTGGCGATATAAGATCGGTGATGTGCCCAACGGGCAGGACCCCGCGCTTGATGATTCCTCCTGGCAGTTCAATGCACAGAGCTCATTCACATGGGGCAGTCAACCGCTGTGCTGGCTCCGCACACGGATCGTTATACCGGAGAAAGTCGACGGTGTATCTGTCGCCGGCAGCCGTGTGACACTTAAGGTCGGTGCGGACGACGATGGCTGGCTTTATGTGAACGGCAAGGAGATCGGTCCATTCCACTGGACCCACGGAAAAACAGTCCTCACCGATAATGCGAAGCCTGGCGATGTGTTCAGTGTCGCTATCAAGAACACCAATTCAATCGGTGAGGGGCGATTGATCTCCGCTCAGGTCGAATACAGCGCTCTTGCTCCGATAAATGATGCGATTGCAGCTTATATGGCGCAATATAATAATGCCCGCGATCTGCTTTATATCGCGAACGATTCCCAGCGGACAAAGTATCTGCCTTTTGTTATCAAATCGATGAACGAAGTCGATTTGGATGCGTTTTCTTCCGGGAAGACTGACGAATTCCTCGCTTCTCTTAAAACCGCATCATCAGATATTAAGCCCGTAAGCGAGCTTTCACGCGGAATAAATATCTTCCTTGTCGGTCATGCTCATATCGATATGAACTGGCTGTGGTTGTGGCCGGAAACCCTCAGCGTATGCAAGAACACCTTCACCACGATGGGCAAGCTTATGAACGAATACCCCGGCTTTATATTCTCTCAGAGCCAGCCTGCGGCCTATGCGGCAATGCAGGAGCACAATCCCGAAGTCTTCGCAATGATCAAGGACAGGATCAAGCGAGGCCAGTGGGATGCGAGCACCGCGACAACATGGGTCGAAGGCGATACTAATATGGCCAGCGGCGAGGCTATAGTCCGTTCGATCCTCTACGGCAAGAGGTTCATAAAGCAGCAATTCGGTGTGGATTCGGATGTTTGTTGGGAGCCCGATACATTTGGTCACGCTCAGATGATGCCTCAGATCCTGGCAAAGAGTGGGATTAAATATTACTATTTTACTCGCTGCGGCATCGGATCGCCGGTCTTCTGGTGGAGATCGCCTGATGGATCGAAAGTCCTGGCATTCGATTACGGCGCATACAGCAAAAATATTAAGCCCGAGACCGCATTCGAAGCAGCGCATTTTGTAAAAGAGACCGGGCTGAAAGATTATATGCATGTATATGGTGTTGGCGACCATGGCGGTGGGCCGACTCGCGATATGCTTAATAGAGAAAAGAAATCCAGCGCTCAACCCGATTACCCACACCTGCAATTCAGCACAGCCAGAGGATATTTCGAGGATATAGCAAAATCAGGAAAGCCCTTCCGCGTCTGGGATGGTGACCTTAATACTATTTTTGAGGGCTGCTACACCAGTCACTCAGATATCAAGCGCTGGAACCGGGAATGCGAGAACTTGATCCCATGCGCCGAGACATTCAATTCCATAGCAGCGCGTTTCGGTCTTCCGTATGCCGGGGCAAGCTTCGAGAAATCCTGGCGTGACACTTGTTTTAATCAGTTTCACGATATCCTCTGCGGTACCGCGATACATGGCTCCTACGATTACGCAAAACAACTCCACGATGAAGCTATAACGCAGGCGAAAGGCGCGTTGGATAAATCGCTGGATACGCTTATCTCACGCATCAATACGAACGGCAGCGGCGTGCCTGTTGTTGTCTTTAATCCTCTCTCATGGTCTCGCACCGATCCTGTAAGTGTAACCTCACCGTTTCCTAAAGAGATTGCAGGCGTGAGGGTGGTTGATTCTAGTGGAGTCGTATGCCCGGCGCAGATCATGGATGGGAAGCTCTGTTTTACGGCCCACAACGTCCCCGCTCTTGGTTATAAGGTGTTCTGGGCTGCAAAGAGCTCACAAGCTGCGAAGGGAACGATCAAGTCGGACGGTATGGTGATCGAGAATCAGTACCTTCGCGTGCGTGTCGATCCTGCTCGCGGTGTTATCAGCGAGATTTATGATAAAGTTAGCCCCCGTGCAGTGGTACCGAATGGAAGCAGCATGGCTACTCTGCAGATTCTTCATGAGAATCGCCGCGGGATGAGCGCTTGGAAAATTGGAGAAATCCTGGATAGAGAAAACCTGACCCAAAACGCTCATGTGTCAGTTTCAAATGTCGGTCCCGCAAAAGCGACAATAACGATCGAACACGATTATGATAAGTCCCACATCAAGCAGGAACTCTCACTCTACGATGGAGTTCCACGCATCGACATCCATACGAACGTGGATTGGAAGAAACCGAGCCCAGGAAACAACCAATGCCCTATGCTGAAAGAAGCATTCGCGACAGGTATGAAAAGCGGTAAAGCTACGTTTGAAGTCCCTTTTGGTGGAATCGAGAGGCTTACGAACGGTTCGGAAGTTCCCGGCCAGAAGTGGATAGACCTTTCGCTTCCAAACTACGGAGTCAGCCTGCTTAACGACTGCAAATACGGCTTTAGCGTCAAAGACGGCGTAATGCATGTTACTCTTATTCGATCCACTCACAATCCCGATCCGACTCCTGAAGAAGGTCCGCATGAGTGGACGCTCTCAATTTATCCGCATAAGGGCGACTGGCGTGCCGCGGGTACTGTGCGAAAGGGATACGAGCTTAACGAACCACTGATCGCGCGCGTCGCTGCACCACATCCCGGTTCACTTTCCAGCGCGCAGTCGTTCCTTTCGATATCAAAGCCGAACATTATCGCAACGGCGTTTAAGAAAGCCGAAGATGATAATTCATATATTCTGCGGTTCTATGAGACCAATGGCTCACCTTGTAAAGCCGTAATAAGCACACGCTTGCCGGTGAAGTATTTTATGGAAACCGACCTTCTCGAAAGGCCTGTGGGTAGGAAGATGCCGATCTCAGGCGGAAAATTTACTGTAGCAGTTGGAAAGAACGAGATTAAAACTTACAAGCTAATTCCCTAGGAATCGTGGCATGAACATTCTCGTGACTGCTGCGCAGCGCCTCTCGCAGCCCTGCGGGCCACTGCCGGTCAAGGGCTGTCGTGTTCGCCGCGAAGGAAAAGAGAATGGCAAAAAACACCAGTTTCGGAGGAGGACCATAAATGCCCAGGTGGCTGATAATATGCTGCGCGTTTCTATGCCTGCTGAATTCTCGATCGGCGCTTGCTGCTGATGGTTTATCTCCGGCTGCCTCTGAAAAGCTTGCGGGATTGATGGCAATCGTGCATCCGGTGCAGTGGCATTGGCGATACAAGATCGGCGATCCAGGCGGCGCATCGGCTCGTGATTATGACGATTCGGGATGGTCGACCAGGGACGGAGATTCGGTCGATTGGGGCAGCGAACCGGTTGCATGGGTACGCGCGGAGTTTACTGTTCCTCAGGAGATAGATGGAATATCTCTCACCGGCAGCCGGATTACGTTCAAATGCTCGGCGGACGATGATGGCGTCATCTATCTCAATGGTATGCAAATGCAGAAATTCCATTGGGACCAGGGCAATACCATTCTTATTGACAAAGCGCTGCCCGGCCAGAGATTGGTAATTGCAATTAAGGGAATCAATACCGGCGGTCCAGGTTCGATATCGGCAGCTAATATCGAATATTCCGCGCTTGACAGTATACGCGCTGATGTAAAACGTTTCCTCGACAATTACCAATTCGCTCTCGATACGATTACTCTTGTAGACAGCTCGAAGCGCTCAGCGTACTGGGATCGCATAAGCAAGGTTATAGAATCAATCGATATCAGCGTGCTCAGGTCTAAGAAAAATGACATATTTCTTGCATCAATTAGCGCAGGCGAATCGCAGATCAAGCAGATATCGGGAGAATTGAGCGCGAATCTCAATGTACATCTGGTTGGTCATTCTCATATTGATTTCGCTTACCTCTGGCTCTGGCCTGAAACCATAGGCGTTTGCGAGAATACATTCACAACGGTCTCCAAGCTGATGGATGATTATCCCGGCTTTGTAATGTCCCAAAGCCAGCCGGCGCTTTACGAGGAGATGCAGCGCAGCGCCCCGGATGTTTTCGATAAGATTAAAGAGCGCGTGAAGCGAGGCCAGTGGGATGTTTCTACAGCCACTACCTGGAGCGAAGGGGATACGAACCTTTCCTCGGGAGAAGCAATAGTCCGATCGATTCTCTACGGCAAGCGCTATATTATGCAGCAGTTCGGCATAGAGCCTACGGTGTGCTGGGAACCTGATAACTTTGGTCACGCATGGACCCTGCCGCAGATACTTGCCAAGAGCGGGATTAAGTATTACTACTTTGCGCGCCGCGGTCCCGGTGCTCCACTGTTCTGGTGGCAATCGCCGGATGGTTCGAGGGTGCTCGCGTATCAGCACGGTCACTACGACCTCGGCGTAGAGGAAAACGAGCTCGAAAAGACGGCTGTTGGTTTCAGCAAGCTGGCCGGGATCAATGATTACATGCGCGTGTATGGAGTGGGGGATCATGGCGGAGGCCCGACACGAGCACAGCTCGACACGGCAAAGAAGCTCCAGGCTCGCACCGACTATCCCAAAGTAATGTTCGATACCGCAAAAGGTTACTTCGATACTGCCGCGGCTTCGGGCAAGCAATTTCCGGTTGTCGATACTGAGCTGAACCCCATTTTCGAGGGCTGTTATACTACCCACTCCGATATAAAGAAGTGGAACAGGGAATGCGAGAACTGGCTTGTGACTTCCGAAGTGTTCTCGTCGATTGCATCTAATTACGGGATGAAATATCCCGGCGATGAGTTCCTGCAATCCTGGCACGATACCTGTTTCAATGAGTTCCACGATATCCTCTGCGGCAGCGCAATCCATGGCGCGTATACCTATGCTAAGCAGCTCAGGGACGAAGCTGTTGGCCAGGCCAAAACAACGCTCGATACTTCACTAAAGACGCTTCTGCCGCGAATCAACACGCATGGCGACGGCGTTCCGATTGTCGTGTTCAACCCGCTCTCATGGCCGAGGACCGATGCGGTGGCGGTTTCATCACCATTCCCAGATGAAGACACTCATGTGCGGATCACCGATGAAACCGGCGCATCATATCCGGGGCGAACTCTCGGTGATATTCTCTGTTTTACTGCTCGCGATGTGCCTGCATTGGGTTACAAGGTCTTTTGGGCAAGCCGCAGCAAGACTCCGGTGGGAAGCGGAGTTTCATTCGATGGGCCGGTTATAGCGAATCAATATTTTCGTGTAAGGATCGATCCGCATCTTGGGGTTATCACCGGGATTTTCGATAAGCTCAACAACCGGAATGTGATGGTTCCGCGTGAATATTCGGATGTGCTGCAGATTTTGCTGGAGAGTTCCGGTGAAATGTCCGCGTGGGGCTTAGGGAAATTCGTTGGAGGAGATGATCTGATAGGTGGCAGCGAGGTCGTTCGTATGGATGCGGGACCTGCTAAAGCTACCGTCGTTTTCGATCATAAATATGGCCAGTCAACCTTCACCCAGGAAATCACTCTCTATGACAGCGTTCCGCGCATCGATATTCGTCTGACGGCGGACTGGCGCGAGCCCTGGACGAAGGATAAACCCACCCCAATGCTCAAAGCCGCGTTCAGGGCCGATCTTAAAAATCCGAAGGCAACTTTCGAGATACCTTTCGGCAGCATCGAGCGTCCGGCTGACGGTCATGAAGTAGTTGCGCAGAAGTGGGTCGATATCTCCGATGCCGATTACGGTTTGAGCCTGCTTAATGACAGTAAATACGGCTTTGATGTTAAAGGAAATACGATTAGGATATCGCTTTTGCGCTCACCAAACCGCCCCGATCCAACCCCAGAATACGGTGTATACGAGACCACTTATTCTATGTATCCGCACAAAGGTGACTGGCGGGAGGCGGGCACCGTGCGCCGTGGTTATGAGTTGAATCAGCCGCTGATAGCGCGGGTCACATCTTCACACTCCGGTGAGCTGCCCGCATCGAAATCTTTTCTTTCAATATCCGCATCGAATGTAGTCGTTACGGCACTTAAAAAGGCTGAAGACGACGATAACCTGATTCTCAGGTTCTACGAAACCAACGGACAACCATGCATAGCTGAGGTCCATACGAGCATTCCCGTGAAGTTCGTTGCCGAGACTGACCTGCTGGAAAGACCGATTGGCCCTAAAGAGCCTGCGGTGAACGGAGCGTTCCCAGTAAAAGCAAGCAAATATGCGATTAAGACATATAAGCTGTATCTGCGGTAGATCCGCGCAAGGAGGTTGGTATGCGTTCCCGATTGTTAGTAAGCTTGGTAATGGTCATTGTGCTGTTTATAGGTTCGGCGGTATATGCGGCAGTGGGCACACCCACTGCTCAAACTCGGCTCGATATCCTTAACAGCATCGTGCACCCCGTCAAATTCCACTGGCGATACAAGACCGGTGACACGCCCGGCGCCGAATCTCCCACATTCAACGATTCGTCATGGAAATCCAGAGATGATGACTGGTTCGATTGGGGAGAGGATGGCTTTTGTTGGATTAGAACCAGTATAAAGATTCCGGCCATGGTCGGTGGTATGAGCATATCAGGAAGCCGGATTACATTCAAATGCGGCATAGATGACGACGGTATCATCTATGTTAACGGCAAAGAAGCTCAGAAGTTTCATTGGGATCAGGGAAGCGTTGTTCTTGCGCAGAGCGCAAAGCCTGGTGAGACATTCAGCATCGCTATCAAAGGCATAAATACGATGGCGAGCGGGCGGTTGATGTTCGCCGAGCTCGAATTCTCTAATTTAAGCAGCGTAATGGGTGAGGTCAATACGTTTCTTACCGCCTATGATCGCGCGAAGGGCCTTTGCAACGCGGCTGGTAAGGTAAAAAGCACTCCGTATGTGGAGATTATGACTCAGGCTGCAGAGCAGGTAGATACCGATGCACTGCTGGCAGGTAACAAAGATGCGTTCATCACCTCTCTTAAGAAGAGTGAAGACAACATAAAGCGTGTAGATGAACTGCTAAAAGACGTCACTGTCTATATGGTCGCGCATGCTCATATCGATATGAACTGGCTGTGGGAATGGCCGGAGACAATAAGCATCTTCAAGCATGATTTCGCCACGATGACGAATTTCATGGAGCAATATCCCGGCTTTATCTTTTCGCAGAGCCAGGCGCAGGCTTACTTATCCACACAGGAAAATGCTCCAGAGACTTTTGCGAAGATGAAAGAGATGGCGAAACGCGGACAGTGGGATCCTTCCACTGCTACATGCTGGGTCGAGGGCGATTTGAATATGCCCAGCGGAGAAGCGATCGCGCGCTCTATACTCTACGCTAAACGATACATTATGAGCGAATTTGGCATAGAACCGACTGTCTGCTGGGAGCCGGATACTTTCGGGCATGCTTGGACTATTCCGCAGATCCTTGTGAAGAGCGGAGTGAAGTATTACTACTTCATGCGCCAGGGACCGGGACAGCCTTTGTTCTGGTGGCAGGCGCCTGACGGATCGAAAGTCCTCGCATATAACTTCTACGAATACTGGGGGCGTGTGAGTGAGAACCAGACCGCCGAGCGCGCTCTCGAGTTTGCATCGAAAACCGGTGTCCCTGCTTATATGCACATATACGGTGTCGGTGATCATGGCGGTGGTCCGAGTAAGCAGATGATCGATACGATTATCGACCTGGAGCATAAGGACAACTACGCGAATGTAAAGTTCAGCAAGGCAAGCGACTACTTTGAATCGGCATTGAAGTTGAAGCAGGATTATCCGGTTGTTAATGCCGAGCTAAATCCGATTTTCCAGGGTTGCTATACTTCCCATGCCGATGTGAAGCGTTGGAACCGGGAATGCGAGAATATCCTGGCTCCTGCCGAAACATTCGCCGCGATTGCCACCAATTGCAAGTTCGCTTACCCGACCAGGGACTTCGTAAACTCCTGGCGCAAGACGTGTTTCAACCAATTCCACGATCTTATGGACGGCACCGCTATCCACAGCTCATATGTATATTCGGGCAAGCTTCATGACGAGGTGATGGCGCAGGCTAAACAGACTATCGACGCGTCCTTAAGCGCCCTCGACAAGCAGATAAAGACGATTGGTAAAGGCGTGCCGGTAGTGGTATTTAACCGCCTGTCCTGGCCGAGGACCGATACCGTCAGCGTTGCATCGCCTTTCAGTGGTGGAAGCGAGTATGCGAAAGTAGTAGATGATGCCGGTAAATCATATCCGGCGCAGATAATAAACGGTAAATTGTATTTTACCGCCAGGAATGTTCCTGCGACGGGATACCGGGTGTTTTGGGTAAGCCAGGTAAACGCGCCGGTCACGGCAGCTATCAGAGCTGATGGCACGATGCTGGAAAACCAGTTCTTCCGCATCCAGATAAACCCAACCAGCGGAGCGATAAGCAGCATATACGACAAGCTGAACCAGCGCGAAGTGCTCGCGCCGGGTGGATCTGCTTCGCTTTTGCAGATACTCACGGAAGGCCCCGAGGGTGGAAACGCCTGGAACTTCACGCAAATCCAGAAGACTGAGGATATAAATAAGGCCGCGGGAGTCACGCTGCTGGATAAAGGTCCCGCGCGAGCGAGCATTACTGCCGAGTATACCTATGATAAATCGAAATTCCAGCAGGAAATTACGCTTTGGGACGGTGTCCCGCGCATAGACATTCACTTAAAAGCCGACTGGCAGGAACAGTGGGACCATAATCCCACTCCCATCCTGAAAGTCGCGTTTCAGACTGCGGTAAAGAACGGCAGGGCTTTCTTTGAGATCCCGTTCGGAAGCATCGAACGCCCTGCGAATGGGGCTGAAGTCGTTGCTCAGAAGTGGATCGATCTTTCCGGTTCCAATTATGGCGTGAGCCTTCTCAATGACTGTAAATACGGGTTCGATATCAATAACAACGTGATGCGAGCCACGCTGCTGCGATGCTCTAATCGTCCTGACCGTATACTTGATAAGGGCATGAACGAGATGACTTACTCGATTTACCCTCATAAGGGTGATTGGAAGTCAGCGGGTACGGTCAGAAAAGGATATGAGCTTAATGAGCCTTTAATAGCAAGGGTAGAAACACCCCATACAGGATCGCTCAGCTCATCCCGGTCGTATATCTCTATCTCGCAGCCCAATCTCGTTGTGACTGCCTTCAAACAGGCCGAAGATGACAATTCGCTTATTCTGCGGTTCTATGAGACGGAAGGTAAAGCCTGTAATGCAACTGTAACAGTAAATATGCCGGCGAAGGCTGTTGTGGAGACGGATATGCTCGAAAGGCCTATCGGCAAGCCACTGCAGCTCAGGAACAAGACATTCAATACAGCCGTAGGAAAGTATGAAATAAAGACATATAAGCTGATCAGGTAAGATAGCAGCGTCATACTGGATGTCGGTTTAGTATGACGCTGTTTATAATACAAAATGCAGCTCACATTGTTTCGGGAAATCTTATCCCGCAACTTAATCGCAATTGGTATAAGCAGGAGAAAGCTGTTGGGTTATCTGTACCTTGCCCTGTCGACGATCGTGGTTACCGGTTGGGCTTTGGGCTATAAGATCGTGGTAAAGCGATGCGATGAGATCCGGTCGGTAAACCTGTGGGTATATATAGGCGCGACCACGGTAATGTTGATCTACTTCATCGCCAGCGGGCATAAATACAACTCGACTGCGGCGTGGCTCGGGTTTGCTACCGGGTTCAGCACGTTCGTAGCTACGATCACGTTCTTTTATCACATCAGGACCGGTGTGCTTGCGGTTTCATGGACGGTTATCGGGCTTGCGGTAGTGTTTCCCGTAGCTGCGTCGATTATATTCTGGCACGAGCAGCCATCTCTCAAGCAGTGGATAGGGCTGTGTTTGATACCGATTGCGCTGATTCTATGCAACCCCGGGAACGGAAAGGCAGCCTTGCCGGAATGAGCCTGCTTCTGCTGATCATCTCGTTTATGTTTACCGGCTTCAATTCGATCTCCAACCGCGCGCTGGTTGCGTTTGGGCTGGGTGATTATAGAGCCTTGTATTGCCTGGGATTCTGGGGTGGTGGTGTCATCCTCGGGTTTATCATTCTTGCAATCAAACGCCACGAATTTCGCAAGAAAGACGCATTTCTCGGCATCGTAATGGGAGCTACCGGAGCGACAGCTATGGTCTTCCTGTTGATGTCTCTTCAAACCGTAAAGGGCGTGGTGGTGTTTCCGGTGAGGAGCTGCGGGAACGTATCGCTCACCGCTGCCATATCTTACTTTCTGTGGCGTGAGAAAGTAACTCCACGGCAGTGGCTGGGAATTGCGTGCGGAGTGCTGGTGATATATCTGCTTCTCTGATATACGAAGATCGGGGCGGACGATGGAGGTGGTCGTCCGCCCCATTATCCGGACGGGGTTATGTTCGCGACCGTCAGGCAAGCTATCATATTTAAGATCCGTGCCGTGTAATTGCAGTTGTCTCCGCGTGCACCACAGCACGGATCGCTGGGGGAAACCGTCGCGAAGCCTGATCCCGTTACCGCGCTCGTCAGATGCGGCTAACCCACCCAGGCACTCGCACCTGTTCTATACCCACTTAGCAGCCAGCCGAAGCATTGTGTGGTGGAATGTTAGGAATCGAAGTGGGAATGGGTATACCACTGTGTCCCGAAGTGGGACATCTTTACCTAAAGTGTACAGGGGTGGTATACGGTGTTCTCGGGCTGCTTTATTCATAGCGTGGATGATAAGAGCCGTTTTTCGATGCCGGCGAAATTTCGAAAAGCGCTGTCGGAGACATTTATACTAACCAAAGGACCCGATGGGTGCCTGTGGGCTCTTACAAAAGAGCAATGGCAGATCATACTTTCAAAAGCCGTTAAATCGGTCGCAATACAGCGTTTTTTTGTCGCGTCGGCAATTGAATGTGCGCTTGCTCCCAAGGGGCGCTGTCTGCTGCCCGATAACCTCCGCAAACACGCTGATATAAAACCCGGCGAGGAGATAGCGGTAGTCGGTCTAAGAAATCGCGTAGAAATATGGAGCGCGCGCAGGTGGGAAGCCGCGAACTCTCAGATAACCAGCGAGCGTATACAACAGGAGCTTCCTGAATTCTTTTTGCTCTGATTCCGAAAGGGAAATGCCGTTACAGCACGAAATTTGTGTCAGCGGCTGATCTGTAGACCGCTTGCTCGATTGACATGAGAGGCCATCTGTGATATTGTACGTACACTTTTAGAGCAAGATTTCGAGTCGATGGGGAAGCTGCGGGAAGAACCCGACGTTTCCCTTTTTATACATATATAGCAGGACATTTAATGGATATCCTCAAAGTTTTCAGCGCCAATGAACGTGAAATAAAGCGGTTCCGCAAAGTGGTCGAACAGATCAACGCCCTCGAGCCTTCGATGAAGGCTCTCTCCAACGAGCAGCTTCGCGCCAAAACTGATGAGTTCAAGCAGCGTTATCAGGAGAGCATCAAGGATGCTGAGAACTTCGAAGGCGTCGAGCTAAAGAAGCACTGCCTGGAGAAACTCAACGAGCTCCTGCCTGAAGCTTTTGCTGTCGTTCGAGAAGCGAGTATACGCACTCTGGGGATGAGGCACTTCGACGTCCAGATGATCGGCGGAATGGTTCTCCACCAGGGCCGAATCTCCGAGATGAAAACCGGCGAGGGTAAAACGCTCGTCGCAACCCTGCCGCTCTATCTCAATGCGCTTACAGGACGCGGAGCCCATCTGGTCACCGTTAACGATTATCTCTCCAAGCGTGACGCAAGGTGGAACGGACCGATCTTCCATTTCCTTGGCTTAAGTGTCGGTTCGATCCACGGCCAGAGCGCGGAAACCGGAGATGTGGGAAGATCGTTCATTTACGATCCTGAGTATATACCTGAAGACGCTAATGAATGGGAACACCTGCGGCCGATCACTCGAAAAGAAGCATACGCCTGCGATATTACCTACGGCACTAACCACGAGTTTGGATTCGATTATCTGCGTGATAATATGGCGTTCAGCGCGGATGAGCTCGTTCAGAGAGACCTGCACTATGCTATCGTGGACGAGGTCGATAGCATTCTGATCGACGAAGCCAGGACTCCGCTTATTATTTCCGGTTACGGCTATCGCTCCAGCGATATGTATTACAAAATGGACCGTATCGTCCGTAGGCTGGTGAAGGATAAGGACTACACCGTCGATGAAAAGGCCAAGTCGGCGATGCTTACCGAAGAAGGTACTCATAAAGTCGAGGAGCTTACCGGCTGCGGAAACCTCAGCGATCCCGAAAACCTGGAAACAAACCAGTATGTAAACGCCGCTTTGCAGGCGCATGGGATCTGGCGCAAAGATATCGACTACGTTGTTAAAGATGGGCAAGTGATCATCGTCGACGAGTTCACCGGTCGATTGATGTTCGGTCGCCGGTGGTCCAACGGTCTGCACCAGGCCGTTGAGGCTAAAGAAGGCGTTAAGGTAGAGGAAGAAAACCAGACCCTAGCGACTATCACTTACCAGAACTTCTTCAGGCTCTATGATAAGCTGGCCGGTATGACCGGTACGGCTAAGACTGAAGAGGAAGAGTTCCGTAAAATATATGCTCTGGATGTAGTCGAAATTCCTACCAACAGACCTGTCATAAGAAAAGACGTAGCCGATGTAGTTTACAAGACCGAAGAGGCAAAATTCCGCGGTATAACACTGGAACTGCTCAAGGCACACTCGCGCGAGCAGCCGGTACTGGTAGGAACACGCTCAATCGAAGTTTCGGAACGTGTAAGCGAACGATTGCTCTCCGAACGCCTGCAACTTTTAGCGGCTACTATCATATTGCGTGACCGGCTCGAAAAAGCGAATGATATTAACGGCGATGAGAAGAAAGATCTCCACACGCTGCTGAATACGAAGTTCGAAATGCTGGACATTCACAAGTTCGGGCGGCTGGCGAAGCGACTGGGCGTAGAGCTGGATATGCTCAGCGATGCGAACATCAATGCGCTGATGAGCATTCTTGAAATTAGTCCCAGAGCTAAGGAAAAGCTGCGCGAATCGCTCAAGGACGGAATCGTTCATAACATATTGAACGCTAAATTCCATGAAATGGAAGCAGAGATCATCTCGCAGGCCGGTCGTAGAGGCGCGGTAACGATCGCTACTAACATGGCTGGTCGTGGTGTAGACATTATCTTGGGCGGTGTGAAGCTTGCTCAAGCTGATGAAGAAGAGCTCGAAGAGGAAGAAGGTCTGCACACTGAGTTCGATGTATCGGATCTCACCTGGGATTTCGATTCCTGGAAACAGAATAATCCGGATAAGTTCGACAGCGCATCTCCTGAAGCGTTGGACGTTATCATGCGCGGCGGACTATACATCATTGGTTCGGAGCGCCACGAAAGCAGGAGAATCGATAACCAGCTCCGTGGTCGATCGGGCCGACAGGGTGACCCTGGCGTAAGTAAGTTCTTCGTTTCGCTTGAAGATGAACTCTGGAGATTATTCGGCGATAAGTCGAATTCGTTCCTGCTGGGTGGCTGGCAGGAGGATCAGGCTATCGATGCAAAAATCCTCTCCAAGATGATCGAGCGCGCTCAGAAGAAAGTCGAACTGCACCACTTCGATGCACGTAAACACGTTCTCGAAGAAGACGAAGTGATGAACGTGCAGCGCGAGACTATCTACAGCCAGCGCCGCCGGATATTGCAGGGCGCCGATCTTCGTCCGACGGTTATCGGTTATCTCCACGAGACAATGAACAGCGCTATCGGTATGTTTTGTCCTGAGAGTATGCATCAGAGTGAATGGGACACCGATGGTTTATTCAACTATGTAAATGAGATCCTTCCGCTCGAACTTATTGTCAAACCCGCGGAGCTTAAGGGCCGCAGGCGCGAGGAACTGCAGGACCTGCTCGATGAAATCGTAGAGAAGACTTACGAACTTAAGGAGCAGGAAATCGGGCCCGAGCTGATGCGCGATATCGAGCGCCATGTTGCTCTCGATCTGATCAACCGCAAGTGGATAGATCACCTCGACGCGATGGATTACCTGCGGCAGGGCATTCACCTCAGAGGTTACGCGCAGAAGGACCCGATTGTCGAGCTAAAAAGAGAAGCTTACGATCTTTTCCAGCAGATGCTTACGAGCATCCAGGACGATATGGTCAGAATCATGTATCGGGTTCAGACCAAAGAGCCGCCAAAACGCAGGCGTATGACATTTGATAATGTTGTGGAACTCGCTGCTGATGGACCTGTCGGAATGGGAGATGGTGGCGACCCAGGCGCTATGGCGCGAGGGCACGCCGCTCCTAAGTCTGCATCAGGCTCGAAGAAGATCGGTAGAAATGATCCCTGCCCATGCGGCAGTGGTAAGAAATTCAAAAAGTGCTGCCTTGGTAAGATCGAAGGCCAGCTCTAAAGGGAATCACAATTGCTTAGAGACGTATTAGATCGTGTAGGAGAACTGGAAGTATCACTCGAAGAGTTGGGAGGGCATCTTTGACCTCGCCGGTAAGCAGGCGGAGATAGCCAGATTAGAAGAACTCTCGGGTACACAGGGTTTTTGGGATGATGCATCAGAGGCGCAGAAGACGCTGAAGAAGCTGAGCAGTCTCAAAACGACCATAGATCCTATTGTGGGACTTATGGACAGATTAGAAGACCTGAAAGTACTTGCTGAGCTTGTAGATGATGAAGAGGGCGAAGATGCGCGCGAAGTCCGCTCGGAACTCGCGCAAGTCGAAGATGCTTATGAGCGCCTCGAACTCGAAACCTTGCTCTCAGGTGAGCATGATTCAGCGAATGCGATAGTGGAAATTAACGCAGGAGCGGGTGGAACCGAAGCCTGTGATTGGGTGGATATACTTCTACGGATGTATTTGCGCTGGGCGGAGCGCCGGGGTTATCGGACCGAGATCCTCAACAGTGTGCCCGGAGATGTGGCCGGATCAAAGAATGTGACCGTTCTTTTCGAGGGAAGAAACGCCTACGGTTACCTCAGAAATGAACGGGGTGTTCACAGGCTCGTGCGCATTTCACCGTTCGATGCGAATAAACGGCGTCATACCTCGTTTGCCGCGGTCGACGTGATCCCACAGATCGAGGACGATGTAGATGTGGACATTAATCCGGATGATCTGCGGGTCGATACGTATCGTTCGAGCGGCGCCGGGGGCCAGCACGTCAATAAGACTGATTCAGCCGTCCGTATAACGCATATTCCAACCGGAATCGTGGTTTCGTGCCAGAACGAGCGCTCTCAGCATGCCAACCGCGATAATGCGATGAAGGTGCTTGCAGCCAGGCTGGCCGAATTGCAGCGCGCCGAAACAGAACAGCGGCTTGCGGAACTCCGCGGCGATATGCGCGCGATAGAGTGGGGAAGCCAGATGCGGTCCTACGTCTTCCAACCGTATACGATGGTGAAAGATCATCGTACCGGTCATGAGACGGGTGATGTAGTGCGGGTGATGGACGGTGATATAGACGATTTTATCCAGGCAAGCCTTAAAGCCGTCCCAAGCGCCGTTTAAATATAAATAAACCGGTAACAGCTTTCATATATGGAACTTGCGTCTCATGATTGCGTCTGTAGTAGTAGAACCAACTAATGACGCGGAGTGCCGCATGAGTAAAACAAACACAAGAATATGGACTGCGTGTATGCTTGCAGTGGTTGTGATGATAGCCGTTCCGGCAGTGTGCGGCATTAGCGCACCGGTGCAATCGGCCAGCGCGGCGCCCCTGGGTAACAAAGAACCCGGTAAAAGTGAGACTGCTGTTGGCGATCTTGTGGCTGATTCATTCAGAAATGCGATGGGCTCAGATATTGCATTTGTAGCCGCGAGCGATCTGAAGCCAATTGAAATCCCTCTTACATCATCCAAGATCGGCGCGGAAGCTATTATCACTCTTCTTGGCTATCCCGAGGACACTCTTGCAGTACTCTCGCTCGATGGCTCCGCGATTCGCCAGGCGCTCGAACGTTCGGTATCGGCTTATCCTCGTTCTAACCTCGGTTATCTCCAGGTATCCGGAATAAAATTCACATTCAACCCCGGTAAAGAAATCGGCAGCCGTATCACATCTATAACAATAGGCGATCAATCTGTTTCGGACAATCAAAAATACACGGTAGCTGTTCTCAATTCACTGGCCAACGGCGCGCTTGGGTATTGGAAAGTATGGTCCGCCGCGAATATAGTCCCGAGCACGCAAAAGGAGACGGCTTCGCAGGCGCTCGAATCATATTTCCAGGCTAACTCCAAGCTCGATTACGGCACGCTTACTCGCATATCTACGGTTAAGTAAGGTGAAATACGGCATCATCTCCGATATCCACGGCAACCTCGATGCTCTCGATGCTGTGCTGGACAGGCTCGGAAATGTGGACGAGATCATTTGCCCGGGAGATATAGTCGGCTATGGTCCTGATCCCAACGAGTGCTGCCGGAAGCTGCGCTCATTAAGGCGCCCAGTAGTGATTGGAAACCACGACGCCGCGATTACCGGGCTTATGGACCTTTCCTGGTTCAATCCCGCTGCCTATGAAGCGGCGTTATGGACCCGCGATACGCTCGACGAGGACAATTTACGCTACTTATCCTCACTCCCAGCTAAGTATTCGACTGAAGAATTTTTACTCGTCCACGCTTCTTTGAACAATCCGATGGAATTCCACTATATCCTGTCCCCGAGCATGGCACGGCCTTGTTTTGAAGAAATGAGCGATTATACGCTATGTTTCATCGGCCACACGCATATAAGCGAGATATTCGTCCAGCGAATCGGCGAAAATGGGGTGGATGAACTGTTCTTTACACGAGGTGGTAAATTCGACTTGAGGTCGGGTTTCAGGTATATTGTAAACTGTGGCAGCGTAGGGCAGCCGCGCGATGGTAATAAAGACGCGGCGTGCGGTATTTTTGATTCCGAAGCGAACTCGATCGAGATCATTCGCGTGCCATACGATATCGGCGCGGTCCAGGCTAGAATGCGCGGAGCGGGCTTGCCGCAGTCTCTTGTCAGCCGGCTCGATTGCGGAGAATAATCAGGTGCATTTAATGAAACACCATTTAGTAAGCGTTAAACTACCTCTTCTAGTTGTCATTTGTTCTCTAGCTCTCGGTTTGACTACGGGCTGCTCATCGAGCATACCTGAATTCGACCAGAGCCGTGCTTTTGGGTTCCTTAAGCAGCAAGTGGATTTTGGTCCGCGCTACCCTGGCGCTCCGGCTCATATGACCACCGCTGATTTCATTGTATCGAACCTTAAACCCTATGCCGATAACGTCACGGTGCAGCAGTTTACACAAACGATAAAAGGTAAAAAGCTCGATCTGCAGAACATAATCGCATTCTTTAATCCATCGGCTAAGCACTGTGTGCTGCTCGCGGCTCACTGGGATACTCGCCCGATAGCTGATATGGAAGTGGACCCGGCGAAAGTGGCAACTCCGATTCCGGGAGCAAATGACGGCGCATCCGGGGTTGCGGTTTTGCTCGAGCTCGCGCGCGTTTTTGCCAAACAAAAACCTGATGTGGGCGTGATGATGGTTTTCTTTGATGGAGAA
>Ga0207433_10006304_pt1 | contig 20618 bp, 17 predicted proteins | sample YelNatPaOPGAMG01_FD_187559 | JGI IMG/M metagenome (GOLD analysis project Ga0207433, IMG submission 187559) | Hot spring thermophilic microbial communities from Obsidian Pool, Yellowstone National Park, USA - OP-RAMG-01 (SPAdes) (version 3) | ecosystem: Environmental > Aquatic > Thermal springs... | reverse complement strand
ATGGGAAAAGCGCTTTATTACATGAGAAGACTTCGGGATTCAAAAGAAAAACTTGAAGGCTCAATAAATGCCCTTCCTCTACCATTGAGATGTGAGGCAGAATTCTTTCTTGGAAAAATTGCGGAGCGTTCAGGAGAGGAAAATGCTGTTGACTTATACAGAAGGGTCTATGAGAGGTATCCGCAATGCGAATTTGCTGATAATGCCTTTTTCAAGATTGCCCTTATAAAAAAAGACGAAAATCTCTTCAGGGAGTTCATAAAGAGATTTCCAAACTCTGAGCTTATTTCAGATGCCCAATGGGAGATTGCATGGTTTTTGATAAAAAGAAATGACCCGTCCTCAGTAAACTACCTGACCCCGATGACCACCTATCAGCAGAAATTGAATTTAAAGGCAATTTTCTGGATGACCGAGGCGATGAGGAGGAATGGGAATTCGGACGAAGCGAATAAAATCCTGAAAAATTTCATGGAGAATGCATCCCCTGACTATTACTGGGTTTCAGGTAGTTTTTATGTAAAAGAAGTCACATTTCCAGTGAAAAGTGAGGAGGACCGGTATTTCAATAATCCACTTCCCAACGCCAGGGAAATTTCCGCCCTTCTTTCCATTGGCATTTTTGAACTGATTGAAAAGGAGGTAAGGCACCTTCTCAAAAATTATCCGGAGAGGGCAACGGAGGTGCTTTATTACATCTCAAAAGAATATCCCGATTTTATAATGCTTTTGAAGAATGCCCCCCTTTCTTTTTATTACCCACTTGCATATAAAGATAGCGTTTTCAGATATTCCGAGGATTTTTCCCTTGACCCTTACCTGATTCTTGCGGTGATGAAGGCTGAAAGTTCCTTCCAGAGGTTTGCAGTTTCAAGGGCTAATGCAAGGGGAGTGATGCAGATTATAAAACCCACTGCCATTTTTATAAGCTCACAGCTTCAGATGGAAAATTTTGAACTCATAGACCTTTTTCTCCCAGATATCAACATAAAGATGGGAGTATGGTATTTGAAATTCCTGATTGATAAATTTTCGGAACTTGTTCCCGCCATATCTGCATACAATGCCGGTCCTGAAAATGTAAGCAGATGGTGTTCAGATTTTGGCGATATGAAGACATTTGATTTTATTGAATCCATTCCCTTTTCTGAAACGAAGGACTATGTGAAAAGAGTGATTTACTACTATGCGGTTTACAAAAACCTCTACTCTCCCCCATTTGAGCCCGAAAAAATTTTTAAAGAAAGGGCTTGTGTGAAATAAAAAATTGTTGAAACTATTTTTTTCAGATGTTAACTTTGAAAAAACAGGAGGTGATTTATGAAGAAGTTAGTTTTTTTCGTATTGGTGGTGATGGCAGCTTTTTCTCAAAAAGTGAATGCAGGTGTTCTCAGTGCCGGTATCAAGGTTCCTGCTGGAATTGGTGTTTACTGGAATCACGACACCTACCTATTTTCTCAGTTTGGAGTGGGAGGATATCATGAGTTAAAATACAAGTTCATAGGATTTGAAATGGATTACATGTATGAGAGGGATGGAGATGTGGCAAGTGAAAATTTTCAGACATCGGATGTCTTCAAGTTGAACATCTACGGGAAGCTCATAGGCGGACCATACTCCATATCTGTAGGTCCTGAATTTGCGTGGGGCGGAAAATTGGACGGAGGCTGGGACGGAGAGACATTTCTTTCTTTTGTTCTCGGATACAACATGGAGATAGCCAATGTTTTGAATCTGATTTTTGAATTCCCAAAAGTAAGCACCTCATTCTGGGATGAAAATTATAAGTATGTTGAGGTTCAATTCAGAATCGGGATAGGAATTAGCCTGTTTTAAGAATTAAATACACTTCCTTGATTTTTTAAAGAAGAGGGTGTATAATAAAGTTATGAAAAGAAGGAGGGTAAGATGAAAAAAGCAGTAGTATGTTTTATTATGGTTTTTCTTTTTTCCAAACATTCCTTTTCTGCTGAGCCAGCGGTATATATAGTTGCAATTCCGGGAGTTGCTGTAAGCTACCTTACAAGTATAACTGATGTAAAAAACGGAGCAACAGATGCAGCGAATGTGAGAAGACTTGCGGTAACAATTGTAAATACGGTTGCAGGTTTTGTGAGCCTTGTTACGAACCCACCAAATAATGCAATTGTTCTAAATGCCCACGGAGAGGTCATTCCATGGGATGGTTCAACCCTTGGTTCAATATCTGCCTTTCTTCAAAAAATTGCAAGCAATGTTATCTATAATTCCTGGAGGTTCGTCAACATATCCGGTTATCCATTTTATTACTGGGCGTCAGGTGGGACAACAAATCTGATAGGAGCTTCTGGTCTTTCCACATTCCTTCAGGTTGCGGGATACAATGCTACTGCCTATATAGGAACTGATACAGGCTATAAATTATTTCTTGGAGAGAAGGCAGAAAAGCCCTTTGGTGTGACTTTTCCATCATCCGCAAACTTCGCAAGACCATTAACATTCTCCTCCGGACATCCGGAATACATATTCTATGCAGGTGATTATGAATCAATATGTGCAAAGATAATGGGAGGCGGAGCCTATGTTAATGTAGATGGCTCACCATTCTCAGATTATAACAAGGGATACATGGGTATAGTTTTTGCATACGCAACATTCTCGCCATACCCTGAGACATACTATCTTATAAGGATACCAGGAGTAAATGGGGGCTGGGCAGACCCTCAGACGGTTGAAAATGGTGTCGTAGAGGCTCTTACGAAGATAAAGGATGATGTAAATCTGATAAAGGTTAATAGCCTTGTGAGGCTTCAGAGGCTTGTTGATTTCAGCCCCCCTTATGATGTTACAGTTATAAACGCACATGGTGAGTATATTCCATGGGATGGATGGTTAAGGGGCGCAGGAAATGACACCGATGGATGTCTCAACTGGATTGACCTTATAGGAACAAGGACAGCAGGATGGGGATGGGAATTCGTCAACCTCAGCGGATATCCCTTCTACTATTGTATAAAAACGAACAATACAACAGTTACCGTTGGGGAAAGCGGTCTCACGAGGTTCTTTTCAAAGATAGGTAGAAGCGTATCTATAGATGGAACTTCAAAGAATTATACAAAGCAGTCAATAGCAGGTTATGCAGAGTATCCTTTCGGTTATGTCTTTCCAACCCTTCTTTCCGGTCAGAGGGGGATTCAGACATCGGTTTTCTGCTCATTTTATAATGACCTGAATGTCTCTCACCTCGCTGCAAAGATAAATTTTGGTTCGGGAATATATCTTCACATAGATGGTTCCGGTCTTGGAGATTTAGATAAGGGAAGAATGGCAGTGGCATTTTCCCACTATATATGCCAGAAGGCAGGAAGGCTTGCGGAGATTGAAAGCGGTGGAGGATGTAGCTGTAAGAATGTAACGGATAAAAAGCCATACATCTTTAATGGCTTGATTTTCGCCTTCCTTCTCCTTTTGTTTACAATTCCGTTAAGAAGGCTTTATAAAACCTTATAAGGAATTTTCAAAATATTATCTTTTGTTGAAGAAGAAAGGCATTTTCTTATAATTCTCAAAAGAGCAGAAGAAATGGATTTAAAGCAACTTTTTGGCGAAAGGATAAAAAGTTTTGATGATTTCTTGAGGAGTTACATCTCAAGGATTGATTCTCCTTTTCTCAAAGAAGGGATTGAGTATGCTCTGTTTGGAGATTGTAAGAGGTTTAGACCCCTTCTTGTTTTCGCAAGTTATGAGCTTTTTGCATCCGATACAAGCATAAACTCCATCAAAAAAACCTTTCCATTTGCAGCAGCAGTTGAGATGGTTCATACATATTCTCTGATCCATGACGACCTCCCTTCAATGGACAATGCAGATATGAGAAGGGGTAAGCCGAGTGTTCACAAAAAGTTTGGAGAGGGCATTGCGGTTCTCTTAGGAGATGGACTTCTCACAGAGGCATTCAGAGCCTTCAGCATTGACGATATATGGGATGGGGTTTCAAGGGCAAAGAGGCTTGTGCTTTCTGGAATACTTGCATCAGCAATAGGATTTGAGGGAATGGTAGAGGGGCAGGCGATGGATATACTTTATGGAAAAATAAAATCTCCTGTTGAAAAAATTGCGGAAAAGAAAACTGCCATGTTGATTTCTGCATCCTGTGAGGGAGGAGGATATATAAGCGGGGGAAAGAGGGGGAAGAACTTGATGAGAAGGTTCGGACTTCTTCTTGGCAGAGTTTTTCAGATTATAGACGATATAAAAGACCATCTGTCAGGAGAAAAAAGGAAGGATGAACCATCCTTTGTGGAAGTTTTCGGGATGCAGCGGGCAAAAGAGATTGCTCTTGAACTACTTAAGAAAGGTGAAGAAATGGTTTCTGGTTGCAGGAACAGGGATTCCATTATGAACCTCATAAAATTTTTGAGAGATGAAGGAATATAAGAAATTCAAAATTCTTGAGAGGATAAATTCGCCACATGACCTTAAAAAACTTTCCATGGAGGAATTGAACATCTTAACTAAAGAATTGAGAGAATACATCATTGATGTGATATCAAAAAACGGAGGGCACCTCGCTCCCAGCCTCGGGGTTGTTGAACTAACGGTAGCCCTTTGCACTGCCCTTGACCTTCCTGAGGATAAGGTAATATGGGATGTGGGACATCAGAGTTATGCCTATAAAATTCTGACAGGGAGGAGGAAGGAGTTTAAGACGATAAGGAAGTATGGGGGTATAAGCGGATTTCCGAGGATGGAAGAAAGCGAGTTTGATTTTTTTGGAACCGGTCACAGCAGCACAAGCATTTCAGCAGCCATCGGCATTCATGAAGCTGAGAGAAAAGGGGGAAGGAAAGGAAAAATTTTTGCAGTAATAGGGGATGGAGCGATAGGTGCTGGAATTGCCTTTGAGGGATTGAATTATGCGGGTGGAACGAGAAAGGACATAGTTGTTATTCTCAATGATAACGAATTCTCAATTTCTCCAACTGTCGGTGCCCTTTCATCCTTCCTCGGAAAAAAGATGGTCGGACCCGGATTTACCGCTTTCAGGGCGTTTGTGAAGAAAATCCTCGGAAAAATTCCATTAATTGGCTCATCCCTTGTTAAGATAGTGAGGAAAATAGAAGAGGGCATGATTTCGCTTTTTACACCAGGAATCCTCTTTGAAGGACTTGGCTTTCACTATGTGGGTCCAATTGACGGGCACAGCATAAAGCACATGGTGTCAATTTTTAAGAATGTCAAGCAATGGGACAGACCCGTTCTCATACACCTTCTCACCAGGAAGGGAAAGGGATATCCGCCCGCGGAGAAAGAACCCGAGATATTTCACGGAGTCCCTCCTTTTGATAAAGAAACAGGAAAAATTCCAGAGAAGGGAAAGTCCTTTTCTTCCCTGTTTGGAGAGGTCCTTGTGAGACTTGCTGAGAAAGACGAAAGAATTGTTGCAATAACTGCTGCGATGAAAAAAGGGACAGGGCTTGACCTTTTTGCAGAAAAATTTCCAGACAGGTTTTACGATGTGGGAATAGCAGAGCCTCATGCTGTCACATTTGCTGCAGGTATGGCTTCAAGGGGATTAAAACCCGTTGTTGCAATTTATTCAACTTTCCTTCAAAGAGCCTTTGACCAGATAATCCACGATGTTGCCCTTCAGAACCTTCATGTTGTTTTTGCTATAGACAGGGCAGGAATTGTCGGTGAAGATGGACCAACCCATCACGGTCTATTTGACCTTTCCTATCTCAGGGCGGTTCCAGGTATGACAATAATGGCTCCATCAGACGGTGACGAGCTTGCAGATATGTTATTAACTGCATTGAATGCCTGCAGGGGTCCTGTCGCAATAAGGTATCCGAGGGGAAATGTGGAAAATGAGCAGATGAGAGAACCTGAAATTTTGCCTGTTGGGAAATGGAGAGTCGTTTATGAAGGGGGTAAAGACCTTCTCATCCTTTCCGTAGGAAGGTGTGTTAAAGATGCAGTGAAGGCAGCAGATTTGTTAAAGAGAGAGGGAATTGGTTCAACAGTAGTAAATGCCCTTTTTGTCAAGCCAGTGGATGAGGAATTTTTTGAAAAGATGAGGGAGTTCAAAGGGGTATTAACGGTTGAGGAAAATACTGTTGAAGGGGGATTTGGTTCGGGTGTTCTTAAATCTGCAACGGAAAGGGGGATAATGGTTCCGTTTTTGATTCATGGAATCAAAGACGAATTCATTCCCCATGGCTCCGTTGATGAATTGAAGAGGATTTGTAAAATTGATGCGGAGGGAATAAAGGAGGTAGCATTAAATTTCCTTAAAAGGTTATGAAACTTATATATTTTGATGAAGACGAAACCCTTGATGTAGTAGAGGAAAATAGACTCAAACTCATACAACCAAAGAGGGGATACAGATTTACAGAGGATTCCATTCTCCTCGCCAGCTTCGTTGAGGAAAAGGAAGGGGATGAGATTGTAGATATCGGAAGCGGAAGTGGAATAATAGCAGTTCAGATTGCCTTGAGGAGAAAGGCAAAAAGAGTTGTATGTATTGAAATCCAGGAAAAACTTGTGAGGTGTGCGGAGAGGAACATCGTCATAAATTCGGTTGAAGATATTGTTGAGGTTATAAGGGGGGATGCGCGAAAGGTAGAGAACTACCTTCCTCCGGAATCCTTTGATATAGCAGTTTCCAATCCACCCTACATAAGAAGAGGGGCAGGAAGGATTAGCAGCGTGATGGAGAGGGCTATAGGAAGGTATGAGGATTTTCTATCCCTTCCAGACCTCCTTCATTCAGCAAGATATCTGCTGAGGAATAACGGTCTTCTCTACATTGTCTATCCGATGAGGAGATTTAAGGAACTGTTTGCCCTTTCCTCCCATTTCAGACTCATTCCCGTTTTTATTAAACACATTTACAGAAAACCATCCGAGGAACATAACATCATTCTCTTCAAAGCGAAAAAGAAATTTTAAAGGAAAAAGGGAGACTGAAGCTTATACAGGGGGGTTCTGAAAAAGGGGGAGCTATTTTGGGTGCACAATTACTATGAAAAATAGAAAATTACCACGGATACCTAAAAATTTCAGAGACAAAATCTGGACTGTACATATAAAATATTATCAGATTGTGAGTGCTTCCCCATTTTTATTTTTGGGCGAAGGGGATATGGTGATAAATGGGAATTATTTTATCAAGTATGAATTGCGTAAGGATAACGATTTCATATTTCTTTCTTTAAATCCTTGAAACTTCTTATTCCCATTGACCTCAACGCACTCTCCATAACAAAAAAGGCAACCTCTTTATCCAATTTTATACCTTCTAACTCAAATTTCCAACCCCCCTCCCCCTGGTAACAATGTCCGTGTGTGTCTACAGAAATTCCTTTGATTCTGTTCTTTTTGGTGGTATAATTTTTATGTATTTTGGTTTAAGGAGGAAAAGATGAAAAAAGGCATTCTATTCGTAATTTTATTATTTCTATACAGCTGTGAAAAGAAAGAGGATTTAAATAGTGAGAAGGGAGAGATAAAGTTAACATGTGATATTTCTTCAGCCTCAAAAAAAAGAATCTGCAGAGGAATGGGAGTATTACTGGATAGATTCGGAAGGTTATCCACTTTTTTACTTTATCTGGGAGGGCGAATTGATGGACAGGAAAGAACTAAAAGAGTGGATTCTTAATAACTGCGGTGAACCCGAGAAAGAGGAGTTTGGTTGGTGTGAATGGATAGAATTTTTAAAAGGAGATAAATGGTATTCAAAATCAATAGAGGGTTTTCCACCCGGGGTGCTGATGTTCTATGCACTTACACATGTTATATATTTTATAGACGATAGAGAACCAGTAGCAGAAACGAAAAGAAAGGATTTGAGAATATATGTAGCTGGAGAAGAATTAAAGAAATCTTTAAACTATTTTCTTTCCTTCCCTCCAGAAAATTGTGAACAGATACTCCTTACCTTAATAGGTGAGCATATTTGGAACAAATATGGAATATGTTCATCGGAGAGCGAATGCTTACTTGATATACATCCATTTTACTTTAGAGGAATTGAAAACGAGAATTGCCAGGCGGGAGGCTACTTTCCACAATCAAAAGAATCGTTAGAAGAGATATATCCTTATATTTATACAGGACCCTATAAAGGGCACAGGAAATGTTATAGGAACATCTTTTACAATGGCCAATTTTATCCAGATGGCTTATCATTACCAGAAGAAACATCTTTTGGGGAGATAAAGGGGAAATTCAAGGTGGTTAGTGGCATCGGTGGTGGTGCTTCATCGAAAGACCCTAATGTATCCGTGAGAGGGACGAGTTACGGATTTTTATGGGAGGCAGCGTTAGATGAAAACATAATTTTGGGGATTATTTCGTATGGAATGGAAGGTGGAGATAAAGAGGGCTGTTGTTATTTATCTTATTCTCCGAACAAATCCCATCCTCTATATGGAATGGCAATTTATTTAAAAGTAAAAGGTGATATAGGGGATGGACTCAATGGTGTATGCAATAAATTAAGTTGCGAAAAGGGGGAAAGAATTGATAAGTGCATATATAGGGGATTAAAAATGGAAGATGTTTTTTCATGCCTTGAGAAGGGCAAAGAAAGGATAAATGAAGACGGCTCATTATTTCCGTTTTTCACAACCAGCTCATGGTGTGATGAGAATGTTGAATGTCCCTACGATGAATTTAAACGAACATTTTTCTCCCCACCATTCTCCTGCCCGCCTGGCTACCCCTTTTCTGAGGAATAAATGGGGAAAAAATGAAGAAGTTAATGCCTTTTGTAATTTTATTTCTTATTTATGGATGTAAGGGGAAAAATCCTGAAGGCGCCGATACATCGGAACAGATGTGTAAAAATTCAGCGGAGAGAGATTTGAACGGAGAATATCATTACTACTTTATTGAATCCGATGAGTATCCGCTCATTTATGCTATTGTAAACGGGAAGATAATGAAGGGGAAAGAGGTTAATGATTACCTGTTTTCTATTCCAGCCACCTCCCCGATTGCAAATTTGTCTAACAATTTTATATGGACATACGATTGGACTCGTGAATTAAATTATTACAGCTCTCCTTTTTGTGGTGTGAGATTTACATTTCCATTTATAGAATTTTTTAACGAACCTCTGACAATGGACAATCGGGAAGGATATAGAATTAACAGGGTAAATGAAAAGGCGGAAAGCGCAGTTAATGAATTGAGAACCTCATCAGGTATATGTGAGGCAGGGACATTTACTATAGCAGATGCGTGTATGTGGTTTGGGGGTAGCCGATGCTATTCCGCAGATGGATGCGTCTTTGGTGGCTCATTTTTCTATTTAAATCAATGTTCAATTTTACATCCTGAATGCGGGATAGTAACTCCAGAGGATAAAGAAGTCATTCCTCTTCTTAAAAAGGACTGGACCTGTGATAATGAAGGATGCCATCCATGTCCTCTCCAGGGGAATCTTCCTCCTGAATGTTATCCTGAGGGATTGAGCTTACCAGCCGACACGGAATTTGAAATGATGAAGGGGAAATTCTTGATATCAATGGAGGCAGGATGCGGGAGTGAGCAATTCATTACACATACTTTTATATGGGAAGCAGAAATAAAAGAGGATTTAGCAATAGGATTTTTTTCTGCTGGCGTGGGGGTTGATTATACCTCGGTGAGTTTTTTTGGAGATGATGGTTTTACGCCCGATGATGAGATATTCCTTATCTCTTTTTACCTTAAAATAAAGGGTGAAAGCCATAATGACTTAATAAGTAGTATGAATTCCTTACTGGATACCCTTAAATGCGGAAAAGAGGAAAGGATGGATAGATGCCTGTATGAGGGGTTTAGAATAGGAGAACTTTATCTCTGTCTTGAAGAGGGTGTGAAAAGAATAAAAGAAGATGGATTTTTATTCCTTCTTAAAGACGATTTTATTAAAGGTTCAGAAGGAGAATCTTTCAAAAGAACCTATCTTTCCCCACCAATTTCCTGCTCCCCTGGCTATCCATCCCCGATAACAGACTGAAAATCTGATTTTCATTTTTGTGACATTTAAAATTCCCCCTCATACTTTAGGGCAAAAAATTTTGCATAGCCTCAATAAGATATGGATTTTTTCCCCATTGGAATTTCCTCTCCGCAAAAGGGGCATGTATTTGAGCCCTTTAAAAGATTTTCAAGGACTTCAAATCCATACCTTTTTATCAATACCTCTCCGCATTCGGGACAATATGTGGATTCATATTTGTGACCGGGAATGTTTCCTGTATAAACAAATTTCAATCCAAGAGCCCTTCCCATTTCTACTGCTCTTTCAACATCCTCAACAGGCGCTGGATGGATTTTGCTAAACTGGTATGCAGGAAAAAATCTCGTTATGTGCCAGGGCACATCTTCCCCTATTTCATTTTTTATCCTTTTCCCGATTTCTCTTATATCCTTTTCTGAATCGTTCACCCCCGGAATGAGGAGGGTTGTCAGTTCAACCCATATTCCCAGTTTTCTTGCCTCAACTGCATTTCTCCACACAACTTTTCCGTCAGCTCCACAGTATTTCTTTACTGCCTCATCCGTCCCCTTTATGTCAATGTTCATCGCATCAAGCCCTGCTGAACGAAGCATTCTCAATGCAGGAATTGTCATATAGCCATTGGTGACAAAGGTGTTGTAATAATTGTATTTTTTAGCAGTCTCAAAGAGTTCAAGGGAATATTCAAGGAGGAGTGTCGGTTCATTGAAGGATACGCTCGTCCCTTCACAGTTTTTCAACCCCCTCATCATTTCTATCAACTCATTAACAGAAAATTTCTCCCCCCTTCCAATAAACTCCGGAAACTTGCTTATTTCATAGTTCTGGCACCATGGACAGGTGAAGTTGCACGACCATGTTCCAACTGTAAGTGCGAAACTCCCCGGATAGAAGTGAAAGAATGGCTTCTTCTCAATGGGGTTCAGATTTATGGAGGAGATATCACCGTAAACGAGCGACCAGAGTTTTCCCTCCCTGTTTACTCTTGTTGAACAGAACCCGGTTTTTCCTTCTTGAATAAAACACCTCCTCTCACAGGTGAGGCACAAAATTCCATCGTCTTTTCTTTCCCACAGAACTGCTTCCTTCATACAAAAAATAGAATGGCGAAATAAAGGAGCAAAAGAATTACACCGGGCAGGAAGGCATCCCTTGCCCACTCCTTGCTTTTTATTCCCAGTTTTCCTGCAGATATGATGTTCGGGATGTTTCCCGGAATGAGAAGTCCCCCTGAAATGAGAAGCCCCATAAGCAGGGCTTTTATCTGGGTTATATCCATCAACGGAGAAATTTCAGCAGCAGTGAGGGTTGCGTTATCAAGGATAGCAGATATGAGGTTAACCCAGTATAGAACAGGGGCTGAAACCTTTGATATGTATTCGTCAACAACAGGCTTGAATCCCTCTGAAAGAAAAACCAATCCCATAACAAAAACATATACCTTTACAGCCCTTATCAAAATGTCCTTGAGGGCTTCTTCGGACTTTTCCTTAAGGGTCAGAATCCTTCCAGCGGAAGCATGGATGAACCCGGCATATAGGGAAATGGCAAAAATCCCGGGGATTATGTAGATTCCGAGATGCCTTAAGAGAAAGAAGAAATCTGCATGATATGGTTCGCCCCTTAACTTTGAAATTGCTATTGTTGAAAGTGGTTCTCCCACTGGAGTCAAAACAGCGCCGAGACCTATACTGTAGCATGCGAGAACCGTTAATTTCCTTTCAAAATCCCTGTGAAGCTTTAATGCAGATATTACCTCAACGAGAACAATTGAGGCTATTATTGCAGTTATAACGCTTGAAAGAAGTCCGAGGATGAAAACAAAGAGTGTGGCAAAGATGTGAGGACCAATCTTTTCTTCAAGATTGACTATAAAACTGGTAATTTTTTCCCTGTATCTTCTGAAAAGCCATCCAGAAATAAGAACTGCAAGGGTTATCTTGAGGGGCTCTTCTGCAGCCTTTATAAATGTATGGGGTGAGACCTCAATTTTTTTAAAAAGAGAGGATGAAAGGATGGAAAGAAGACCCATAAAGAACAGAAAGACCTCAAGGTTGTTCTCAACCTTATGCACGAAGAAAGGAAGGAACAGGACGAGAAAAATTATAACTATGAGAGGTAAAAGATACATGAAGAAAAATTTTATAAATCAGAAAATTTTTTTCAACTATAACTTAATTCCTTGATTTTTCCTTATTTTTTGTTATTCTTTAATTGAACAGGCACGTAGCTCAGCTGGGGAGAGCGGTCGGGTCACATCCGACAGGTCGCCAGTTCAAATCTGGCCGTGCCTACCATATTGTTTTTATCTCCTTCATCCCCTTGAGGTCAAGAACAGTAATTGATGGGTTAAGCTCGTTAAGGACATACACCCTTTCCTCAACCGTTGCGGTGGCAGATACAGGATAGCTTCCACAGGAAATAGAAGTTTCCTCAAGGGTTTTTCTATCTATAATCCTTGCATAACCCAATATATCAAAGAATAACATTTTATCATCAAAGGAAAGAAATGAAAGTGGCTGACCTTTCAAAGTAAGAAGATGGACAAAGCTCTCGTCTTTTAGAACACTTATTTCACGACCAATAGATAGTATGGGGCCAGAAATCTGGTCAGGAAAAATCAATCCACCGTCAGGAGTTTCTACTTTATCAGGGTAAAGTATTCCGTCGCAGATGTAGGATGATAGGCTTAATGGGATACATATCCCCTCCTTAGAAAAAAGTTCTTTAATATCATTGACTATTTTGTAAAATATCGTTTTTCCATCTTTGTAAACCGTAAAGCATATTCCATCATCACACAAGACAGACCCCGTGAAAATCCCCTGAATTTCTCCCGTCAATTTTAGAGTATCCTTATACCTTTCATGGGTGTAAATTTCAACTTTCAATTCGTCTTCTTTCTCACAGAAAATAAAAAACTTCCGCAAAAATGCCATGTTTTTAATCGGAGCACAACCGAGATTCCCGCTGTCAATTTTTTCCCCTTCGCCGGTTATTAGAAGCCATTTTCTGTCTGCCCTGCTTGTTATATAAATGTAATCAGCCTCCTCTTTTACCAATGACACTGAGTCAGGAAAACTCATATTTATTATGTTACCTCCACCTCCGCATCCGAGAAGAAATAAGAAGACAATTATCAAACTTTTCTTCATCTCAATTCAAGGGTTTCTAAATTAAGAACTTTTATCTTTTTCTCCATCATGGGAATTATGTAAATCAACCCTGTTTTCTGTGAATAAATTGCTCTCACGGGATTCCCCTTAACATTTATCTTCCACATTAAAAGAAATGGGTTCAATGAAAATCCATAAATCATATCTCCAAAAGGGGAAATTGCGAGAAGAAGGTTTTTTTCTTCAATTATCTCAAGCGAAAGAATTCTTTCCTTGAAGAAGTAAAGAAGCGAGGTGGAAAAATGGGAATTGGCATCTACGAAAAGAAGGGAATAAGGACTTTCCATAACCGCATAGATTCCTCCATCATAGATGGAAATAGCCTTTATATAAGATATGGTCCCATCCGGAGAAATAGAAAATCTTTCGCTTTTTTGATAATCATCGCTATACGGGTCAAAATTTATTACAGCCATATCAGAAGAGTTAGAAAAACCGACAAAGATTCTCTTTGAATTTTTGTCGTAAACCGTGGAAAGGGGGGGATAGGAATAGGATATTGAATGGACCTTTTCAAATTTTTCTGTATATATATTTACTGTATTGGTCTTTATGTTTGCTGTCACAATTCTATTTCCCCCTTCTCCTTCAATAAAAAGAATACCATAAGGATTTCCACCCTCCTCAAAATAATCCATAACTTCCCCGCCTTCAGAAAAAACAAAAATCATGCCTTTTCCTCTCTCCGTCACAAATATCTTCCCATTAGATATCATAATTTTTCCCGCGAGGTTAAAGTCCTCGTGCCTTTTTGGCAATATAACTGATACTGGTGTCAAATTTTCTCCGTCGGTTTTGAAAACCGATATAAAACTTGAGCAGTAGTCAAAATTTTCATCAGAGTTCAGGACAAAAAGTTTATCACCTTCTATTGCTCCATCTACGGGATAGGACAGGTCGCCCGCCTTTGGCTTAACACAGTCGGGAGTGAATCCACAGGAATTGAAAAATAGAAGCAAAGAAATTATGAACCATCCTTTTAATTTTTCTTTCATTGCGCCCATCAGAAGTCCTTTTATTGAATTTTTAACCATAGAATTTAAATAATCAAGGAGATTTATAACCGCAATTTCTCACAACCAGGGTTTGAAATTTATTTAAGCATTGAAGAAAATGGTGTCCTATATTAAAAATTTTATAGAGTTGATTAACCGGTGAAGAAACTCGCAAAAACAAAGGGAGTATTTCTGGAAAGAATTAATAGATTTTCAGTAAAGGTTAAGGTGTATGGCAAAGAACATCTGGCATATCTTCCAAACCCGGGCAGACTATGGGAACTTCTTATAAAAGGAAGAGAGGTCATCCTGAGCAGAAACAAAAGCGGAAAATTTCCATACACTATTCTCGGTTGTATCAAAGATGGATACCCTGTGCTTTTGCATACCGGTTTAACGAATAAAATTGTGAAGAAACTCATTGAAGAAGGGAAAATCCCCTTTTTGAGAGGGCACAGGATAGTAAAGGAAGAAGTTCGTTTTAATCGTTCGCGAATTGACTTCTTGCTGGAAGAAAAAAGGACAGGAGAAAAACTTTTCCTCGAAATAAAAACATGCTCCCTTTTTGGCAAAGATGTGGCGATGTTTCCTGATGCGGTTAGTGAGAGAGGAAGGCGGCATTTAGAAGAACTTTCTGGATTGACAAAGTATGGATATAAGGCGGGATGTCTCTTCGTCGTAATGAAGCCTGATGTGAAATACTTTCTTCCAGCCTACCACTTTGATTTTGAATTTGCCCGAACATTTCTTAACCTGCGAAGGACGATAAATCTGTGGGCTATTTCTTTAAAATTTAAAGGGTATTTAGAAGAGCCCGATGAAGTAAAAATACTAAATATCCCTTACGACATTATTGAAAAGGAGGCTCAGAACAGAGGTGCTTATTTTTTAATTCTTGAGACCCCATCCAGAAAAATAAAAATTGGAAGTCTCGGAGAAATATGTTTCAAAAACGGATTTTATATCTATGTAGGTTCTGCCAGATTAAACCTGTTCCAGAGGATAAAAAGACATTTAAGGAAAAGAAAAAAATTCAGGTGGCATATTGACTATCTGACACAGGTCGCCAAAAGAATAAGGGCAATTCCTGTAATGACATCAAAAAATTTGGAATGTGAGATGGCTGAAAAATTATCATTTATTGCGGAAGAAACAATAAGTGGATTTGGAGCGGGAGATTGTTCCTGTAAAACCCACCTTTTTTATTTCTCCGCAGACCCGATTAAAAACGAAAAGTTCATTGAGGTCCTGAATTTTTTCATGCTTGATTATGTATTGAACTCCCCATAAAGCGTCCATCATACAAAAACTTGCATTTTATATTTTTTTGTGATATTATGTAGAAAATAACCCGCCTCTTCGTGTGAGGGCTGTCTCACCGGTTAACTCTCCGCCTCTACTTGCCGGGACAAACCCTGAAGCACGAGAGAGGCAGGCTCATTTAATAAATATACAATTTTTATGCCAGGAATAATAGCAAAAAATGTAATACTGCAGCTACAAAAAGTTATAACATTTTTCACATTATGTCATTTTTTTGACAATTCCTTTATCTCCACAGATTTAAAATTTTAAGGATAAAACCTGTCATTGCTCCAAGAATAATCGCAATAATTATTCCGTTAACGATAGTCTTCAATTTCATTCTAAACTCCGTTGATTCAAGCTCTTTCACGAATTCATCGGGGCTTCTCATAAACTCTCCTATTATTCTTGTTGGATTGGAAACCCTGTATTTAAGGAGGAAATACTCAAGGTCGCGGATAAGTTCTTTAACGCTTTCATACCTCTGAGCAGGTTTTCTTTTCAAACACTTACTTATAATTTTCACCAATGCCCGCGGGATTTTTTTCCTATAAAACCGCGGGGAAATGTAATTTGCTCTTAAAATTTTCTCTATTAGTTTGCCCTCTGTTTCCGCATCAAAAGCCTTCTTACCGCAGACCATTTCATAAAGGACCGCTCCGAAGGAGAATATATCTGAGCGAGCATCAACCTTTTCCCCCCTTACCTGTTCGGGAGACATGTATGATGGTGTTCCCATCATAACCCCTGTCCTCGTAAGACCCTTAAGGACATCAGGATTGTGGGCTATTCCAAAATCCATCACCTTAACTGTGCCATTTGGAGTAATCATGATGTTCCCTGGCTTAAGGTCCCTGTGAACAATACCTACCTCGTGAATGTGCTGTAAGGCGTTTGCTATTTTTAAACCTATGCTTCCCGCAAGTTCGTAGGAAAGAGGACCAAATTTTTTTATAATTTCGCTCAATGTTTTTCCATCAATGAATTCCATAATTATGTAACTTGCATCATCCTCGTCTATGAGGTCTATTATGTCAACAATGCTTTCGTGTGAAAGTTTTGCAAGGGCGAGAGCCTCTGAAAAAAATCTCTGAAATATCTCCGGATTTCTTCTATCCTTCTGAAGAACCTTTATTGCAACCTTTCTTTTTAAAGAAGGCTGATACCCTTCATATACAACCGACATCCCTCCCTTCCCTATTTCTCTTACTATTCTGTAATCCCTTTCAATTTTTTTGAATGCTTCTCCGTTCAAATCTCAAGCACCTTCCCAATCACTACTGTTATATTATCCGGACCACCCTTTGAATTTGTTATGTCAATCAATTTTTTAGGAAGTTCTTCAATGTCTGTAGATTCTATTTCTTTTTTAATCTCTTCATCTGTCAACACTATATTTAGACCATCAGTACATAGTAGAAATAAATCACCTGCCTTTATCTCATACCTGTAGACATCAACCTCCACCTCCTTCTTGAAACCAACAGACCTCGTAATGACATTTTTCATAAATCTCCTCGTTCTCTCGTCAGAAATCATTCCCGCTTTTATCTGCTCTTCAAGCCACGAATGGTCGCTTGTGAGTAGATTAAGCTTATTCTCACTATAAAGGTATGCCCTGCTGTCACCAACATGTCCAATCCATATACTTTCACCTTTTATAAAAAGCATTGTAAGGGTTGTCCCCATTCCTTTTAAAGAGGGGTCCGAATTTCCTCTTTCCCACACCTTTTTGTTGGCAGAATAAAAAACTTCTTTTATAAACTTCACAGGAGGATGGGGAATTTCTTTTACACTTGAAAATTGATTCACCACCTCTTCCACAGCCATTCTGCTCGCTTCCTGCCCGCCTAAATGACCTCCCATTCCATCTGCCACAATAAAGAGTCCGAGGGATTCATCAAAAAAGTAATAATCCTCATTCAGCGGTCTCTTTTTGCCCCTGTCTGTAGCTCCTGCACCTTTTACCTTCATAGTAGTATTCCATTATATCTTCACCGCACATCAATTGCAACGAAAATTGGATAAGTCCGAATGGAACTAAAGTTTTTTCTCAAACCATTAAAGGGAGCACTTTAATGGGATGATAAGGTTTAATACCTGCCCTCTCTGAAGATAAAGGTAAAAGGCGGGGGAGGCACAATTTTCAGATTTCACTGTCAATTTGTATATTCCCGGGAGATTTGTCACCCAATCAAAGGACTCTCCTTTTACATCAAAAGAAATTGCATCACCGGAAGGGTTAGATAAATAAACGGTTGAGGAACTGGTTTCAGAAGAATCTTTTAAAATTTTTCCTTTTAGCCTGATGAAAATGGTGTCAGGACATCCGTCATCGTCATTTAATCCGTTGATTATCTCTGCGTCTTCAGGGCAGAGGTCAATCTCATCTAAAATGCCATCCATATCCTTGTCATCTTTTTCTTTGCTAATTGCACTTCCAGTGGAAAGTATTAAAAGACATAATAAAATTTTGAAAAATTCCTTCATTTTTTATTCCTTTATTTCAAACTTTAAAATGTTTTCTGGAATTGACAGAAATCCCATGGAATCAACTGATTGAACCGAAAGATAATAAATGCCAGAAGGAAAAGAGAAAAATTGGACCTTCTTTCCATATATAACCCCTGCGAAAACGACATCGTTCAAATCTTCATCTTTTGATATAACCACTTCAAAGGCGTTTATGCCTTCTGGTCCATCCCATTCAATTGAAAAAGGCGGCTTAAGAGCAGAAGAAAACTCTTTAATTCTTGGCGGAGGTGGCAATTTTACCTTCTTTGATTCTCCTTCTTTGTTAACGAAAGCACCTTCTCCCTTAGAGATAAAAATTTTTTCAGATTTACCTTCTACCTCAACCCTTCCTTCGTATGCACTTGCCCTTGTATTTTTGTCCTCATCCACATCTACAAGAAAAGATGTCCCTCTTACTCCCAATCTGGCTCCAGAGATATTTATGAAGAAAGATTCTTCCCCTTTCAAACCCCTCGTGATTCTAAAAATAGCCCTTCTTAATAGAGAAGTGAATTTTGCGGTAATGGAATCTTTTTCTATATCAAAAAGAATTTCGTCAATTTTCAGGACGGAATGCTCTTCAATTTTTATTGTGGAACCATCAGGAAGACCCAATACACATCTTCCGTTCATGGTATAAATTTCACCAGATGGCTCAAGAACATCCCCTTTTTCCAACCACCTTTTCCCTTCTTTACTTACATAAACCACTTCACCCTTTTTGGCATATAGCACCTCAATAACCCTTTTGACAGCGCCATAGCCCGAAGAAAAAATAAATCCTGAAAGAAAAATGATAGAGGCTATCGTCAGTCCTTTCTTCATTTTCCTTCCTCCTTTTTTATTCTTTCAATAATTTCAAACTCTACCCTTCTGTTCATAGCCCTGCCTTCAGGTGTAGAATTATCAGCTATAGGCTGACTTTCTCCATATCCCTTGGCATCAATTCTATCTGCTGAAATTCCTTTCTTCAGCAAATACTCTCTTACAGCATTTGCCCTCTTCTCAGAAAGAATCTGGTTTGACTGCTCACTTCCGACGGAATCGGTATGTCCCTTTATTAAAATTTTCTTAATTTCTGAATGTTCCTTTAATACCTTTACAACAGCATCTAATATCGGGAATGAAGAGGGAAGGATTCTTGCTGAGCCCGTTTCAAAATTTATCTTATCCTTTATATAAATCTCTTCCTCTGTCACCACAATCTTCTCTTCTTTTTTTATTTTCGCCATCTCTATTTTAAATTTTTTATCTTCATTCAGTTCAAGAGTTATCGTTATGTTTTTTGGATAATACCCCTCTGCTGTAAATACAACCCTGTAAATCCCCGGTTCAACTATTACATCCCATCTGCCGTTTTTAAAATGCTCATTTATATTCTTCTCCGGGAGATATACCATCCCTTCTTTTACCTCTTCCTTCGTCTCAAAATCTACTATGTGAAAGTAAACCTTGGGAAGAATGTTTTTCTCTTCTTTCTCTTCCTTCTCTATTCTTTTTAATTCTACCTTCACTTCCATAGTGGTTCCACCTTTTATCTTAAACATATCCTGATAACCTTCATAACCTTCTTTATTAACCCGAATCTGATAATCTCCTTCCGTGAGGCTGAACTCAGCAATTCCCCATTTAGTTATCCCTCTTTTACTTTCTCTGCCAGTAATAACGACCTCTGCATTATCTAATGGGTTGCCCTCTTTATCCACTACTCCCACATAAATTTTACCCTCTATGACCTTTTCCACTTTTTTTTCCGCAACCATCCTCTCTTCACACGCATTACCCGGTTGATAGAAAATTCCAAAAACCAGCCTCCATGAGGGAATGCCCACAGCCTTTGTAAGCCCGAAACTTCCGCCACCATTAAATATGAAATTCTTCCAGCACTTATTAACTCCCATATAAAGCTCCTGAGCATCGTATTTCCCCTGCCTGAACACCTTATCAAGTTGCGAACTGCCTATGTATTCCAAAAAGGGCGTGAGACCGAATCTCCATTTATAACCAATCCCGAGCCCGTAAGTAAGTTTATCATCAAACTTTGTCTCATATTCTTTAAAATATGTCCTGTCCATCTCCTTCACCCCTATATTTGCTCTTCCAAAAAATTTATCCCTCTTGTATTCCGCAAGAAAAATTATTCCTGGCTGCATAAACCTCTTATCTGAACCTCCTAATTTCTCAGCATCTCCTGTGTTTATCGTTGTGAAGGCAGAAACTCCAAAATTCAGAGAATGGTCAAGAAGGGATAGGGGTATATGGAATTTTGCTCTTATTATCATATCATTTAAATAAGCTTGATGGGGCTCACCAGCAAGGTCTGTAAGGAGAGTAACCGGAAAATCTATGCTTATCCCAACCAATCTGAAAAAATTGTATGTGAAAAGCCCGCGCATCTGAAATCTGTAGTGAACAAGAGCACTCTTTTCTTCTGATGACACCCCAATAGGAAGAATTAAAACTGGATTCCTTTCTATCTGAAGATAAGTTCCTGCTTCCCATAAACTATAAATAAGTTCTGGTGACTCGGTAATAAATGTCCCCTGCGCAGTTGGGGAAGGGAAAAAATGCTCAAAATCGGTGGATGAAGCATAACCTCTTAAGGAAATAATGAATAAAAAAGGT
>Ga0207433_10006293_pt1 | contig 20647 bp, 9 predicted proteins | sample YelNatPaOPGAMG01_FD_187559 | JGI IMG/M metagenome (GOLD analysis project Ga0207433, IMG submission 187559) | Hot spring thermophilic microbial communities from Obsidian Pool, Yellowstone National Park, USA - OP-RAMG-01 (SPAdes) (version 3) | ecosystem: Environmental > Aquatic > Thermal springs >... | reverse complement strand
TTTGGCAGTAATTGTGCAAGAGTTGTTAAAATGAAGTTAATATATAACAATGGAGAACAAATTGATATAAACTCTGATGTTATCCCGCCACAATATTCTTATGATGTCCGTAATGGTAAAATAAAAGAGATTGTGTGTGAATTAAAATAGTTGTTAATCTAATATACACTACAAGATTACGACAAAATTTTATTTTGTTCTTATAGACACTGAAGGTAAAATGGTTGGATACGATAGTACAAGTGGAAAGATTGTTAAAGAAATACCTGAGAGTTGGTATGGAGATATATTTATACCTAATAAAGAAATGAGAGATTGAAAAAAGTTCAAATCTATGATTGATTACTTCATAATCAATAGTAAGGTAGTGTCAGAACTTGGTCTGAATAAAAATAATAGTTAGAAATCTCAGTGATAAGGTGATAAAGATAAAAAAATTTAATAGTCGTACCTTTGAATGTACGAGAGAAAATAGTAAATGTTAGGTGTATAAATGTTTTTGTTATTATATTCAGATTTTTATTTCTCATCATAAAACTTACATAAAAAAATTTTTTGTTAAATCAACTTATAAGATTGTTTTTAATAAATTTGTTGTTATTAAAATAAAAGTTTGTCAGAAAAGTTTAGCAATTTTGTCTGATACAAGATAATACAGGTTTTGATTTTTATAAAATTTTTTTGTTTATCACTTGACAAAAAGAAAAAAATTAGATAAAATTAACAACAATAATGAAATATGTTTTTGTATTTTTTGTCAAGCGAGTTAATAAAATAGTGCAGTATTTGGATTAATATGAGATTGCTTCGCTATTGCTCGCAATGACAAAAAAGTGTGTTTTTCCAGCGGTCTACCAAAAAGCGGGTACATCTTGGCGATATTGTAGGAATATTAGTAGGAATATTATTTAAAATTATTTAAATTAACTTTAATTATATAGGAGGTATTGTAGAAATATGAAAAAACACAAAAGTATAATGTATGTGTTGTCATTAGTTTTGATTTTTTTGTTGATGTTTACTACTTCGTGTAAGAAAAAAGAACAACAGGAAACTTCAGGTAAGACAACAATAAATATATGGATAATGCCGAATAGTCCAAAACCTGTAATTGATTTGGAAGATGTTTTAAGCGAGTTTAAGAAAAACAATCCTGATATAGACATAGTTATTACAGCAATAGATTGGGGTGCTGCTTGGAGTAAAATTACAGTTGCAGCAACAAGTGGTATCGGTCCTGATATATGCCAACTTGGGACAACCTGGGTGGGGACAATTGCGTCAATGGGTGCGTTGTTACCACTTAATGACTATATTTCAGAAATAGGTGGTGAGAACGCTTTCTTGCCAGCATGTTGGAATACATCTCATATTGAAGGGACAAATGAGATTATTGCAATACCATGGTTTGTAGATGTAAGAGGTATATATTATAGAACAGACATTTTTCAAAAATTAGGGTTAACTAAAAAAGATTTAGATACTTGGGAATCGTTTGAGAAAACATTACAAAAAATTAAAGATGCAAAAGTTGTTACAGACGATAAAGGAAACATATATGTTGGTAAAGATGCAGAAGCTAAATTGAACCAACCTGGGTATAAATTAGTAGCTCCGTTAGGTATTCCCGGTAAAAATGACTGGAATGTAATACATAATTTTGTACCATGGATATGGGCAGCTGGTGGTGAATTATTATCACCTGATAGAAAAAAAGCTATCTTTAATTCAAAAGAAGCTTTACAAGGTATACTTTTTTATACTGGTTTAGTGAGAAAAGGTTTAGTTCCACTTAAAACATTGGAACTTAACACAGCACAAGTTTCTACAAATTTTGTGAATGGAGATTATGCGATGTATTTTGATACATCACATATGTTAAAATACTTTCATGTACCAAGAGAAGAAGGTGGTTTTGGTGACAGTGTTGCATCAAAAAATTATGATGTTGCACTTTTCCCGAAAGGGCCCAAAGGAAGATACCATTTCTTTGGTGGTAGTAACTTAGCTATATTTAAATCTACAAAACATCCTAAAGAAGCATGGCGTGTGTTATCTTATCTTTGTTCAAAAGAAGCTCAAATTAAATACTCTCAAAAAACGGGATTTATGCCTACAAGAAAAGATGCGTTTGATGATCCATATTTTGAAAATGATCCTAAACGTAAAGTTTTTAAAGAAGCTACAAAATATGGGAAATCATATCCATGTATACCAGCTTGGGGTCCTATAGAACCTATATTAACTCGTAGGTTAGGTATATTATGGGATTATGTTGCTGGAGTATATGGTCCTTGTAGTGATAAAGATATAGAAAAACAAATTAATCTTGCTGTTGAAGAAGTTAATTCTGTATTATCTACAGTTGACACTTCAAAAAAGAAATAGTTCTAAGACTTACAGAAAGGAGTTAAAGTTAATATGATGAAAAATAGTCCTTTGGTAACTATTATTATACCGATAAAAAATTCTGAACGTACTTTAAAACCTCATCTTGATTCATTATTAAAATTGAATTATCCTAAGGATAAAATTGAAATAATTTATTCTGATGGTGGAAGTAAAGATAAAACTATTGAAATGTTAGAAGAGTTCAAAAAAAACAATCCGTCGATAAAAAAAGTAGAAATAATAAAACTACAAAACTGTAAATCTCCAGGTGAAGCAAGAAATAAAGCGTTAGAGATTGCTAATGGCGATTTTGTATTGTTTACAGATGCTGATTGTGTAGTTAAAGAGGACTGGATTGAAAAGTCTATTGAACCGTTTTTTAAAGATGAAACTATTGGATGTGTTGGTGGTGAAATTTTAACACTTACTACTGATAATGGTAACGATGTTGAACGATATCTTGAGTTTATAAGATTTTTATCTGTAGCTGGAAGATGTAATATGTATACTGAAGGATATTTCCCACCAATTAAAAACTATTATCCTCATGAAGTAAACGGTAATATCCACAGTAGTTTTTTTGCTACTGCTAATTTAACTGTAAAAAGAGAAGTTTTAAACAAAATAGGAAACAAATTCTGGGATGAAATTACAGGTGAAGATGTTGATTTTTGTATAAGAATACATAAAGCTGGTTATAAACTTTATTATAAACCAGATGCAATTGTGTATCATATACATAGAGCGAATCTACAACAGTTTAGAAAACAGGTCTATGGTTATGGCTATGGTCATCCTTTGTTGATAAAAAAACATGCAAAAAATGTTTTTGAAATTGCTATAAGGTTATTTGGAAAATCAGTTTATATACCTATTCCATCTTTTATTAAAGGTAATATTCATTTTGGTAATTTCCATTTCATGCATATTTTCTTAATTTTAACAATTATAGGTTTATTAATCAAAAATACAAGTTTAACAATAATAAGTGCAGTGTTGACATTGTTATTTGCTTGGGGTTATTTTGGCCATCTTTTGAAATTAAAACCTACCTCAAAATTTTTTAAATGGTGTAAAATTAAATATCTTTCTAACTTATCTTTTATAATTGGTGGTATAAAAGGAAGTTTTGTTTTTAAAGCAATTGATATTGAAGATAGTTTTTAAACATGACAGAGAAGGGAGTTGATGAGTTTTATGAACAAGAAAGTTGATTTTTATTTTGATAATGAGAATAAAGAATTTGTTATGTTAAACCCTGTGACTCCAACACCATGGTTGAACTATTTAGGTGTAGATGATTATTGTAGTATAATATCAAACAATGCTGGTGGGTATAGTTTTTACAAATCGCCAAAAAGTTTTAGAATTCTGCGATATAGATACAATAACATCCCAATGGATAGACCAGGAAGATATATATATATTAAAGAAGGAGATGATTTTTGGTCAACTTCATGGTTGCCTACTAAAAAAGATTTAAACAAATATAAATATAAATCAGTACATGGATTAGGATATACAAAAATCTTTTGTGAACATAACGGGCTTAACTCAGAAGTTTTGTATTTTGTACCATTAAAAGAAAATTTAGAACTTTGGGTACTAACAATTGAAAATAAAACAAAAAAACCGAGAAAACTTGATATATTTTCATATGCAGAATTTTGTTTGTTTGACGCGATTGGTGATTTGACTGATTTACAATATATTCTCAATATAGCAAGGACTGATCTTACAAAAGATGAAATTTTAGATTATAATTGTTTGTTTGCAGGTGGTGAATCAAAAGAAGTTTTTGCATTTTCTACAGAAAAAGTTAAAAGTTTTGATGGCGACAGAGAAGTTTTTATAGGTGAATTTAATGATGAATCAGCACCAGCTGCTGTTCTCAAAGGGAAATGTTTTAATTCTGTACTTCGTGGTGGGAACCCAATTGCAGCTTTCCATCACCAGATTGTGTTAAAACCATTATCAAAAAAAGTGGTTGTGTTTTGTATAGGGGTAGGTAAAGCAAATAAAGAAGGTGTTAAATATAAAAATAAATACTCAGATTTAAACAATGTTGAGAATGAATATAAAAAATTAAAAAATTATTGGGAAGAAATTTTAAATAAATTTCAAGTTGAAACACCAGATAAAAATTTTAATACTATTTTCAATATATGGCTGCAATACCAATGTCATACAACATTTAAATGGTCTCGTTCTGCATCTTATTACGAAACTGGGACACATAGAGATGGGTTAGGATACAGAGATAGTAACCAAGATATACTTTCTATAATACATGCTGAACCACAAAGAGTTAGAAACAGAATTCTTGCATTAGGTTCTGCTATATATAAAGAAGGTTGTGCTTGTCATACATTCCAACCTATAACAAACACTGGTACTGGTGGGACAGATTATTCTGATGACCATTTATGGTTTGTCTTATCAGTTACAAGTTATATAAAAGAAACAGGGGATTTCAGTATATTAGATGAAGAGATACCATTTTTTGACGGTGGAAGTTCAACAGTTTTTGAAAGATTAAAAGTTGTGTTAAACTATGGTCTTAAACAGAGAGGTCAACATGGATTATCTTTGTCATTAAGGGCTGATTGGAACGATTGTTTAAATTTAGAATATGGTGGTGAAAGTGTGTGGACTACACAATTGTTATACAAAGCTTTAAAAGAGTTTGTTGAACTATGTAAGTATTTAGGTAAAAAAGAAGATGCTGAGATATATGAAAAATATATGAACGAAGTAAAAGAAAGTTTTGATAAATACTGTTGGGATGGAAAATGGTATTTATGTGCATATACAAAAGATAATGAAAAAATAGGTACTGTTAATGAAAAGTATTGTAAAATATATCTTAATACAAACAGTTGGGCTGTGTTAAGCGGGATTGGTGAAGAAGAAAAAAATAAAGTAGCACTTGATAATGTGTACAAATATTTATATACAAAATATGGACTTAAACTTTTCTGGCCTGCATATAAAGAGTTTGATAAAAGAGTTGGTGCGATGAGTTCGTTTATACCAGGGTTGAAAGAAAATGCTTCTATATTTTGTCATTCTAACACATGGGTTGTTATTGCTGAATGTATAATGAACAATTCTGAACGAGCATATAAATACTTTGATTCTTTGAATCCTGTTCATAGGATTAAAAATCCACAGATTGCTAAAGTAGAACCATATGTATATTGTCAAATGATAGCAAGTGATGACCATCCACAATTCGGGTTAGGAAGAAATTCATGGTTGACAGGGACTGCATCATGGATGTTTGTTGCTGCTTCTCAGTATATACTTGGTATACAACCTTCTTATGAAGGATTGAAAATAAATCCTTGTATCCCAAAAGAATGGGATAAAATAAAAATCAAAAGAATTTTTAGAGGATCAGAAGTCAATATAGAGATCAAACGGATGAATAAAAAAAATTATGTCAAGGTACAAAAAATATATGTTAATAATGAAGAAATTAATACAGATTTTGTAAAAATTGAAAAAAATAAAAAGTATAATATTAAAGTTTTAATAGGATAAATAACTTAAGGAAAAACTTATGAAAATACTCCAGGAGATAAAAAATAAAAGTTATGCATATATGTTTATTTTACCAATGGCTGTTGGTATGTTAATTATACATTTTACACCACTTGTAATGGGTATAATAATGAGTTTCTTAGATCTTAACCAATACACTTTGTCATTATATTTAAAATCGCCATTTGTTGGTCTTAAAAACTATTACGATTTGTTGTTTAACCCGTCAAGTACAATAAGGATTGGTTTGTTACAAGCAGTAAGAAATACAATAATATATACAATTTTTGTTACAGGCGGAACTTTAGGGTTAGGTATGATTATAGCTTTGATATTAAACGAAAACATAAAAGGTGTAAGACTTTTTAGGACATTATTTTTGTTCCCTTGGATAATACCTACTTATGTTACAGGACTACTTTGGGCGTTTATATGGAATCATGATATAGGTGTGGTAAACTATTTTTTAGTAAAAGTTTTTAAATTGTTTACAACACCACCATTTTGGTTGTTAGGGCCAAACACATTATGGGCAATAATTATACCTACTATATGGCGATACTGGCCATATTCTATGCTTATGCTTCTAGCTGGATTACAAACTATACCTGATGAATTAAATGAAGCTGCTGTTATAGATGGTGCTTCAGAATGGCAAAGGTTCTGGTATATAACACTGCCGTTACTAAAACCTGTATGGTCAATACTTATCTTAGTAGGATTAATTTCTAATGTTTATTCGTTTAATATAGTAATAATGATGTTTGGTCATGGAGCAGGTTTTCCTGGTGAATGGGGAGATCTTGTAATGACTAATATATTCAGAAATTCGTTCCAGTTATGGCAATATAGTAAAGGAGCAGCAGCATCTATTATTTTGATGATAGTTATGATAGGTGTTGTAGCTTTATGGTATAAAGTTTTTGGTAAGGAGAAATGGTAAATTATGAAAAAATCTTCTCATAGATTGTTAATATATATAGTACTTATTATAAGTTTAATTGTTAATTTGTTCCCTATCTATTGGATGATTATCAATTCGTTGAAAGATAATCAAGAAATACTTACAGGGAAAAGTTTGTTCTTTCCGTCAAACATAAGATGGATAAACTACAGAGATTTATGGCGAAATATTAATTTTGGGTTGTATCTTAGAAACAGTTTTATAGTCTGTGGCTTAACTACAATATTTGCTATGTGTTTAGCAACACCTGCTGGATATAGTTTAAGCAGGTTCAGATTTTTTGGTAAAAGAGTAATAAACGATTCTATCTTGGCTACACAAATGATACCTGGAATAATGTTCTTAATACCTATTTATCTTATGTTTGTAAAATTTCATGAAATAACAGGGATACAACTTATTGGAACATTCCCAGGACTTATTTTTGTTTATTCTACATTTTTTGTACCATTTAGTGTATGGATTCTACAAGGATTTTTTGCTTCTATACCTGTAGATATTGAAGAAGCAGCGTTAATTGATGGATGTTCTCGATTCAGAATTTTTTGGAACATAGCAGTTCCTTTAGCACGGCCTGGTATCATTGCTACAGCGATATATATATTTCTTACAGCATGGGATGAACTTATGTTTGCTTGGGTTTTGACAAATGCTAATACTATGACAATACCGGTAGGGATAAGGTTGTTTGTAGGAAACTACCAAAATAGGTACGATTTAATGATGGCAGCAGCAACTGTTGCTACATTGCCTGTATTAGTAGCTTTCTTCTTACTGCAAAAACATATTATAAGAGGACTCACTGCTGGTGCTGTAAAAGGATAAAACAAAACAAGAAATTTATTTAATGAAAAAAAACTTTATTATTTGTTTTTTTATCTTGTCAATTTTTGTATCTTGTATCTACTCTCAACAAATTGTTATAGAAGCAGAAGATGGAACTTTAAACGGAGTTCAGGTTGCAAATTCAAGACAAGGATATTCTGGCACAGGATATGTTACAGGGTTTGATAACTCGTCTGATTATGTAGAAGTTAGTGTACAAATACCAACCTCTGGTATCTATGAAATACAACTTAGATATGCTGCTCCATATGGGTATAAAGAAAATTACTTATATATAAATGGTCAACTACAAGCTACAATTCCTTTCCCAGCATCAACAAATTTTACTACAACATCAGCTGGGAAAATTTTTTTATCTTCAGGGACAAACAAAATAAAAATACAAAGTTATTGGGGATGGTTTGAACTTGATAGTTTTATTATAAATTTAAGTTCGTCAGCTTTTTCTTTAGATAATGTTTCAAAAACTTTAGTAACACCAAATCCTATACCTGAAGCACAAAAGTTGTACAAATTTTTGTTAGACAATTATGGTAAAAAAATAATCTCAGGTCAATGGTCAGATCATACCGCTTCTTATACAGAACTTGATTATATAAACCAAGTTTCGTCAAAACAGCCAGCGATATGGGGTCTTGATATGCTTTATTATTCAGGTTCAGCACTAACTTCCTGGAGAAACAATGTTCCACAAAAAGCAATTGATTGGTGGAAAGATAAAAAAGGTATCGTTACAATGTGTTGGCATTGGTTTTCTCCAAAAGACTGGACTGACCAAATATGGAACAGTTTTTATTCAAACAAAACTAATTTTGATGTTCGTCTTGCTGTGCAACAAGGAACTGAAGAATATAATTTGATAATAAGAGATATAGATATTATAGCAAACGAGTTTAAGACATTACAACAAGAAGGGGTGCCTATATTATGGCGGCCATTGCATGAAGCGTCTGGAGGATGGTTTTGGTGGGGAAAATACGGTGCTGAACCTTGCAAACAATTATACAGAATTATGTATGACAGGATGGTGAACTATCATGGACTTAAAAATTTAATATGGGTATGGACTATAACAAAAACTTCTTCTGATGAACTTGATTGGTATCCAGGCGACGATGTGGTTGATATTATAGGTATAGATATTTATAACTCACCTGGTGACTATTCTGCTAACACTTTAACATTTTATAAAATTGCTGAGATGTTTAATAACAAAAAAATTATAGCGTTAACTGAAAACGGTCCTATACCTGACCCTGACTTACTTGTTCAACAACAAGCATATTGGAGTTGGTTTTGTGTATGGGGTGGGAATTTTATTTTAGATGGACAAACAAATTCTCAAGAACATATAAATAAAGTTTATCACCATGATTATGTAATAACATTAGATGAACTACCTGACTTGGTAAACTATTCTATTGATACTCAAACAACATATTATTATCTAAATATCACAATATCGCCAACAGGTTCTGGTGTTGTTAATTTAACACCATCAGGCGGTGTTTATGTAGCAGGGACAACAGTCACTTTAAAAGCTGTTGCAAATAGTGGATATGTTTTCAGCAGTTGGAGTGGTGATTTAAATAGTACAAGTAGTTCTACTATAATAGTTATGGATTCAAATAAAAATGTTACTGCAAATTTTGTTCAATCAAGTAGCAATGAAGGAGGAACTACAACATATGTTTTAATAGTAGGTGTTAATCCACAAAATGCTGGCAATGTTGTTTTAAACCCAGTAGGTGGAGTTTATACAGTTGGAACACAGGTTCAGATTATTGCTACACCTAATAGTGGTTGGATGTTCAGTAGCTGGAGTGGAGATATAACTGGTAACCAAAACCCAATTACAATAACTATTGATTCTAACAAAACAATAACTGCTAATTTTATACAACAAAATACTACTCAACAATATATATTGTCAGTAAGTGTTAATCCACAAGGTAGCGGTGTTGTAGATATTAATCCGTTTAAAGGTAGTTATATAGTAGGTGAAGAAGTTCAACTTACTGCGATACCTAATAATGGGTATGTTTTTAACAACTGGAGTGGAGATATAAAAAGTACACAAAATCCTGTTTCTATTATAATGGATAACAACAAACAAATAACAGCTAATTTTACAAGTGTAACATCAGTGTTTAGTGTTAAAACAGAAAAAGAATATATAAACTTTAATGAAGAAAAAAATATAAAGTTTATTTATACTGCAAATACAACTGATATCGGTTCTTCTATAAAACTCTATATCTATGATAAAAAAATGAAATTGGTTAGAGAAATAAATTGTGTTTGCAATAAAACTGAAGATCTAATTTTATGGGATGGGAAAGACAAAGATGGTAATTATGTCCCCATTGGAGTATATTTTTACAAAGCAGTGTTAAATGGTAAAAGAAGTAAAATGAACAAAATTTTGATTTTAAAATAAAATTTTAAAAATTATGAAAAAATTGATAAATTTGATAATTTTATTTTTAATTTTTATAGTTAGTTTAGTTTTTGCAGGAAATTATAACTATACTGACGCTATGGCTAAAGCATTGATGTTTTTTGAAGCAAACAGGTGTGGTAAAAATGTACATATTCATAACAGGTTTAATTGGCGTGGTCCTTGTCATATTTACGATGGTATAGATGTTGGAGAAGATTTAGAAGGTGGCTACCATGATGCTGGTGACCATGTGATTTTTGGTATGCCACAGACATATGCGTTTTCAACCTTAGGATGGGCATATTACGAAACTAAAGATGTATATGAAAGAACTAACCAAAAAATATGGATGTTAAGAACTTTAAAGTATTTCTCTGACTTTTTTATGAAATGTCATAGAAATCCAGATGTGTTTTATTATCAAAAAGGAGATGGTGCAATTGACCACAACTATTGGGGACCACCTGAAATGCAAGGATATCAAGATTACAAAATTGGTAGAGCAACAAAACATAAAGCTTCGCCTGATGAACCAGCTGGTGATGTAGTATCAAATGCAGCTGCTGGTATGGCATTGATGTATCTAAATTATAAAGATGTAGATTACAACTATGCTGTTGATTGTTTAACACATTCTATAACATTGTACAGATTAGCAAGAAAGTATGAAGGGTTAGGTACTGGAGATGGTTTTTATACTCATGACACTTTTGAAGATGATATGTCATTTGCAGGGATATGGCTTGCACGTGCAGCAAAAGATTATGGTGACCAAAAAATGAAACAAGATTTTGGTGATTTGTTAAATACAGTGTTTGAATTTGATGTTAAAAATTCAACATTATCTGTATATCAGTTATTTTTAAATGATGCAAAGATGTATTTAGATAGAAAAAAAGGTACTAATGACCCTGATGATTTTCAATACGAACCATTTTGGCCATATTGTTGGGGAAACATTTTTATGGGAAGTGTTCTTTTATACGGATTAGAGGTTGACCCTGTTTTAAAATCTCAAGGTAAACGAAATCCTTATCTTGAACAAATCAGAAAAGTTATAGGAAACTATGCTGCAGGGACAAGTTATTTCCAAAAAACACCTGGTGGGTTAATATATCCTAATACCTGGGGTGTATTAAGATATGTTTCAGCAGCAATGTTTTGTTTTAGTGTATATTTAAAATATAATCCTGACGAACCTAATTATCAAACTTGGTTGAATTTCATTAAGTCACAAATTGACTATATTTTAGGAGATAACCCAAGAATAACAATAGATGTTGACCATCCAGACGGATTTTATAATCCAGGTTCTTATCTTGTAGGTTGGGGACAAAACCCGCCAAAACATCCTCATCATCGTGCTGCACATGGAAGTTCTACTAACAATATGAATGAACCAAGATATCATAGACACGTTTTGTATGGAGCATTAGTAGGTGGTCCTGATTCAACTGATACTCATAACGATGTTACTACTGACTATGTCTTAAACGAAGTTGCAATTGATTATAATGCATCAGCAGTTGCTGGGTTAAGTATGGCAGCATATTTCTTTGGACAAAATCAAATGCCAGAACCTGACCCTGAACCTGAACCACATCCTGGTGATGAAGTTTATGTTACAGCAGTAATGGGACAAGATAGTGCTCAGCGATCTCAACCAACTGTGTTTCTTTTTAACAAATGTGGTTATCCACCAAGGTTTTTAAAAGATTTATCATATAGATATTTTGTTGATATTTCAGAATTAAAACAAGCAACTACACCATATTCTGAAAATAATGTAAAAATAGAAGTAGCATACAATCCAGTATCGTCAGCTACAATTTCACAATCATTAATTCCGTATGATCCTTCAAGAAACTTATATTATGTAGAGGTAAACTACCCAGTGGACTTACCATTTTATATATCTGTCCCGATACTTTCTCCATATGCTCCATTTCAGTTTGCTTTAGTATTTCAAAGTCCAAATTGGGAAGAAATATGGGATTCAAGAAATGATTATTCAAGAATAGGAATACCTAACGGTAATGGCTATGAGGACTCTGTTAAAACATACAGAATCCCAGTGTATCAAAAAGGTGTTTTAATATATGGTTCAGAACCAGGGAAAGTTATAGACGCAAATGACCAACCTCCTTTAATATATTTCAAAAAACCATATCCAAATACAACATTATCAGGAAAAATTTATTTAGAAGGACAAACTGTAGATGATAAAGGTATAGAAAAATTTGTTTTTTATGTACATGATCCACAAACAATGCAAATATTATGGGTCTCAACTCAAACACAATATGTCCAAGCAAATACAACAGCAACTTTTACTACATTTTGGGATTCAGATAATTTTCCTAACGGGACATATCTTATAAGGATGGTTTCTTATGACACAAACGGACAAACAGGCGTTGCTTTTGCTCAAGTTAATATAGACCATGAATCTGGTCAACAACAAGATTTATCATATCCAGTTGTAAAAATTACATTTCCACAGAATAATGATGTTATAACTACAAATTTTGAGGTAAGAGCTAATATAACTGATTATAATGGAGTAAGTTATGCAGAGTTATGGTTAAACAATGTTTTTATAAGTTCAAAAACACAGGGACCTTTTAACTGGCCTGTTGATATATCAAATTATCCAGAAGGTTCAACTATAACAATAAAAGTTGTAGGATATAATGTTTTAGGACTTTCTTCATCAGACGAAATAAAAGTCTATAAAATAACACAGCAGCAACAACAATCTTCAACTACACAAGTGTTTTTTGAATACCCACAAGATGGAGATACTGTTTCTGGAATTGTGGATATATATATTAGGATTTTATCTTCATATACTATTACTAATGTAAAATTTTATATAGATGGAATACTAAAATATCAAACTAACATCTCACCTTACATTTATAGTTGGGATACTACTTCAGTAACTAATACAACACATACAATAACAGTTGAAGTTTACGATAATGTAGGTATGTCTTCAAAAACTATTACTGTAAATGTATTAAATCTTCAAGAAGATCAAAAACCACAAATACAAATTGTAAATCTGGTCAATGGTGAAACAATAACAAAGGATAAAAATGTTATAATAAAAATTACAGATGATAAAAAATTATCTGTTGTTCAGGTGAAAATAAACAACGAAATAATTTATGATTTAAAAAATCTTACAACTTCTCAATTAGAATTAAATTATTTATTAAAGGTTTCATCTTTTGAAAATAATAAAAGTTATTCTTTAGAAGTTTTTGCTGTTGACAATTCGTCCCAAACTTCGTATTTAAAATATAACTTCTCAGTATCAACTGAAATAGAAAACGAATACGGGATTAGAAAAATTTATTTTGTTTCTTCAAACAATGATGGGATAAACGATGTTATTTCATTTAGTAAAAATGTGGAATTGTTTACATTGTATAATAAAAAAGGTGAGCTAGTTGTTGAGGAAAAGAATATTAAATTATGGCAACCAAAAAATTTAGAACCTGATTTTTATATTTATAAAATCAAGTTAGAAAACAAGTGGTATAAAGGAATTGTTGTGGTATTAAAATAAACAATGAAGTTCTTTAAAAAAAAGTATGAGAAATAGGTTCTCCAAATGGAGTGAGTAGAGAGGTTAGAAATAACTATTTTTGATAGCATTATTGTTAGGTTTTATGTTATCAATTTTTACTGGTGTAGAATTATTAGTGATAGATGTGGTCTGAATAATTTTTAGTAGCAGAAGAAGAGAGTTGATTGAACTAAAAAGCAGTGTAGAAGCTTTTAAATCCGTGATGAGATTTAAAAGAGCCGTTGAAAGTTGAGTAGAATCGTTCAATTTTATTTTTAAGAGGTCTTAAGAAAGTATTTATTTTTTAGACTTATGACTATTTAATGAGAGAAATTGGTGCCTAATATAAGGTTAGCGAAACAGACTTTAAAAAACACTACTTTTTCAGCGGTCTCTAATTTGCAGGATTGCTACACAACTAGCAAAAACCGCAAAACTTTTGTAACAATGAAATAATCTCAAGTATTTAAAAATTATTATGGTGGTGGACCTATATTTTCATTTTCTTGAGCCCAAAATTGAACAGGGATAACTTGTGGTTCAGTAGTAGAAGTAGCAAGAGGTGTACGAATCATAAACCATCCTTTACGTAAATCGTCCACATTGTCTTCAAATGGTATCACACGGATACCTTTTGTGTTTTCAGGTTGGTTAACCTCAGAAGGAGGATGATATTTTGTCCCTTCAGCTGACCATATGATAGTATCTGTAATAACATCATCAGTGCCTGAATTGTATGCAGTACCAAAATATGTTGTTGGCGGCGGCAAATTATAAAAAATGTATTCTAATACAAAGATATTATTTTTTACAACTGACGAATTGTCTATTTTCCATTCTGTTTTATAAACTTCAGCCATTGTTATAGTATCAATCTTTAATCCGTAGTCTTCATACACATTGCCATCATTACGAATTAACAACCCGTACGATGTGATTGAAGAAGTATTTGTCTGTAACCAATCAAAATTGTATGTTGTTGACCATGAAAGTTCTGCATAACCAGTGACATATATCCCTACAACAACAATCTGTGCCCATGAAGTTGCAGCGTTTGATATTGTAGACCAGTTATCAGGATTTTCATCTCGTGTCCATATACGGATATAATAAGTTACACCTGGCAACAACCCGGTTAACCTACGTCGCTGTTGTTGTAAAGGTGGTGTATCAGTAGACCATATTATTTCAAACTTGTTTTTGAAATCATTCCATGTCCCTGTTGTCCAAAAATCACTATCAGATGTAACATATGTTGAATATCTTATTCTATATAATCCACCTTCAATATTACCCGTCCAACCATCATCACCTGGTGAAATCCAACTTAATTCTATACACCTACCCCATCGTGATGGTAAAGCACTAAGAGATGTTATTGCAGCAGGTTTTACTACAACATATAATGTACATGCATTTGATAATTCAGACCAGTTCCCAGCTTCATCTCGTGTTCTGAGTTTAAAATACCATGTTGTTTCATAAGGAAGGTTTGAAATTATATAACTTTGTTTCTGTGGTGAAGATATACCATAGGTTGATATAATCAACGAAAATGTTGCAGGCCAGGTTAGTTCAGAAGTTGTAGGTGTTGCAGTAGAAAATACAAATAGTATCCTTGACCCACAAGGTAACATCCCAGACCAGCCATCATCACCAGCAGTTGACCATATAAGTTTTACTACACCTTCACCTAAGACCTCGCCTGTTAAATCGGTTACAGCAGCTGGTGGGGTTTTATCAAACACTGCATATAAATCTTTTCTGTATGTAACAGCAAAACTTTCTCGTTCTGACATTTCAGTTTCTATTTTATTATTTGACGACCATGAAGAACCGTTCCATATCTGTAAACTTAAATCTGGTGTTGGTGTATTAAAATCAGAACATACTAACAATATATTGTTTGAACCATAATCTGCAGCTAATGATAACCATCTTATATTGTTCCCTATATCACTACTTGATGCAGGACTGCTCCAGCCAGAATCTGTTGTATATGTAATATATCTTGCAACATTTGAGTAATTATAATCTCTATAAGCGATAAAACCTTTAGCAGATTGTTGTTCATAAGAAACATCAATCCTTCTTGTAGAAATACCATCAGCGTTAGAAGTAAGAGGAGAAGTATTTTGTGTCCATAAAGTGCCATTCCATACTGCAGCACCTATGTTAGGTTGTAATGTATCACCATCAGCAACTGCCATTAAAACTTCGTTTGATTCTGCTGGTTTACATGCAAGTTTTATCCAAGAAACAGGATTCGCAGATAACGGGTTGTCATTTGTAGCAAAAGTAAAATATTGTGGATAAGACCAACTCGTAGAATCCCATATTGTATATTGAACAGTCCCATTTGCAGTACCTGAAGAACAAACTAAAATAAACTTTTTCCTCTGTGATTCATACACAGCATCAAAACATTGTTGAGCAGAACTTGAAGCAGCTGATTGTAAATTAACACCATCAGACCAAGAATTTCCATCCCAAACAAAACTTCGTATAGTGTTATTCTGAAGTTGTACTACAGCAACGATTTCGTTTGTTTGTGGTTTAGGATAAAGTTTAACCCAATAAATTTCAGAACCTAAATCTGAAGTAGCAGCAGATTCTGAACTCCAACTTGTCCCATCCCATACAACATATCTTAACACATTTGCAGCTGATGACCCACTACCTCTTGCATAAACAACCAATGCTTTACCAGAATCTTGTTCATAAGCAACATCTGCAACACCGCGTGAAATTGAAGGTCCTGTTTCAGAACCATAAGGGGAGTATTTTGTCCAGGACGAACCATTGAACCTGTATGTCCACAGACGTGTAGTGTTGTTAGCATCAGCTGAAACCATCACTGATATAAGTTCATTTCTTTTTGGACAAGCAGCAATTCTGTAGAATCCTGCTACACCTTCACCTGATGGGGTGTCAACAGAAGGCATAGAACATTCACAAGAAATACTTCCATCTTCTTTAATTTTTCTAAACTTTGGTGTTGCTGGTGTTGAAGAATCGTAGTATACAACATAAGCTAAAGTTTTTGGAACATAGACATATGCTTGGTTAGATTTTTGAGACCAGTTTGGTACTTCATCAGCAGTCCATAAATAAAAATAATATGTAGCACCTTCTACAATCTGTGATGGTATAATAATAGTAGAAACTTTAACTCCAGGGTCTATACCCCAGATATCTATTGGTATTACAACCTGAGCTAAGTTTTTGTCCCAGGTAGTATAAGGATTAGTAGAGTATTGGATTCTAAATTGTGATGGTTGATGAAGTTTATATTCGTTACCATTATCTCCAGGCGCTGTCCATGTAGCAAAGAATACATCTTGGCCATCAACTTCTGCTAACGAAACTTTTAAGTCAGAAACAGCAGCTGGTGGTACTGAATCTGGGACAACTTTGTATACCATTTCAATCAACTCGCTGTTAGGCGTCATCCAGAAAGATATATACGAGTTTGGACTTCCTGATTGTAAAGAGTTTTCTAACTGAACAAGGGCTGTCCAAGTAGAACGTTCTGGCATCCAACATAGTGATTCTAAATAAGTACCACGATTCACTAATGCATAAACAGTTGTACAGCCAGGTAAACTTGTTGTCATCACAGATTTGTATCCACCTAAACTGCCAGTATTATGTACAGGTTTTTGAACAATTGTCCACGAAGTACCATCATAATGGTCAGACCTTAACCCACCATTTGGTCCAGTAACATTTGCTTGGTTAGAAAGAGAAATCCAGTGTCCTTCATGGCCAGTAGCTGTCTCTGCTTCACCACTTATAGGATATGCATCAACAGTACCACCTTGGTCGTCAATTTGTTGGTATGACGACCATGAAGAACCAGTCCATTTTATAGCAAAAGTGTTTGCAGAAGAGTTTCCATAAAACACCATTATTTCGTTAGAATTAGGCCGTGGTTTCAAAACTAAAAATTGTGGGACTGTACCAGCAGAACCTGAAACAGAATCTAACCATTGTGTCCCATCCCATTTTTTTGCTACTATTTGAGAAGAAGTATTTGCATGTATAACAACACCATACCCGCTTGACCATTCATAAGTCGCTGCTATTGAACATCTATAACTATCGCCGTTGACATCTCCGTTATATACTATCGTATGATTTCCCCAAGAAGAACCATTCCAGACAGAGCCGTATACTTTTCTATCTTTATCATCACTATACACTAAAAGTATCTCATCAGAATTAGGTTTTGGCGATATTGAAACCCAATAAGGATACCTATCTGCACCACCAGTTAAGTTCCCTACTGACATTTGCTGTGACCATGTAGTTCCATTAAAAGTCCTGTATGCTAAAACATTAGAACCTGTAGAATAAACCACCATTGCATCACCACTTACTTGTTCATAACATATATCAAACCATCTTACAGTAGCAGGCGAGTTTGTAAGATCGTTTCTTCTTAAAGTGAATGCAGAATTAGCCCACCCGCCTGCATCACTATATGTTGATACACAAAGATTGCCAGAAGAATCTAATGTGATAAGCAGTTTTTCATCTCTTACTGGACAAGCAACAATTTTCGCCCAATAAATATCCCCAGAACTTATGGGGGGGACTGCTTGTTCATCACTCCATACTGTTGAACCAGGTGTAAGTGTACGATACTTTACTCCGTTTGAACCTTCTGAATATACTACCATAACTGTTGATGGTATAGAAATAGAACTGCCATAGGTTAAATCAAACGTTGCATATGCAGTTGCAATGTTAGACAGGTCAGACCAGTTCGGAACTTCATCTGCTGTCCATATACGGAAATAAAAAGTTACTCCTTCAGCAAGACCTGTGATCACATACGACACTTGTGTCCCTGGTGAAACACCAGAAGTTGAGATTGTAACTTGAGCATAATTTTTGTCCCAAGTTGTATTGCTATAAGTAGCATATTGTATCTTATATTGTGAACCAGACGGCAGTGTCCCTGTGTATTCATCATCACCTGGTGCTAACCATGACAACTTCACACTTTCAGGAACAGGACCTGGCTCACCACTTAATGTTGTTATTGCACCAGGTGGGGTAACATCTATTTGTGCCCATGTAGTTGCTGTGTTTGACATATCTGACCAATTAGGTACCTCATCTGCTGTCCATATCTTAATATAATAAGTCACTCCTCCTGTTAACCCTGTTATCACATAACCTACAAGCGTGCCTACGGAAACACTGCTTGTAGATATCGTTATCTGAGCGTTATTATACGACCAACCACTCTTACCTCCTCCTGTACCATCTGACGCTGTTGAGTATTGAATCTTATATTGTGAACCAGACGGCAGTGTCCCTGTGTACCCATCATCACCTGGTGCTAACCATGACAACCTTATCTCGCCACTATTGCTACCAGGTTGTCCACTGAGTGTTGTTATTTTCCCTGGTGCTGTAATATCAGGCCAACAGCCAGCGTCTACATATATATACCCTGTATAATTTGTGCTGCCATTCCATGTAATCTGTACACCATATCTCTGATATGGTGTTGAAAGACCAGATGGTGTTGTCCATGAAAGTGTTACCCATTGGCCTGGGATAAGAGTAAAATCTGACGAGTTATACCGGTTCCATCCGTTATCTTGTATAAAAATTTTTGCAGTATACCCTGTAGGACCACCACTCGGCATTAAAACTCTTATTGTTGTCTGTGTATCATTAGTAGGTGTATAATCTGTGGTTCCTATATATAAAGCACCTTTCCAATTAGTACTGTTAAAATTACAAGTTCCTCTCAAAGAGTAACTGCCAGTAAACGAATAATCTGTAGACGAACTTTGATCTGTAATACCAGCATCCTCTTGACCCCAACCACTTGAGTTTGTCCAGTTTTGTGTAGTGTTCTCAAAATCCCATTGGACCCATCTAACTGAATCTATATAAATATATCCTGACCATGAAGTAGAAGGTGAAGTATCTTGTATCTGTACACCAAAACGTTTATAAGGAACATTAGTATCTGTAGGTGTAAACGACACTTCAGTCCAGCTGCCAGGTGTCAAAGTTACCCAAGAACCTAATACATCAGACCAGTTACTATTTTTTATATATATCCTTGCTCGGAAATCTGTTGGCGCTCCAGAAGGTAAGTATACATAAAGTTTTGTAGGACAATTATTAAACAATGTTGGCGGTGTTGAAGGCAGATTTGATTCTTTTATAAATACATAACCACCATCTGTAGTCCCGCTATTAAAATCTACTGTACATTTTAATGAATAACTACCTGTATAAGAATAATCAGTAGAATAAGTTTGAGCAGTTATACCCCACCATGTTGAACCCCAACCATCATCTTTCGCGTTAGTCCAATTATGTGTTGTCCCTTCAAAATCGTAACGAATTAGGTTCTGGTAACTAAAAATGGTGTTCTTTGAAATACAAAAAATAAATATAGTAGTGAATATTATATGATAAACATTGCGCATATTAATAATAATCTCCTTGCGATAGGTATAGATATGTGATTAATCAAAGATAAATTGTGAACATTGTTATTGAGTGTAATTTTGATGTTATGCAAAGTGAAGAAGATAGTCAGCCAAGCGACAGCAGAGATTTCTGATCTGAAACCATTTCTTTGTTTAATTTTTTGTTTGATGTTGCTGAAAAATCTTTCTAATTTATTATTTGAGTAATTAGAGGATGAATAGATATCAGTTTGGATATGGTTAGTGTAAGGTAGAGTAAGTTGGACAGCGAGTTGGATATTTTGAGCATGATCAGAGATGATGATTTGAGGGAAAGAATTAGTGAGTTGAACAGCAAGTTTAATAGCGTAAGATATAGTTTGAGCATCTCTTGTTGGTGACAGAAACCAAGATAGGATACAACCTGAGTTGTG
>Ga0207433_10006286_pt1 | contig 20681 bp, 13 predicted proteins | sample YelNatPaOPGAMG01_FD_187559 | JGI IMG/M metagenome (GOLD analysis project Ga0207433, IMG submission 187559) | Hot spring thermophilic microbial communities from Obsidian Pool, Yellowstone National Park, USA - OP-RAMG-01 (SPAdes) (version 3) | ecosystem: Environmental > Aquatic > Thermal springs... | reverse complement strand
TGGCCTTTTACCCTTTTAACTCTTTTCTCAAAATATCCACTATTCTTATAGCGGCCTTTCCATCCCATAATTCAGGGACCCTATTATATCTATATCTACCGTCCTGGATGACCTTCAATGCTGAAGAGATAATAACATCTTTATCTGTCCCAACAAGTACATTGGTGCCTTCTTCTATTGTAGCAGGTCGCTCTGTAGTCCTGCGGAGCGTAAGACACGGTACGCCCAATATAGTACTCTCTTCCTGGATACCCCCTGAATTCGTAAGGATAAATTTTGAATCCAGCATTAATCTCAAAAAATCAAGATAACCTAATGGCGGGATTATCTTAATATGTTGCATATTTAATAGCATTTTTTCCAGACGAAAACTCCTTAACATCTTTTTGGTCCTTGGATGTATAGGCCAGACAATTGGTGTCTGTTTTTGAACCTCTCTCAACCCATTGAGAATACCAATAAAGATTTCTTTATGGTCCACATTGGATGGCCTGTGCAATGTCAACACAGCATACTGCCTTTGTTTAAGGTCGATCCTTTCCAATATGTCTGACGACCTGGCCTTCTCTATATGATTTAACAATGTATCAACCATAACATTCCCTACAAAATAAATCCTATCCTCTGGTCTACCCTCATTTAATAAGTTTATGCATGCAGACCTTTCAGTCGTAAATAGATAGTCTGATATAGCATCTGTCAATATACGATTAATCTCCTCAGGCATCTCCCTATCAAAACTTCTTAAACCTGCCTCTACATGGGCAACAGGGATATGTAGTTTTACAGAACATAATGCGCACGCAAGGGTAGAATTAACATCCCCTACCACAAGAACTATGTCAGGCCTTATTTTCAGGAGCACCTTTTCAAATCTCTGCATTATCCTCGCTGTCTGACCTGCATGCGAACCACTCCCTACACCAAGATAAAAATCCGGCCTAGGCAATTCTAAGTCGTCAAAAAACAGTCCAGACATCTTACTGTCAAAATGCTGGCCTGTGTGCACCAGATAATACCTGAAATCAGCCCTGTGCCTATCCATCTCTTTTATAATAGGTGCTATCTTCACGAAGTTCGGCCGCGCGCCAACTACATTAATAATCTTTATCCTTTTGCGAATCATAAAATTTATCCCCAAGTCCCACCTTACTTATTCTTGCGATACCTTTGGATTCTTCAAAAATCCCTTTTGTTGTGGATGATTCTAAAAGCCCTTTCAATAAAATAGCAGTAAAAAACTCTGAATCCTTTTCAAAAACACCTTCGGCACGTATGGTCCACGCCCCTCGTTTCACTCCAAATCTTTCAGAATACCAACCACATAGAGGTATCTCCGATGCATTAAAAATATTTACATTTAGACATGGGTCTATTTTCATATATACATACATATCGCCATTCCTTATCTCAATCAGATTCTCTCCAACTAGCTTTACATAACAATCTGGGTGGATATGATAATAGATAGACACCGCATGTCTTTTTTTAGCATGAAGCGTGTCTTTTAGAAAAATACCTTTTATATCTTTATCCAGGATTATCTCCCTTTCGTGGACAACAGGGTCCTTGAGTCTTTTGTAGCCTGTGTGATATCCACAGATACTTTCATATCTATCGTTTGTCTCCCAGGATTTTAAGAATGAATGCGCCTTATATCCCCAAAGAAATGGCCCTTTCATCTCTGACTGGTCTAAATTATCTATCTCTAATGTATTGTGGGCCCTTGTGCTGCGAAAGTAATCCCGCCAATGGTCCCCTGAGTTATAAAGATAAGTCCCAGGGTCAATAAATATCTGTTTATCTTCTACATCGAGTATGAAACTTAAGGCATCTGAATGACCGTGAGCAGCGAGTGAATTGTATCCTAGTTCTCCACAATCAAATATTAGACGAATGGAACCATCCTTCATAATGTAATATCCACCATCTTTAAAGGCGACTGAGCCAAAGCCATTGACACTCCCTTTTTTTAAAGAATAAAAAATATCATAACCATTGCGACCCAATAAAAACACAGTCTTTTCATCTATATCATCTACTTTCTTAAAATCAGGTCTTTTAAATAGGATGCTGGCGATATTTAATATAGAGAACGCATTGGATATCTCTCCTTGAAAAATACCAAATCTAAAGGCATATCCATCGTCCCTATCCCCTATATTTGGGATAGAGCCTTTTTCATCGCTTATATGGGCGAGAAATTCGCACATACGCTCTACCCTTCTATAGGTCTCATTGCTAAAGAATATCCCATTCTTCTCACCGATAAGTATCGCAACTAAATATATCTCCAGGATAAACATATGGTACCAACTGGATTGCTCTTTGCTTACACCATCAGGATAGACCTGTTTTTTTATCTCTCTTTCAAGTATGGACCTGCCTATCTCAACCATCCTCTCTGCACCTCTAAGCATAGGAAATAAAAGTCCTACCATAAACAAACACCCTGCCTCTCCTATGAGGTGATTATTAGCAGAAGAATACCTCGAAAGATTCGCCTCTATAAATCTCGTATGAAGATATACACTTCTCAAAAATATAGTCTCGAAATCCTTGTCGAAATTCTGTGAATCCTTTATAAGGTAATATATCCACGTCCATGAAAAAAGTCTCAGTGAAGACTCTAACGGGTCTACCCAGTTCACACCCTTTAAAAATGGATTGCGTTTTATCCAATCTGCTATAACATATAGCATCCTCTCTACCAATGCCTCATCCCTTTCCAATACATATCTCTGTCCATAACTTACAAGCCACTGAAATCTATTAGGTTCCCATGCCTCTCTGATCCTGCTTCTAGATAATCCAGCCTTGCTTTTTATGCCATTTATAACATCTAGACCCAATCTGTACATATCTCTTTCAAAAGTTTCTATCCTGGATGAGGAGTAGATATTATTATAACTAGAGGCTTTGATAAAATTTTTTTTGATAAATTCTATATCTTCTCTATCTATAAAAAATATTGCCCTTCTGACCGTCCTATTCAAAAGATGTCCTTTTCTACCTATTAACAACAAATCCAAATATAGCAACTTCGTCCTTATATATTTCATCATCCTATAGCATATCTCCAGGGCATGCATTGCCTTTAATCTATTCAAACACCAAACCAACAGCCCTTTCTTTCTCCCATGGTCAATCCTATAAAAAATCTCTCTCCATATCTCGCCTGCCTTTTCTATTGTAAATTTTTCCCGGACCGTCTTGATCCCTGACTCGGAATACAGGGCCAATCGCTGAGGATCCTTCAATAATTCCTCAACGGCTAATACAAAGCCATCTAAGTCCTCTTTTTCTATTAGCCTACCGTTTATCCCATCTTTTACAGCATCCGCCATATCTCCTACATTGGAAACAACTGGTACTACACCACATGCCATCGCCTCTAGCATTGCAAGCGAAAGACCCTCGCTCTGACTTGGCAACAAAAATATCCTGGCAGAACGAAGATAGTTTTCTACATCCTTTTTATACCCTGCAAAATAGACCTTCTCTCCAATCCCCATACTGATACATAGCTTTTCTAATCTATTCTTAAAAGGACCTTCTCCTAAAATAACTCCCTTCAAATTAAATCCCCTCCTTGTCAATCTCAAAACCACTTCTAAAAAAATGTCTACCCTTTTCGTCTCTATAAGTTCGGATAATATAATCAAATCGTATATCTTTCGATTAGTATTGTCCGGATAAAATCTTTTTATATCAACTACACTAGATAAGACGATAATCTTCTTGGCATCAATCCCTTTGGATACAAGAAATTCTTTTGTCTTAACGCCAGTAACTGTAATAAAGTCGGCTAAACTTGATATGCCCAGGACAAGCCTCTCTATCAAAGAGTTATCCTTTCTCAATCTCTTAAGCAATAAATTGTTGCCGCAGGTAAATCCACCTCCTATCACACTCGGGGCGCCACCAATAACATGAACTATGGAAGAGATCCCAAGGACCCGTCCTATTATTACTGCAGTAAGACCGTGGGGCATAAGCGAATATCCCATTACTAGATTTGGTCTTTTTACAATTGCAAGAGAGAATGCCACTGCAAACTTTACTCCAAAACGTATAAATGAATTATTCCTAAAAATTTTTAATATCACCTTTGGGATAGGATAGTATTTAACGTTTTTCAGGCAAGGACCTGGTCTATCAGAGACATAAAAAATCTCCTCAACTGTAGGCAGATTTATCAGCGGTTTAACCTTTGCCTCTGTCAGATTATCTTTTAATGTTGTGATTATAAGAATCTTCATATACTAATCTTTTTATAAGTTCCTTATATGCCTCTACCATAATGCCTTTTGTAAATTTTCTAGAGACCTTATCCCTTGCACGGGCCCCCATCAATCTGCGAAGATGGGTATCGTTTATCAACGATAAAATTGCCTCCATCAATCTATCAGGATTTTCCTTATCTACTAAAAATCCATCAAAACCATCCTGAATCATTTCGGATATCCCGCCTACATTAGTGCTGACCACAGGTTTACCACATGACATAGATTCTAAAATAGATACAGGAAAGTTATCTATTCTGGAACTACAGCATGTTATATCAAAAATTGGTATGACATTATGAATATCTTCTCTTTCACCAAGAAATCTAAAGTTACTATGTATCCCTAAATCCTTTACCATAGATTCAAGTAATCCTCGTTTATCCCCTTCTCCAATTACCACAAAGAATGCCCTTGGGCATGCCTCAATGGTCTTTTGTGCTGCCCTAATTAAAATATCCAGCCCTTTTTCTTCTCTTAAAGATGCTATAGTCCCTATAACAACGGCATCTTCCGGTATAGAAAAACTATTCTTTTCAAGATATTGAACATCTGAAAATATATCTGTATCTACGCCATTATGTATAACATTTATTCGCAAGGGCAGTATAGATTTATTTTCTACAATATGCTGCTTCTGAGACATCGAGACACATACAAGGTGTTTAAAATATCTAAATGTAATCTTATCCACGATCAACTTATAAAAAGGCCGTTTTGCTAAATCGTGAGAATGTAATCCGATAATCTTTACCGGGACCTTTATAAATAAACAACCGATAAAAGAAATTGCCTGCGGCAAAGTCTGACCTGCTATATAAATAACATCCGGTCTTTTCCTCCTTAATATGCTGATAAATCTAATCACCCCTTTTATATCAAACCTGTGTTTTAAAATTTCATCGTATAACATTACGCCTTTTTGACATAGACTATCTCCAAGTCTTCCCCGCTTATAAAGACATATCACGCTTACATCATAATTAGAACTATCTTCCTTCAGACCAAGTATAACATCATGAAAGACTCTCTCTAACCCACCAATGCCTAATCGTGAAACGACAAAAACGATATGTATCATAAAAAGACCTCTCTGTTTACCTTGGAGATAAAAGGTCTAAATTTATTCTCTCTATTCTCAACAATGGCGCTTACCTCTTTTACAAAGACCTGCGTCTTTATACCCATAAATGACCTTATATTATTTATAAGAAGTTCTCTATCCCTATTCGAAAAATCTCTTGCAGGGACAACCTTGACTAATATCTTGTCTATATCCTCTTGAATTATCTGGGATTCTTCTATATTGTCTAGCCCTTTTAAAGCCATATAACATACATCTATCGCGATTCGTCCATCGCTTGTTATAAGAAAATCTGACATCCTGCCATTTATCTTTTCTATCACCTGAGAATGTCTTCCACACGCACAAGAAAAATCCGCAAGATGAACTACATCGCCTGTTTTATAGCGTATGAGCGGCATTGCATAATTATGAAGACCTGTTCCCACTATTTCCATCCCTATCAAATCCTTTCCTCCAGCCACGGGTAAAAATTCTACAATGCCTGCCTCTGGGATTATATGGTAATTATGTCTTTCACACATACCTATTGCTGCCACCCTCTCTGCATTTCCATAAAAATCATAGATTGGAACCTTAAAGACCTTGTTTATTAAGTCTCTATAATTTTCTGTAAGTATCTCTGAGGATGTAAAAATTGCCTTAAGAGAAGGTATATCTAATCTTAATCCCTCGGAACAAATAAGTCGCGCAAGAATATATAATAAAGACGGCTCTGCCTCGATAGCTACTGGCCTGAAATCTTTTAGGGCCTTAACATAGTAAGGCACATTTTCTCTTTTTAAATGATACGCGGAAAGAAACAACTTTTTCTCAAAAATAGAATATCTCCAGAAAGGCGCCTGTGTTACATGAAAGGGTACAATATGTTCCTCTCTTAACACGGCGAACCTGTCAGAAAAGTCTACACCCGCTAACCTTTTCTGTCTCCAGACAATGGCATTTTCAAAATTTATGGAATAAAGGTCCCTGTATAATTTAAGTGGTTTCCCAGATGTGCCACTCGTAAAAACCTTCTTCATCAAATATCGCGGTATATTCCTCGCCAATAATTCAGAATAATTCTTTCGCACATCCTCTTTTGTTAAAACAGGTAACTTTTCTAAGTCCTTGCATCCTTTTATATCCTCTGGACGCAATCCGAGTTTCTTAAATATCCTATTGTAATAAGGGACATTTTGATATGCATGCATTAGCAATTTAAAAAGTCTCTTCTCCTGCCATTCTTTTATCTCGTCAGGATCGAGATATTGGGTATATTCCAGCTCAGAAAATATTCTTTTAAAGGTTCTCCCTTTTCGCAAAAAATTATAAAGAAGACCTCTCCCAGATAGAAAGATATTCTCTATTATATAATTGGGGTTTCTATAAAGATCATTTCCTACCATTATCCTGTACCTCTATATAACCCTTCCATCCATAATGAGGCCTAAAATTTAAGCACCTGCCTGAAAAATCAGCAAACCTACCCAGGTCCCATTCTTCTTGATTGGATACACATCTTATATCCTCTAAATCTATCCTGCCAAAACCCGGTCTTGATAACTTTAATAAATTTTTAAACTTAGGTATTTTCATCACATCAAAACCCATCAATCTTGCGGTAACCATATCTACATAGAACTCATTAAAACCTGCTATCAAAATCCCGCAGGGCTTCTCTATGGGATTCAACGGACCATCGCCTTCGCCAGCCACGATGCCATCTATTATAGAAAACATTTTGCGCTGTCTATCCTTTCTTATAACACCCCTCCTGTCAGCAAAGCGACTTATATATACAAGGTCTAAAATGGTCCTCCATATAATATCGTTTCCATACCAATTGCCTATTTTCTTTGCCTCATCTGTCACGCCATAAAACTGTTTCAAGGTATCCTTCATGGGGCCTGACAACCTTCTAAAAATACCTTTTAAAAATATTCTTATAATATCTCTGCCTCTACCGATGGGCCCTTGATTTCCGTTATTCGAATTAAAATGTGGAAGCCAATTTCTGTCACCTGTCACGCCTATAAGATTTTTAAGGGTCAATGTAACGCCTGAACGTTTATGCGTCTTCATCTTTGCAATATTAATAACTACATCTGAATCTAAAAATGTATTGGATATTAGATATTCGTTCTTATTTGCGTTGTGATGCTGAAACATTACATCTGTTTTGCATTCGGCCCCCCTAAAACTTAAATAATCTAAGGAGTCATCTTTAAAATAACTCATCCCTCCCATATCTACTGATGTATAACCAGCTGGGTCGCCCTTTAATCTTATCCTGTCTATAATCTCTCCTTTTCTTTTTATTACCTTTTCCTGCCTAAGGTCATAGATCTCTATTTCAAAACCTGCAAAATCCTTATAAAACCTCTTTATCTCATACAGCCCTGTAAGCGATTCTATCTTTTCAAAACTCGCATCATCAACAGGGCCATCTGCAACTATAATCCTCCCTTTCCCTTTCAGGGCGATATAGACATAATCAATAACTGCCCTGACTAATGAGCCATGCACAATAATCCCTCTTACTTTGGGCCGTCCACGTTCATCTAAATCCCTTACAAAATTCGGTTTTATAAAAACTGTTTGGCCTGGTATGATAAATCCGCCAAAAGGATTCCAGTCCTTTTTGCCGAAATTATCTGCATCAAGACCCAATAAAAAAAGGAGCTGCCTAAAAGAGCTATAAAGTTCGTTTTTTGCATCAATCCTATTATCTTTAAAGGGATACTCTTCAAATATGCAGGGTGGAAAATAAGGCGGTTTTTCTGAATATCCTCTTTGACTTTGCCTATATATCCCTACCAGATTCAGCATATTACCTCCTAAATATAGTAAAAGCCACCCGGTTCATCAAAAATGCCTCACTTGAAACGCCCCCGGCTCCTAAAGATGCCAGACTAAACCTATCAGTATCTCTCTGATTTACTCCTTTTAGTGTTGACCTTGCAAATTCAAAACCTGCCTTTTTTGCTAAATACTTTACTCTATCGTCAAATATACCAAATGGATATGAAAGCCCGGCCGCCTTTAATCCTGTATTCTTCTCTATCTGACATTTTGAATCTATCAATTCTTCTAAGACCTCTTCGTCACTCATCAAAGATAGATTTCTGTGCGTCTTGGTATGAGAACCAAATTCTATAATATCCTTCGCCATCGTCTTAATCTCATCCCAACCAAGCATCCTCTTTGGAGTCAGAGGCCTTTCTATCGGAAACCGCCCCTCTAATTCATTCAAAAAACATTTAATATCTTCATATCTATATTGCCGTAAAAAATTGTTTATGGCATTTGCTGCACGCCGGATATCATCCGGGTTCATTAATCTAAAACAAAATCGCTTTTTACCAAAAGAAACAGAAACCCTTTTTGTATCCAATGATGAAAGTATATAAAATACGTTGTCCCACCAGAAAAAATAGTCCTTTCCTATACAGTCTGTTGTCAGAAATATCGTAGCGGGTATATTGTATTTCTTTAGCAATGGATATGCATTTATATAATTATCCATATATCCATCATCAAAGGTTATAGCAACGCACAAACCTCTTGGCCTATCTCGTTCAAGCAATTCTAATCCTTTCTTAAGCGTAACTATCTTAAAATTAGTCCTTATAACCTTAAGATGCTCTTCAAAAATATCTACTGGTAGACCTAAAAAAGAGTCTTTTTCAAAGGTTGAACTTATACTATGATAATTAATTATCAATAAACCAGGTTTTTTAATCTGTGTTGCTATATGCAGTAAACTATTAATAGCACCAGAATAATACAAAATATTCTTTGCGAGACCTTTTATATCCACCTAGACACCTCCTACTAGCGCTGGAGCGAAGTTTTCAATCCCATCCATACTTTATATAGCGGTCCTATTTTTTTTAGATTAGGCATGACATACCTTTGTAAAATAAATAATAATCTGTGATATGAATGACCTTTAAAAATCCTTACCCGCTGATGCATCCTAAATGTATCTGTAAGCCTTGTCTTCCATTCTGCGTCGCCTCTTATAAAATCATATTCCTCAATATATCTTCTGGCAGAATCTTGCAGGGCCCAAAGCATAAGCATTGTGCCAGGAGAAAGATATGAATATCTTTCATCAAAGGCGATGCTATAATTATATGAATGATTCTTATATAAAAAGTTATATATAAAGGCAACCTGCTCTTTGCCTACCTCTAATATAGATATATCAAGCCAACCATTCTTTAGAAAGGTCTTGAATGTATCCCTATAAAAGGCATTGGTCTCATCCCTGCAAAATATCCCGACATGCTTACTGGCCTTCCAGCTATGCCTTTCTATTTTATTTAAGGTACAAAATAACCTATCGCCATCTTCTAAATTTTCTATATATCTCCTAAATCTTAACTCATCAGGCGCACATATCTTGCCAATCTTTTTCAATCTCTTATTAAACCTGTTAAAAAATAACCGAAATAAATCTTCTTTTCTGCCATTAAATTTTATAAAAAATGATTTTTTTGCTGGGCCTATAATATATAATGACCTTTTATTATCAAGCCATCCTTTAATAATATCCAGTGTCTTTGAATTCTCCTCTATCTCTTGCAGGTCTATAAGGTCCCATTCTTCTTTTACGTACATAATATAATCGAGGATGAGCATTATAACTTCTATATGCCTATCTGCCACTATAAAATCCATCCTGTCAGAGACATAATTTCCTATAAAACAAACTGTCTTTACTGGAAGGCCGAAATAGGTATATCTCTTTATCATTAAAGGTGCTATACCAATTAACCTATCCCCATCTACAACCGCCAATACCAAGATCTCCCCATCTTTACAAAAATATCTTATACAGGCATCTATCCATTCGAATGTTAGAAATATATTATCAACCTTGCTGATCTGTATTAACTCTTTCCATACATCTCTATATTTTATAAATTCATTGTATGTAGAAATCCTATTTATCTTTAACATTGCTGTGCCCCTTTATCAAAGGTCTTATAACTTCTTCGGACAACTTTAATATATTACTCCTCAGGGTGTTTTTAAATATAACTATATGTACCCTATTAGAAATACCTGTAAACCATGGCAATTTTATTGGAAAAAGCCCTTTCAACAATTCAATCCTCGACACGCCATCCTTATATACCCGTTCTAACACATTGCAAAGCAACAATGTGCCTGGAGAAAATTCTGCATAGGATTTATCATAAAAGGTCAGAAAGAAATACCATACATCCTTGTACAGAATCGCGAGTAGCCCAGCCATAGGAATTGCGTTATGCTCAAGAAACGATATCTCTACTTTTCCACTTCTGGAAAAGACCTCTATCAATCTTTTGTAGAATTCTTTTCTTTCAGGAGATGAGCCTAACGCTGTTCCATACCTTATCTTCCAGCTTTTCATACTTAGTTCCACCAATCTCTCAAAGTCACTCAACAATCTCTTCTCATCCAGGTCTGCCTGGTTGTAGATATTGAATTTATAATTTACCTCTTGCAACCTCTCTTTTATAAGTCGCTGTGCGCGTCTAATATTCTTCTTGAATTTTCCCTTCCTTTCCAACCAATACTCATCCCAGGGTTTGGTTATATCTATATAAGGATAAGGCAAATCTTCCTTAACCAAGACCTCAAATCCTAACCTGTTCGCCTCTTGTTTAAAAAGATCTATCAAAATTTTATCGTCTCGCATATCGCTAAAATCAACTATATCCCAGGACCTTTGAATATCCTTTAAGTATTCCATTATCCCTCTAACTGCAACTGCCTCTTTTGTGGGTGTTATTATAAGATTTGTTCTATACATTAACTCTACTTTACGAGCAGGGAGTCTGTTAAAAGGTTCTCTTGTAATAACAAACGGCGCTATGGCAATAGGATGTTGTCTTTCAGTACATAAAAGCAACAACAACTCCTTATTGCCTCCATAAACATCCCACCAGTTTCTGGCCCAATCAAAATTCTGAAAAATAGAATTATCAGTGCCAGCTAAGACACTATTCCACAGCTCCTGCATATTTTTAAACCCAGCCTCATCTATCCTGATTACTTTAACACTATCCATCTATAACCTCTCTGTATATTCTAATCAGTCCGGCTGTGACTGTATCTATCCTGTATTCCTTTGAGATCTTTTTCATAGCGTTCAACCCGAGCGTCTTTCTCAGCCCTTTATTATGCACAAGATTGACTATATTATCTGTCAAAGAATCGTGGTCGTCCTTCTTGACCAGAATACCATTTGTGCCATGATCTATAATATAGGGTATACCTCCCACATCAGTTCCTATTACAGCCTTACCCATAGCCATTGCCTGTAATATAGCCATAGGCGCTACATCCTGTAAGGACGGAAATACAAATATAGACGCCTTTCTGTATTCCTCTTTTAAATCTGTTTCGTTAAGTTCACCTAAAAAAAATATATGTCTTTCCAGGCCTCTTTCTTTTATAAATCTAATCAACTTACGATAATACCCAGGTTCAATAATTCTGCCTGCTATAAATAATCTTATATCCCTTAACGTCCTCTTTATTCGATCGATGCTATAAAACAAACTTATAATGCCTTTCCCCTCGCAGATATTCCCTGCAAATAAAAGTCTGTTTTCTTCTTCTATGTCTGGACCTTGCTCAAAAAACATATCGGAAATAGGATTGTTTAATCTATAAATTTTTTTATCCTTATATGCCAGTAAGAGTTTCTCCACAAAAGGACTATTTACTATAAGATATTTTGCCATCCTCTCGCATCTATCATAGATATAATCCTGGAAATATCTCCTTATCTTTTCCACTATATCTGGAACAGGATCCCAATATCTGTAAGATACGCCATGCGTGCTCACCACCACTTTTTTAGAGATGCTCTCTAATACTGCCAGTGTATAATAACCAAACATATGCGAATGCACTATATCCGGCTGGATCCTCTTGAGTTTAACGCATATCTCTTTTCTAGTATTTCTGTAAAGCCTGATATTCCCAAAATGTCTATCCAATGGCACTGCATGTATTGTAATGCCATCCAAGCTATACTCTCTACACCCTTCCACTGAAAAATTGGCTGTAATAATATGTATATCAAGGTCTTTTATAGTCAAAAGCCCTTTAACCATATTTATAATGACTGCCTGAACACCACCATTTATCTTATCTATTTTCCCATCTACAGGATATGGACCTACAATTGCAACCCTCATACGCTCACCATGCCTCTATAGAATGCATAGTTCTTATAAATCTAACTGGATTTAAAAACCTGATTAATTCTCCTATTAAGGATGTTTTGTGCTCCACTATTATAGCCAAAGGGAGAGAAAATAATGTCAATATGCATAATTTGAAGGTAGATCTACCTATATCTACAACTATGTCCTTAGAATAAGGAATAATAATATCGCTAATTATCAAAACAAACATAATATACAAAAATGGCATAGATAATATGAAAAGATTTCCTAAACATCTAAAAAGACTCTTTAGATAATGGATTGTAGCGAATATGAAAATGACTACCCCTGTAAAGAAAAATGACAATAAAAGCCCAAGACTAACACCAATTATTCCAAAACCCATATTAATAAAAACGAGGGACGCGACAGCCATGATCAAGGCCCCAGCAATATAGATAGGCAAAAGATATCTCTGTTTATTTATCGCTGTGATAAATATCTGCGTTGTAGGAGAAAAAGATGTAAAAAATCTGCCTATAAGTATAATAAAAAATGGGATAATGGAGGGATAATATCTTGGCAGAAAATGCCTTATAAAAAATGTCGTCATTATGTAATAATAGGCCATCACTATAGGGAACAAAAAGGCCATAATAAATGTTGGTTTAAAAAGATATTTCTTCAACCCAACGATATCCTCTGTCTCGCCATATCTCTGATATATATAAGGCTCGAATATCCTGATAACACTATTTGGAAGATATACCAAAAACCTGGATGCAAGCATCGCTACGGCATAATAACCCATTGCCTCTTTACCCAAAAATGAAAATACGATAATCCCTGCAATAGATATAGTAAAACTGGATAAAAAGTCCGAAGAAATAAGTGGGAGGCCTATTTTTATTAAACGCAATGTCTCCTTTAAATCAAAACGCATCTTTAACTGATACGGCTCTTTAATAAAAAGATAAATGAAGTATACCAAAGGAATCAGGATAGCCACAATGTATACGCCATATATCTTGATAAAAGGGACTAAGAAAAGGGTAACCACTATACTAAAGAAGGAAAATATCACGCTGGCCTTACTAACCAACATAAACCTTTTTAAAGATATAAGCAATGTCTGATAAAATTCATGGATAGAACCAATTAATATTAAAAATGCTATAGTGACCAATCCTAGGGTCTCTTCTCTATTAAATCTTTTATGGAATAAAAATGCCACGCCTAATAATATGAAAAAGGCAGTGAGGTTCATCATCAAGCACACAGTAAAGGCAGTATCCCTTACCTTTATTATATCACTGGATGCGCCCTTGCCTTTATAGTAGGGGATTTCTCTATTCATCGCATTTACTACACCAAGATGCAGATAACTAGAATAGTTCAGTATTATGTTAAGGCCTGACCATAAACCATATAGTACAGGCCCGAGAAATCTTGCATTCAATAGACCTCTTATAAAAAACATTCCCTGGGATATATATGTGCTCCCGGAAAATAATGAGGTATTTTTTATAATACTAGTGTTATCGGATAAGCTTTTCATCAAAAGACCTCCCCCAACCAAAAATAATACCTGCTGTTATAAAGACAATGCTATTTATAAACTCAGAATACCTCATATCTATAAATATAGCGTTGACCAAAAAGACTACCCAGATCCCCCAGAATATGTAAATCAGAAACCTATCCTCTTCTTGAACAGAGAAAAGATGTTTATGCAAGACAATACTTTTCGAAATTATTTTATAATAGATATATAACACCAACGCCAATCCTATAAGACCCATCTCTGCTAAAACCCCTACCAGGGTATCGTGTTCACTTTTTGCCTCGTCCTGGAAACGTATGCCATCTATATTAATATAATAATCAGAGACTCTATCAGAAAATTTTCCAAAGCCTATCCCAAACAACGGACTATCCTTAAACATATTCAGCGATGCTATATAAAGATTTAATCTGTCGTAAACGGGTTGTTCAGAGTAAGCCCTTGAGATAGCCATTCTAATCGCCTTCTCATCAAGAAGAAAAATCCCTGTGAAAATAATCGCTATAGCTAAAAACCCAACTGTTAACAAAGTAAGCATCTTTCTATGCCTTAGAAAAAACCATGTTATTATAATAAACCCTAAAAGGCCTCCTATCCACGTCCCCCTTGTATAAGTAAAAAACAATGCTATTGGGCTGATTACTAGTAACATAATAGATAGTATCTTCCATAATATATTTTCTCTTCCACAACTAAACAAAAAATATGTTGATGCTACAAAGGCAAAGCCCAATACTGTTCCATTGAATGCCGCCTGCGCAAATGGACCCCGTGCCCTGCCAAAATGTATTCCGAAATAAGGATCTGTAATATATCTCGGCCATATGAATCTATTTATACCATAATGCTCTAATATAGCCGTCACTCCAAGATATAGCCCCAAAAGTATAATAAACTTTACAAAACCCTCCCTTTTGTATCTATCATAATAAATATGCTGCGCTATAAAAAACATCGAGAATGGAAATATATACCCTGTCAAAAGTTGACCAATACTTAATCGCCCTCCCTCTTTAATAATAAGTCCGTTCCATATCATAGATACTATTGCTATAAAGCAGAATAAAAACATAGCCCACCCAATACTGCCTGGACTAAAAAAGGCCTGCCTATGCGTAAAAAGTTCTATTCCAAACACTACTATCAAAAATAGAAACAATACCCTGTCTATAGACAGGTCTGGTAAAAAAGACCCTGCAAGACTGATCCTTTCATATTTAAAGAATAATACCGATAATAACCAAATATATATCCCTATACAAAAGTCCTTGTGGACAAGCATAAAAAGAAATACCCCGCCTATAATTAGTGTCTCTAATATAATCAATATCTCTGGTTCAAATATAGTAATCATATTTAGGATCAATATCTCGATCTTAAGATAACTCTATCGATATAAAGATTTCTATCTTCACCAGTGGCTGCATTATAATAATCATTGTTATAACTCACCTCGAGTCTATTAAATGGAAAATCAACTACAACTATCCCTGCATAACTCTTTGACGCTGTATGAGAAACAAATGAGTTTAATATCTCCTTTCCATTAAACCTTACAACCATATATGGCCACATCCCAGATGCAATCTTACCATGGGCCCAGACCTCGAATTCATACACCCCCCCAGGCAGGGTAAGCCCTCTACTTATAGTACCTTCTTTATATAAAACCTCACCCATCTCAATAGTGACCTGAAAATCATTGTCTCTAACTTCCAGGAAGGCATGGGGCTTATTGAAGGCTATTAAATTAGAGAGTTCTTTTTGTATCCTGTCTTTGTTATTATCGGTCATCTTTAATATCTCATATCTGATAAAATATCCTACTGGATTCGTTGGGTCGAGTCTTATTGCCCTCTCAGAAAATCTTGTAGCTGTCTTTATATAGCCTTTTTTTAAATAGTATCTTCCTAACTCTGCAAAGAATGTAGGTCTGGCTTCTTTTGTATATCCACCTTTTTTATATAGCCTCAACCCCTCATTCACCCTCGACATCTTTATGTAGCTTATAGCCTGACCTAGTACAGCCAATCTTCTTTCCTCTTCGGTATTGCTCAAATTTGCAGCCATCCTGTAATAAAGAATGGCTCTATCGAGATCATGGGCTGATAACGCAAGGTCTGCAACTTTCCTATAAGAATCCGGATCAACAATGGATCCTGAAAATCGTGAAAGGGTCTTTGCCTTCGACATTAAATAAGACGCCTTTTTATATACACTGCTCGATTGATCTGGTCTTCCCTCTTCTAATAAAAACCCTGCAAATCTCTTCAAATAATAAGAATTAAACGGGTCCAATCTTATTGCCTTTAGATAGGCGGCCTTTGTTAATTCTAAAAGACTATTATCTGATGAATAATTTAACATTTTCCTTCTTGTCTCAGCCAGGTCCAGCCAGGACCAGCTATCCAATGGATTTAATTCCACTGCCTTTTTATAAATGCCTTCTGCCATCTTTAAAAAATTCATTGCCATTTCATTTTTTGTAGTAGCATATCTAATATATATATCTGCAAGTTTGTTAAAATAGGTGTGATTAATTGGATTTAATCTGGTAGCCATGATAGCCAGGGTCTTTCCTCTATCTAAGGTATCATTTTTTATATAATTATCTGAATATATTGAGCATACCTCTGCTGCAACATTAACTGTTATAAATACAATCAAAATAATTCCTGCAACTATAATAAAAGGCCTTAAAATAATGCATGGCAATTTTTGTATATTTGGTCTCCTGTAGAATTCAAAATATACTTTTTCTCTTCTTGATGATATGTTAAATATAAGCCCTGAAAATATAGAAAATATAATGGCATTTGCCGGTATATAAAGATTAAAATCCCCTATACTATGAATAGCGATACTCAACACCCCTGTACCAAGAGAGATGGATATCCATTTCTTAAAAGGGCTCTTGGCCAGCGTATATGTCTTCAATGCCTTTCTCAATGTAGCGCCAATGATGTATATCATAAAAAAAAGTCCAATAATGCCCATCTCAGAACCAACCTGTAGATAATCATTATGGGCATAATTTATAAATGCATTCAGTCCTGCGACTCTATATTTTGGAAAATGATATATAAACGTACCTGGACCTGTCCCAAAGAATAGATTATCTTTAATGATAGCAAGGGTCCCTTTCCATATATACTGCCTACCTGCAAAATCTAATTCTCTATAACTTGCTATCCTTTTAAATACTGAACCTGGTTCTATTATCTTTGATATAAAAAAGCCAAGCACTACAAGCACTGTAAATAAGAACACCAATCTGAGCTTGTATCTTCCAGAGATGACAACCCCCATAAATATCATAGCAATCGCAAGCGATAGCCATCCGCCTCTTGACATCGAGAGCAAGAATGCAATCGATTGTATAATAAATGAATATATATATATCAATCCCTTGTCGTTCCCTTTTTCATAAAATGTCATTCCTATAGACAATGGAATGGTCAATTCCATCAGACCTGCAAAATGGTTATGATTTACGTATGTAGATGAAAGAAATCTTGGATTATCCCACCAGGATTTATCGATGACACCTATATACTGAAATATCCCGAATAACGCAATGAGAGTGGATGATAAAAGTATTGTATCAAGTATTTTCTTTATCTCTTCTTTGCCTTTTATAAAATTTACTGTTATAAAGAAAATAAGGGCTAGATTTAATAGCCGGATTATTTCCATAATAGAACTATGGATGTAACTTGAATTTAATATCATCGATATAATAGAAACACCCAAAAATAACAATACGGGCACATCTATGGCTGTCTTTTTGATCCTTATCTCTTCTGAGACAAAAAATCTTGAGATACCCATTATAGTAATAAGCGTTGTTAATATGTATATAGGGCCAAAGGCCCATAACCTGACCGACCCTCTTGCAATCGGTGCAAATAAAATAATAAGTACCAAAAGAAATCGCATCATATAATCTTCAAAAAGGCATCTACCAGCTCTGCATCAAACTGTGAACCTCTGTTTTTCACCAGTTCGCTAATAGCCTCATTTTTAGAAAGGGGTTTTCTGTAAAAAGAAAAAGAAACCATTGCATCGTATGCCTCAACTATAGCCAGTATCCTGGATTCTATTCTAATCTGTCCGCCTTTAAGACCATTGGGATAACCAAGGCCATCTATCCGTTCATGGTGCTGTATAACTATGTCTCCAATTTCATCTAGACCTTTTATTGAGCTTAAAATCCTCGCACCAATGCCTGGGTGCATCTTCAAAGACATCTTTTCGTTTTCCAACAGTGGCATGGGCTTTGAGAAAATATATCTATCTATGCCTATATGGCCTATATCATGCACGAGTCCGGCTATCTGTGTAAGTTCTCTGTGTAATCTATCCATAGATATCTTTCTAGCAAGGCTCAAGGATAATTCTGAAACATTTCTGGCATGCATGACAAATATCTCTCCTATTTTGTCAAATGTATTAAACAACGCAACCATCGCATTAGACATAGCCAGTCTCATAGAAAAGGTGTCCTCTTCTTGTAAAGAAAAACCTCGATCCCCTAATGTAAGTAAAATTTCACTTTTTGGAATCCTATGGTGGCCGCCGGGTGTCTTTAGTGTCTTTAATTTACCTGCATAGATATAATTTTTTACAGTTGAAAGACTGAGATTAAAAAGACTTGCAGCCTGTTTTGGTGTCAGATAGACCTCGGTATCAAATTTTTTTTCCATAATGTGTCTCCATTATTGAATTGAAATTGGTTAATTTTGTGTTATTTTATACGAATTATGCAAAAAGTTCTCTTTTTGAAATGTATAATCTAAAAACAAAACTATACCTGACTGTAATATTTACCGTAATAATATTGTGGGTAGGAATCTATATCCTTGACCAAAGAGACATTGTTTACTATTACCCCTAATATCCTGGCATCTACTTTTTGAAGTAATTCTTTGGACCTGGATAAAATGGACTTTGTAGTTCTTGAGGTATCTACCACAAGGATAACCCCTGTAGAAATATTTCCCAATATCTGTGCATCTGTTACTAGTCCAACTGGTGGGGTGTCAAATATAACCTTTGAAAATTTATCATAGGCCTTGTCTAAAAAAATACGTGTATTCTGCGAGGCCAGGAGTTCTGCAGACCTTGAAGTAGGCTTCCCGGATGTAATTATATATAGATTCTCTATACGAGTAGGTCTGACCACGGTTTCAAAGTCTATCTCCCCTGCCAGAAATTGAGAAAGGCCAGATACATTTGTCTCATTAAAAATAGTATGTACCCTAGGTTTTCTCATATCAGCATCTACAAGAAGAACCCTTTCTCCGCTATTTGCTATCATAATAGCAAGATTTGTTGCTGTAAGGGTCTTGCCTTCTTTTGGGACAGAACTTGTAATAACTATGCTTTTTGGTGAACTGGAATGATTTAAAGAAAATAATAGATTAGTCCTTATCAAACGGTATGCCTCTGCAGCAATAGATTGAGCATCTCTCTCTATTATAGGCTCTATACCTGAACCCTTCTTACCTGATCTTATCTTAGGAACAGAGCCCAGTACAGACAATTGCAAAAAATTAGCAATCTCATTTGGGTCTTTAAGAGATGTATCTATATACTCTCTAAAGAATGCGAGCATCGTCCCGCCGACCAAACCCAAAATCATTGAGATGGCTATATTAAGTTTTTTACGGGGTCTGATTGGATTCCTTGGGGCCTCTGCCAGGTCTTGAACGCGCACATTATTGGTCTGTATCTGGCTCGAGATAGATGTCTCTTTTAATCTATTTAAAACCATCTGCAAGATACGTTCATTTGTCTCTAACTCTCTCTCAAGGGCATTATAATTTATTATCTTCCTCTCCAGCTCCAATGCCTTTTTCTTCTGTTCCTCTATAGCCATAGCAAATTTTCTCTCTGTTTCCATGGCATTTTTATATTCTGTCTCTACCTCATCTTTTATGCGAGATTTAAGATGCTCTATATTTTCCATCAATCTTATCATCTTGGGATGTTTATCCTTATATATCTTTCTATATTCAACAAGAATGCTTTCTTGTTTTAAATAATCATTCTTGAGCTCCTGGAGGGTTTTGTTATCAGTTAAAACTGCCGGGAGGATATCCAACCTTATATTGCCATCTGGACCTAACAGGCTCTTATAAACTGTCTCGCTCCGTATCCTGTCCTCCTGGGCCTTAAGATAACTTGTATTCAGCTTTGTCAGAGAATCATTTATGATATTCTCCTGGCTTTTTAAAGAGATGATATCATTCTTTTCTTTATACGACTGGAGATTAAGCTCTGATTGCCTTACCTTTCTTTCCTGTTTTCTAAGTTCTTCTTCTAACCAGGCCTGGGCCTCTTTTGATAGTTGTATCTTTAAGGCGATATTAGAAGAGGCGTATACCTTTGCGAATTCATTAGCAATACGACTGGCAAGAATTGGATTTTCGTCATCTACGCTTATCCTTATAATCCTTGTATCCCTTATCAATTCTACATGCAACTTCTTAAGCAATTTAGCGATAGGGTCCTTTGTATTTTTATATTCTGGCATAGAAAACAGATTCAAATTTTTCCCAACCCTGTAAGCAGTCCGCCTGCTTCTTATA